>Ga0325401_1002985_pt1 | contig 15281 bp, 4 predicted proteins | sample PopdelMetagenome_FD_205666 | JGI IMG/M metagenome (GOLD analysis project Ga0325401, IMG submission 205666) | Populus deltoides microbial communities from Bellville, Georgia, United States - Xylem-PdKOR-R2 | ecosystem: Host-associated > Plants > Phyllosphere > Stem > Wood/Secondary xylem | place...
GTCGTTGAGTGACCGAGGTCAATTTCATCGTCCCAATATTTTAAAAATAAGTTTTCATCTTGAAAAAAAATTTAAAAATTAAATCATGTTTTTACTAATCGTTTTGATTGTCTTTGAACCCATAAAGTCAATTAATCTATATCGAAATAACTCCAACATAGTTTAATTTAAAACTTGAGGCAGTAAAAAAATTAGATTAAAAGGTTTTAAAATAAAACTGTTTGGTCGGATTTACTTACACCATCAAAAAATTCCCATGACTTTAACCTTTGTTTTTTACATTTAAAAAAAATTGATTCGCCAGTGACGATTTGTCAGTAAATAGACTAGTCAAGAGTACATATGAGGTCTTCGTCGTCTCTCTCTTTCGAGTTTATGTCTAAAAGTCATTTGCAAGGATCCGAAATGGTGAACAAAGAGCAATGCCACTTGTTAGCGACAATTTCCAATTATGAGAAAATTAACCCAGCAAGAACTAAAAGGCCAACCCATCTCGAGTAAATTACATTTACAGCAGAATTTTTTTTTTTTTTTGGTCAGAGGAAGAGAGCATATTATGATTGTTAGATGGAAGCATTAATGCCATGGATAAATCTCATGATTGGCTAATAAGTGTGTGGCCGGTGCAAGTGCAAACTGTCCCGTTGACCATAAACATCAATTTTGCAGGAATGGCAGCGAAAATACCAGTTTTTTTTTTTCCACTCCAGGTGAAGGTCTGCTCTAAAGAAATTGATGAACACAAGAATTTAGCAAATTAGAATGAGAATAAAAAAGAGAATGGTGATAAGAAAAGAGAAGCCATGGCTATAGAATAATTTTTATTATGGGATGCAAGGCAATGTCGAGAAGCAGCAACGGCGATCCTTCCCGCTACTTACCATAGAACTTCGCGGCTTCAAGCAAACCAAAGTTGAAGCATATAAAAAAAAATATGAATCCAAGTCTTAATCAAATTAAAGTTCAAAGATAAAATTAAAAATAAAATTTAATTAAAATGATAAAAGAAAATTAATACAAGTCAATTTAGTTTAATCTATCAAATCTGGGTTATGAAATCAGGATAAATATATAAAAAGAAAATCAAAACAAATCATAGAAGAAAATCAATTCTCAATCTATCTAAAAGGATGCAATTGAAAAAAAAATAATTTTAAAAAATTTGAGTCAATCAAACTAACCTGCGATCCAGGTTATGAGACCGTGATACATAGAAAGCAAGTTAAAAAAAATTATGAATGTTAATTCCTAATCAATCCAATGTTGAAAGATAAAATTGAAAAATAATCAATTACAAATAGAAAAAATGATTTGGGTTAACCTTCCAAACTCGTATTATAAGACTGAGATAATTTCATTAAAATAAATTATAAAACTAAATTCCAATCAACTAAATGTTGAAGAATAAAACTGAAAAAACGTTCAATTAAAAGAATCAGATAACTCCATAGAAAATAAATTAAAATAAATTATGAAATTCAATATCTAGTAAATCTAATGTTGAAAGATTAAATTAAAATTAAAATTAAAATTAAAATTAATAAATTAAAAAAAAATATTGTTCCAATAAAATAAATAGTAATATGTGAGGAGGAAAATAGCCAATTCCCTTAGTTTATGTTGATAAGTTGTAAAATTACCCAACCATTAAGATTTTTCAGAAATATTTTTTTTCTTTTAAAAATTGAACTTGTATTCTTGTATAGATCAATAGCATTTTTGGAATGAAAAAAAGTAATTAGATGAAAAACTTGACAAAACCACATATTGAACAATTAAATATTGGTTGGGTCATTTACTCGAATTAAATGATGACTTGAGAAAGTATAATAAAAGAGTTTATTTATTGGGTTAATGATATTTGAAGTGCTTGTATTTTTATTTTTATTTTTATTTTTATTTTCATCTAAATAGTTGTATTTATAAAATTTGATCAATCAAGAATTATTTTAGTTTTCATTATAAACATATTGATGTGATAGTTATCTCTATATCAAGTGAGCCCATATATAATAAATTAAAAGAAATAATTGGCATTATGAAGTACCTATATTTCATGATTTTCTCTATTTGAATGCGATATTAATTTTTTTTTTCTATTATAGCACTTGTATTTATAAAAAAATTTATCAATCAAGTACTTCCATTAGCTTTATTACACATCAACCAATGCAACGGTTATATTCATGGCATAAAACATAGAAATAATCATGATTCTACCTTTTTTAGGATTTTTATTTCTTCATTAAGAAATTTAAAAAGAAAAAGAAAATAACTTGAGATGAAAAACTACTAAAACTAATTAATAAGGTGGGTTTATTTCATCTTACTAATTAATGAGGGTTTAATTTTAGATAAAGATGAAAGCTTTAAAAACCTGATGGATAACATAAATATAAACTTATCTAATCAATCAATTAAAGAATAAGTTTTATTAGCCTTATTTTGTTTTTTTTTATTTCAAATTCTTCATAAAAGATTAGAAATATATTCTAACTAGATAGGTGGTTCATGTTATGCCACAGCCGGGTTAAAGTTTTTCTAATGTAAAACAAATATGTTGAAGCTATGATAACTCAAGTCAGGCTAAGTTAATGTGACTAACATCCGACCTGAAATATGATATCGGGATAACTTCGTAAAACAAACCCACAAAGTTCAAGGCCCAAAAGCCTAATGTAAAATTATGAAATTAGAAAAAAAATCAATTTTAAAAAAAGTAAAGTTGAAAAAAAAAACTAAAGTAAACACGAGCTAATTTAACTAACTCACAACCCATGATATAAGATCGGGTTAAAAAAGTTAGATTAAAAAAAAGAACCTAGAAAAAAAGACATAAGTTAAATAAAAAAAAAACAGAAAAAAAAACTCGAGTTAACCCGAGTTAACTTAACTAACCCGCACTCAAGATAACCCAACAAAAAGAAAAAGAAAAAAAAATTATAAAGCTCAAGGGTAAATAATTTAATGTCAAATGATGAAACTGGAAAAAAAAATTAATTTTATTAAAAAAGGTTGAGAAATTTTTTTTTGAGTAAACCTAGGTTAAGTCGACTAACTCACCACCCACGATATGAGATCAGGATAAACTCATACAAAAAGACAAGTGAAACAAATAACAAAGTTCAAGGTTTAATAATCAAATATCGAATGATGAAATTGAAAAAAAAATAATAAAGAACAAAAAAAATAAACTTAAATCGAGCTAATATTCTAAACCAGTTATCTGGGTCATGAGAGCATGATTACCTGGTAGTAAGGAGGGTATGAAGAAATACAAAGTAAGATTTTTTATCATAAAAAAAAAAACAAAACAAATAGTCATTAAAACAATAAGGATCAAATCTAGTATAAAAATTAAATTAAAGAAAATAATTAGGGACTAAATAAAATAAATAAATCAAGAAAAAGATAAGAAAATAGAAATAAAAAGAATGAGTGTCAAAATTGGATAACAAAATGAAATAAAATGTTGAGGGATAAAATAAAAAAAAATCAAGAAAAGAGTAAGAAAATAACAATCAAAACAATAAGAACCAAAATTCGATTAAAAAGGTAAATGAAATAAAATTTTGAGGGGAAAAATAAAAAAAATTAAGAAAATGATGAGAAAATAACAATTAAAAGAATAGGGACCAAAATTAGATTAGAAAAAGTAATGAAATAAAATGTTGAGAGATAAAATAAAAAATCAATAAAATGATAAGAAAATAGAAATAAAAAAAATAAAGACCAAAATTGGATAAAAAAATAAAGTACAATGATGAGGGAAAAAATTGAAAAAAAAAATAGATTAATAAAAGGGTAAAACACAAAAAAAAAAAAACCATATCAGGAAAATGAGGACTAAATTGGATTAAAAATATAAAATAAAATAAAATGCACATGGATGAAATTGAAAAAAAAAAACTTCAAAAAACAAAAGAAATAAGAATAAAAAAATTATAGGTCAAAATTGATAGAAATAGAAACTGGATGACTCAATCAATTTTTCGAAGGGTTGGCCTGAATATCTATGCTAGGAGAGAGGGAAGGGAGAGGAAAAGAAAGAGAAGGTTATCATAGTCCAACCCCATCTCCGCCATGTACACGAGCCCTACCAACATGAAGAGAATGATGTGCCGCTCCAATTCTCGTTGTGGATAATTGATTTTGATGCGAATAATTTTTGAAAATACCTTAACTTAATTGTTAAAAAAATTAAAAATAAAAAATACTTCTTTATGCAAGTTTAATGTTTTTTTTAATTGTATCACCATAATTTTACTATGCAAATATTATTTAAATGGTAAAAAGCTTCTGAATCAAAGTTATTTAACTGTGAAAAAAAATATGTATACACCAATTTATACTCAATCAAACTTGTAATACTTTATAAATCCCTTTGAAAATATGATTTTACCCCAAATTCATTATTGGAGATAACTGCCACAACAACTATTCATAACATAGTCTAATAAAACTTAAAGGAAAACATTCGATTGATTAAATTTTATAGGTGTAAATACTCTAGTGGGAATAAAATAAATAAATATGAGCATTCAAGTAGAAAAGATCATGAAGTATAAATATTAAATTTTATGTCATTTGTCACATGAACTTATTTGACATAAGAAGATAACTGTGATATTAGTATATTTATTATGATAATTAAGAGAGATATCTTATTGACCAAATTTTATAAATATAGATATTTAAATAAAAATATTATACAATTAATCAATTAAAAATAATAAAATAAAAGTAATTACTCCTCAATTATCCCTTTATTTATTTACTCCTTTAGAAGGATAACATCTACCTGTCAACAATTAGTGGTGAGGCAAGATCGAGACTATTGCAGAATACGTGTAGCGAGATGTAAATAAACTTAAAAAAAATAGGTAATAATAACCAAAACAGAATTAAAAAAAATAAGAGATGAATATAGATTAAGATATTTAATTAAATATAATTTGAGTGCCCTTAGGGCCACCAAAGGCTTATATGATCGTTAACTTCAGGACATATGGGATTAGTCAAGGTGCGCACAAGCTCGCTCAAACACCCACGTTAATAATAATAAAAAAAAGATATTCAATCAAACAAAATGAGATATTTATTTGATTGTGTTTATTTAAAAAAACTCATAACCTAAGAGATAATTACAAATGAGACTGATTAAATAAACCCACGCCCTTAAAAAAAATATTACGCAAGGCCTAACATATCAACAATATTATTTAAAAATGAATATTTCAAAATTTTAAAATAATATCTTGAAAAATCAAACACAAACAAAATAATTTTAAAAAAATCTTATATTGAAAAATGACATGCAAAACTCGTGACCTAAGTCATGAGACTGTGATAAATCTATTGAAAAAAATTAAAGATAATCACAAAATTGATATTTAAAAAAAAAACTAATACAGAATGATAAGATCGCATGAAACTGAATCCTTGACAAAACAAATCTTGAAAAATAAAATCAGAAAAAAAAATGAATTTCACAAAAGGATCTAAAAAAATTGAGAGTGAAAAAAAAGCATTAATTAGAGGGTAAAAAAAAATTTTCATTTGAAGGGTTAAATTGAATTGAAAAATAGCTTTAACAAAAGAAAGAAAATCAAAAGAATGAGGTTAAATTGGAAAAAAGAAAACTTTAATTAAATGATGAAATTAAAAGTAAAAAAACTTCAATGAAATGGCCAAAAAACTTAAAAAATAAGGACCGAAATGAACAAAACATCTGAGAAATTGTGATTGAAGGCCTAATTTGACAATAAAAAAAACTTCTATAAAAGGAATAAGAACAAAATAAGAAATTAAAAGAATGAAGACTAAAATTTAAAACAAAACAAAATGATAAATTGCAATTGAAGGACTAGATTGAAAAGAAAACTTTTTTAAAAGGAATAAGAATGAAATAAAAAATTCAAAGAATGAGGACTAAAACTATAAAAGGAATAAGAACAAAATCAGAAATTAAAAGAATAAGAATTGAAATTAAAAATAAAACATATAAAAAAGTGCAACTGAAGAACTAAATTGCAAAACAAAAAACATCTATAAAATGAATAAGAACAAAATTAAAAATTAAAAGAATGAGTACTGAAATTGAAAAATAAAAAACAAAGAGAATAAAGGTATACTTTATTTGTCAGTAGAGACAAAAGAAGGGGGAAAAAACAAATAATTGTTGGTGACAATCCGACTACCATAAGCAGACACACGCCACTTCGTGTGGAAGAGGACACAATTGAGTATTCAGGGAGATGACAAAAAACTAGATTTGACCACCGGATGGTGTCGCACGCGTCCGTTGAAAGGTATATACGTCGCCCACTCACTGACTCGTGATCAACACGAGCTAGTAGTTTTTTGATTTAAATATTCAAAAGTAAATATCAAAATATCAAAACCCTTTTCATGACCCTATTAATTACACAAAATACTAACAAATGCAAAGGTTTTTTTTTTTTTTTTTGTCTAATCTAAGGTTAATCTCATACTTGTATTATACAGGGACAATGAAAAAACCGAAAAGATCATTGTCCAGCAATATGTTTTTGTTCCTCGGAGAAAAAAGTATTTTTATTATAAAAAACTTATAAAAAATCAAAAAAATTCTTAGTCAATAATTTTAAATTTTATTGACTTTGGAGTCGAAGAATAGTTTTATTGTTTAATAAAATGAAAAAAACATGTACCAATCTTGAAATAAATTTTATTGACTTTGGAGTAGAAGAATAATTTTTTAACTTTGGAGTAAAAGATAAAAAAATACTTAGCCTCAAAGCTTAATTTTTTCCTACTAAAAAGTAAATAAGTAATTTTACTATAATAATCTATAATAAATTATATCTATTACTACAGTGAAAATACCAAATAGTTTAGAGAGTTGTTAAATATAGGACTACCAATCTTGAAATATGATTATATATAGTTTACTATTCGGCGGAAAAAAATTATGTGAATCTCAAAACCAATGGCATCCTATAACTTGAAAATATGTATTTCTCGACATAGAAATAATTAGAAAAAAAGGAAATGATAACATAATAAAAGAATTCACATGGATTTCTTTTCTATATGATAAATTTCAATGGGATATAACATGTTAAGATAAGAATTATTGGTACGACAAAGACCCAATTTTCAAGTGTGCCGACTAAATTAGGTATAACACGACAATATTTGATGGATTTTGTTATGTGAAGGTTTGTTTAGGAATATGGTTGTGATTATTTTTTAAAGTGTTTTTTTGTGTTGAAATACATCAAAATAATATATTTTTTTATTTTTTTAAAATTATTTTTGAGATTAGTGTATCAAAATGATCCAAAATACCAAAAAAAATACTTTTTAACAAAAAAAATTTAATTTTTTGAAAACACGGGTACAACCGTGTTTCCAAACGTTCATTGAGGATGTGTTTGAGATGGTAAAATGATAAAAGTTGTTTTTTAAAATATTATTTATTTAAAATAATATATATTTTTTATTTTTTAAAATTTATTTTTGATATCAATATATTAAAATTATTAAAAAATTAATTTAAAACAAAAACAATTAAGATTGTTTTTTTTAAAAAAAAAACACTCTGCCAAATCACCCTCAACGGATTATGGTGAAATTCATAACAACGATTTTTTAAAAGAGAAGAAAAAAAGCTCAAAACTTGAATTGCACGGCATACCTACATTTCACTTTCAAACTTTTTTTTTTAGAAGAACCGTTAAGTAATTGACCTGACCTTGATTGTGCGTTGAGAGTACCAAAATGACCCTGATCCACCACAGGCCAGTTCAATCACGATAAAGCTGGAAGTTGATGAACCAAGATGAAAGGAAGAAAGAAAAATAAAGAGGCATGGAGTTTAAGGTTTTCGTTTCACCTAAATGCATGGAGCGTGTTTGGCAGTGTGGTTGCGGGTGCTTTTCAAATAGCTTTTCGTGCCGAAATACATGCCAATGATGTTTTTTTATTTTTTAAAAATCATTTTTGACATCAGCACATCAAAACGATCCAAAAAGTACAAACCGCACTCAATTTTAGCAAAAAAAAAAAATTCAAATTTACACGAAACGCAGGTACAAACACAGTACCAAACGTTCCCAAAAACGGTTCTTTACTCCTTTTTTTAATTGAAACTTTGATTTAGGATAGAAGTCTAGGCACTTATAGTACGATAATTAACAAAATAGAACTCCTAGTTCATCATAAATATTATTTTTATAAAGCTAATATAATTAATGTTGTTTTTGCAAAATAAAAAAAGAGAGAAGACACGATATAAAGGAGAGATCGAAGTTTCAAATATATAGATGATGGCTTAAAAAAAGACCCATAAAATCATCAAACTTATATTTTTTTGAAAAATATATGATTAGAGTTATATGTATTTGAAAGCATCACACTTTTACATTCATATGTATTTGAAAAAATTCATGTAGTATATATATTGATATTAAAACTCAAAACACCTCTAATAGAGTTATATACACATTATGATATCACTTGAATCAACAATATGATATGACTTAGATTCATAATTTGAAATCAACTAATAAGGACATTATATATGATTTTATTTTAATATAAGTGAGAAGACTTTTTTAAAACTAATTATACAATCCAAAATTTATCACTTTGTATGAGAGAATTGATGGGCAAAGTATTTTGAAAATATTTGTGTTCCTTGTACAATTTATATTAATGTAATTATAACTTATTTCCTACTTTTATGTTTGAATCATTTAAACTTTTACAACTATACAATTTCAGTTACTTATAATTGTATCTTTTTATTGTTATCTTTCTGATTTACTGCTATAACCTTGACGTTCATGTGGCTTGTATATTTTTCAATAACTAAGGATCTTTATTTTCCTGATCTTTAATCTTTATTTCAGCTATAATTACTTGATCCTTTACACGCCCACTCAATCTAGAGATCAGATCATGAACATTTAGATTGTTTTGTGGTAGTTTGAATTTTATTGGTGGTAATTAATGGTTTGGTAAGAGTATTGGCCAATTAATCTCTTCTGGAAATGAATTGAACCACCAATTATTTGTTGAAAACTTGATATCTAACAAAGTCAAATCAAAATCAATTTTGATTTGTTTTGTTCTTGCATGAAACACAAGATTGGAGGTGAGGTAATTGCTTCAATATTGTCACACTATAGGATTAAAGCTTGTTTTAGAGAAAAACCAAACTCAGATGAAACTAATTTGATCCGTGTAATTTTGTTAGTTGTGTTTGTTAGAGCCTTATACTCAGCCTCAATACTGCTTTGAGCTACCATAAACTACCATCTGCAACTTCAGAAGACAAGTTGGATATCATATGTATGCAATAAACATTCATTGATCGTCGATCACCCCTATCAGTTGCTCAATTTGAGTCAGAATATGCTTGTAATATGAAATCCATAGCTTTAGTGATTAGTAAACCTGTAGAAACTAAATGTTTAAGATAACATAATATTTGTTTGATTACAAACCAGTAGGAATCAAGAGGCCTATGCATTAATTTTCTAACTTTATGTATAACAAATGCTAAATCAGGCCTTGTAAATACAAGATATTATATATTGTTGACAATACTTTGATAAAAACTTGTGTCCTTAAAAGGTTTCCCATCTATAGAATTAAGGTGACAATTAAGATAACAATGCTCGAGGTAGTAGATACTGAATACAACCATCACTTGGTTGTCGAGGTTTATAAATGTTATTCTTTGATATTATTGTCACAAAGTGAAAGTTTGTTACTTGGTTAGAGAGACATGTATCAATTGTGAAGTAGACAATGTGTTAACATGTTAGGCTGGAATAATAGTTGATTGAAGAGCATATAATTTTTTTAAAAATGCAATATTTGTTTACTTGGGTAGAAATACAACCACTATTTTTTTTTTCAAAAGAAAATTAAATTTGTCTTAACTTAGCCAACTAAGCAACGCCATCAATAACTTTAACTTTCATGTTTGGCTAAAGGATTCATGTTGTTAACAACAAAAAAAAAGGTTCAAATGAAAGCCAATAAAAAAATATAATTAAGTTTTAAGTTGAATAACCTGACTTCATAAGCAAAACTAACACAACATGTTAGTGTTTAATTTGACTAATTAATTACTTAAAGAAAAACTCCAAATTAAACTAATATTTTAATCTATTTCTAGTTTGTTAGGCAAAGATTTTTTTTAATGAGACAAAGTACTCCTGCATACTGCAACATGAATTAACCATGAAAAAAAAAGGAAATTAAAACCACAATGCTGATGGGAATTAAGAGAAAAAAATAAAAAACAGAAAAAAATTAAAAAGCAAACAATTAATAGGCAACATCATTGTTCGTGTGCCCGAAGTGAAAAAAAAAAAGCTAGAAAGAGAGGCAAAGACTAAAGTATAAGAAAACAAAAGTTGAAAAAACTAAAACTTCTAATGATCATGAAAAAAAAAAATTATAGACCACAAATATAGCTAAGTAAACAATGCAAAGCCATTAAAAAAGTTTCCAACCAAAAGCAACTTACACAAAACAATAAAGAAAGATAGCTCACCTGCAAACCCAAACTATAAAAAGAAGCAGCAATCCAAAGGATGAGAAACATGGTAGGGCGTGACAAATCTATATAAAAAAAGATGCACAATACAAATCATGGTCAAAATACAATAAATGAAAAACAAAGAACACATACCTAGAAATAAAAACTATAAGGGCAACATAAAGAGCCCAAGCCAGGATAAAACATTAGAAAAGAAAATAGCACCGCGTGAAAATAACTTGAAAACAAATCCCCTTGTAAAAAAGCATTACATACCCCTCTAAAATGATATGAAAAAATGAATAAAAACAAGGAGCATGTTGAGTAAGAAAAGGAGGAAAAAAACAATATAAAGGGCATTATAAAATGACAATAGAAGTACATAATCCTCCATTGTTAATCCAGGAAAAAGAGTTTCAAAAAAAAAAAAACAAGAGAAGAGCCAAACCCAATTGTATTAAGATAAAAACAAAAGTTGAGTAAGAGATGCAAATGAACTAGGCAGGTTGTTAGTCTTAAAAACAAAAGGTGAAAATCCCAACAAAAAACTATATCCTCTTTCCAATCTTGAAGAAAGAACTAATATAAATGTAAGGGATATGCATTAAATGCCTAATGATGGTGATGCTTCTAAAAACCAAGGAAAAGATCGGAAGAAAGCTTCACAAACCTCAGTAAAAGCAATAAGCTAAAAATAATAAAGGCCAATGGCACATGTAGAGCACCCAAAGCTGAGAGGACCTAAAGAAAGCAAAGAGAAAAAAAAGAAGCTTCAGGAGGAGAATAACAATTGAAAAAGATGACAAAAGAGGCCAGAACACGTAAAAAAAACACTAAATTAAAGGTACAACAACATATGGCTTAAGAGCAAGGAAAACCTGTGAAAAAAATAGAAAAACAAAAACAAAAAAGAAACTTCATAACTCAAACCCATAAAAAAAACATGTTACAAAGGACCTTAAAAACTAATATGTGACCACGTAAAAAACCAAAGATAGAAAATACTGAAAACACCTTTTAAAAAGGTCCATAACATGCATGATGAATGATAAACAAAGTAAGAAAAAAAGACTTTTGCCAAACCAAACGAAATTAAAAAGAAAGGGAAAAAAAGATTTATGGTCACACTAAAACAAGAACAAATCCTGATGTAGAATCATAAGAAATGTCAAAAGTACAACTCTTTATCTTAAATAAAGTAGATGTTATTCCCCAAATAAATGACAACAACTCTTCCAATGCTAGAGAGAGACCTAAGATGATGGTAAATGAGTGTTCATAATGATGTTACTGTCGTATTCATTTAATGCATAATGATTTTCCATCTACAAAAAAAGTCGAGTCACAATCAAAAAGTAGCTCTTCCCATACCCCAATAAACTACAGGAAACAACTGAAGAAAGACCACAAAGGCTAGTCAAGCCAACCCCCGCACATGACAGAAACACCATCAGAGAAGTTAAGTCAATCTCCACCAAGCTCAGGAAACAACAATGGTTAATTGACCCAACAAAAGGTGCAAATCACCACAACATAAAAAAGGCATATCTTATGATAAAAAAAACAAACCAAACAACACCAAATGCTAAAGAATTGAACCAATTAAAGTCCTAAACGAAAAAAAAAATCTAAAATTCAATAAAACACAATCTAGACATACAAATTAAAGAAAATCGATGAAGGAGCTCATGAAAGAACAAACCCAGCCATGTCCCATGATGAAGAACAAAATCATACAACACCTTATAATGAAGAAAACAAGTCTTAATGCTTAATTAACCCACCTAGCCATGCAAGCTAGAAGAAATCCTGTGTTGAAAAGAAAGAATGCTTAAGGGACTGTTTAATCCCACAGTCACATGAAACCCAACCATATCCCATGATGAGAAATCAAAGCAAGTTAGCCAAGTGACATTCCACTTAAAGCCCAAATTATACCAATCAAGCCACATTCCATAATCATAAAATGAAAGCCAACACCACAGCAACCCACCTAGATGTGCAAAGTAGAAGAAATATTGCGCTAACCCAGCCACACCCTATAATTAAAACCTAAATCAAGCTATAATACAGCCTAAATCAAGCCAATCATGCAACATCCCATGATGATAAAACAAAACCTAAGGCTGTAACAACCGACCCAGCCGTGTGAAATTGAAGAAATCTTGCGCCTAAAAGAAAGAACACTTAAGGGACTGTTCCAATCTACAATCGCACAAGCAGGGTTTTTGCTGCATGTTTTAGCTTTTCTTTACTAGTTATGTGACCCGTGCTCCGCCGCAGGTTAGATATTTTTGTTTTCTATAAAAATTATATATGCATGTTTTCTCTAAAGCATTTATGTAGTTTAAAAAATCTAAGTTCAAATAATTTTTTTTATGTATACATATAATCAAATAAATCAAGAACTATTTGTACGAATAATTAAATAAAAAACTCATTAATGATACGTAAAAGTAAAACTTGAAAAATCAAGAGATAATTATAGATTAAGATATTTAATCTCGAAAGACAGGACATTCACCCAATTGTGTTTGCTGAATTTGTTTATTAAAATAATTTTTTTTATTTAAGCAAACAATAATAAAAATAGAGACACAAATTAAATTGATCAAATAAAATAAAAAGGGGAAAAATCATGTAAGACTGCACATATTAGAAATATTATATGAAAATAAATTTTTTTATTTTCAAAAATAAAATTCATCCATACAAAAGATAAAAAAATAAATTATAGATGAATCAGAAAAACTTTTCAAATCTAAATGTATAACTAAAAAAATAATCATCATTTAAAAGAGGCTCTCCAAACAAAATAAAAGAAAAAATAGGTACTAATTTAAATATAAATTAAAAAAAAATTAGAGAAAAACCATAAAAAAAAATCATTAATTTTAAAAAAGAATTATAAAAAACAATTTAGAAAAAAAGGCAAAGGCCAAGCGCTGTTGGGATTGGCAAGCCAGGCTAGCTCGTTTGACCCATTTTGTTAGGGCTCATGAGCGGGCCTGCCCTGTCAGGCTCGTGTGATTGGGCCTTTGGTTTTTTTTTGTTGCAACTATAGTGGTTGGAAAATCAGAGTTTGATTTTTTTACCCTAAAACCTGTTTTTTAAACCATTTTTTACCAAAAAAACCTACAAAACATCGTAAAAACCATAAATTGATTTATAGCCTCAAAAAACACAAAAAACCACCCCAAAACCCGAAATCAATCCAAATCCAAAATTCAACCCGAGTTTAGATATGTTTTTTCACGAACTTCAAAGGTAAAAAATACCTAATATGAACTCCCCTCATCAAATGAAACCATTTGACATAAATATCGTTAGTTTTGGTGGCCTAAATCGGTGTCAATGACACTTTTCTCTCTTTATTGTCAGAATTTGAAAACTTCTCTCTCCTCTCTTAACCAGGGACTAAAAAATAAAATTTTGCACCAAAATTGAATTGAAAAATATTGAGGTATTGAAATTATATAATTTACATGATTTTTAAAGTTCAAGGACCAAAGTGCGTCTTTTGCGAGACTTATGACATGCTATCCATGTTTGATCTTTTTTTTTGTTTCTCTTATTTCAATCCCACCTTTTCATAAGAAATTAAAATCAATTGATCTATAATTAGGACTAAATCACTAGAAAAAAAATTAAAAAATCAAATTAGAAAAATATAAAATTTTATATAGTTCATCCTATTAAAGGAAGAATAATGGATACACAATGAAAAATCTATACCTTTTAGAGTAATTCTTAGGTTTCGTTTGTTTTCCAGAAAGTGGTTTCCCAACTACTTTCTAAACTTTCCTGTGTTTGTTTGTCATTAGAAAAGTTGGTCAACGGAAAACATTTTCCAGTCAAAGGAAAATTTGGCTTGGTTTTTAGGAAAGTATTTTCCTTTTATTTTGAGCGGAAAACACTTTCCGGAAAGTTATGAAAAATTTAGAAATGTCATATTATTTGCTGATTATATCAAATTTGATCCTCAAACTTTTAATTGCTCTCTCTATATATATATATATATATATTTTGTTTTGAATATTTGTTTTTCAATTTCATCCCTTATAATTTAATTTGTATATTAATTTTAGTTCTTATTTTTATAATAGTTATTTGCTTTTCCCTTATTATTTTTTAATTGAAATTTTTTATCTATCAAATTGGTTTTCATTCTTTTGATTGTTACTTATTTTATTTGAAATAATTTATGAAATGTTAATTATTATTATTTTAATTTCTTCATCTTTTAATTTTTTTATTTTTTAGATTTGATCTCTATTATTTTGATTATTATTTATTTTATTTGAGATAATTTATGAAATTATATATTTTTTCAATTTTATTTTCATTCAACCTTTTAATTTGTAAGATTTATTCCTCATTATTTTAATAAATTGAAAAAAAATAAAACATTAATAAGTTATTTTTCAGCTCATTTTTCATAACATAATCAAGTACTGTAAAGTATTTTTTAATTTATTTTTTATTACACTACTAAATATCAAAAAATAATTTACTTTATAAAAAAATTATTTTTCAGAAAAAAAAGTTAAAAATTATTTTTCAAAAAAAAAGGGCCTTTAATAATAAGTATTAAGAACCCTTTTTGTGGACAGTATAGTAATTCAACTTCCACTTCTCTCAAGTCTATTTCTGTAAATTCAAACACTGACACAGTGAGTCTTCGTCTTTCAAAATACTTGTAGTTAAAATGTTCTTTCCAACTAACAAACAAAAAGTCTGT
>Ga0325401_1002986_pt1 | contig 15281 bp, 14 predicted proteins | sample PopdelMetagenome_FD_205666 | JGI IMG/M metagenome (GOLD analysis project Ga0325401, IMG submission 205666) | Populus deltoides microbial communities from Bellville, Georgia, United States - Xylem-PdKOR-R2 | ecosystem: Host-associated > Plants > Phyllosphere > Stem > Wood/Secondary xylem | place...
ACCCCGCAGGTCACTTGAAGATGTCCTTGACCTTCTCTCCGGCCTGCTTGGTGTTGCCGGCGGCCTGGTCGCGCTGGCCCTCGGCCTGCAGCTCCTCGTTGCCGGTGGCCTTGCCCACGGCCTCCTTGGCGTCGCCGACGAGCTCCTCGGCCTTGTTCTTGATCTTGTCGATCGCGCTCATGGCTGGTTCCTTCCTGTGGGGGCACCCGACCGGGTGCCGTGCTGGGACGGGACGGTTGCCCCGGCCGTGTGCCGCACCGGTTCCTTGGCTCGAAACCGGATCGTCCGCCACCTTCCCTACGGTGTAAGGCTTGGCGTCGAACCATGGATGCACCGAATCCACCGAACGCAAACATGCGTGACCCACATCACCTGTGCGCACCCTCGACATGCCAGGTCAGACGTGCAGTGCCACCCTCGGGAACCGGGCCGGGGACGACCGGACGACGAGCACGACGAGGGACGACGAGGAGGCACGGTGGCCGCGCAGACGCCCCCCGACGCGGACGACGCGGGGCCGGGTGAGGTGGGTGCCATCGTCGAGGGCGGCATCGAGCCGCCGGACCACCCGGACGATCCCGACCTCCCCGAGAACCGCGGTCTGCCCCCGGCGCACGAACCCGCCGGCCCGGTCGACCTCGGCACCCGCGTGCCGCTGGACCGCGAGCGGATCATCCGCGGGGCCATCGACTTCATCGACGCGCAGGGCCTGCCGCTGCTGACCATGCGGCGCCTCGGTGCGGCGCTGGGCGTCGAGGCCATGAGCCTGTACCGGTACGTGCCCAGCCGCGACGACCTGCTCGACGGCGTGGTGGACACCGTGGTCGACGAGCTGTTCGCCGACGACCAGGTGTACCTGGAGCCCCGGCACGGCTGGCAGGACTACCTGCAGCGGTTGGCGCACGGGGTGCGCCGCATCGCCCTGGCCCACCCCGCGGTGTTCCCGCTGGTCGCCTCCCGCCCGCCGGCCGCACCGTGGGTCCGCCCGCCGCTGCGCAGCCTGAAGTGGGTCGAGTCCTTCCTCGGCGCCCTGCAGACCACGGGGTTCACCAGCCTGCAGTCGGTGGTGGCCTACCGGGCCTACACCAGCTTCCTGCTGGGCCACCTGCTGCTGGAGGTCGCCCAGCGCGGGGTGGCCATCAACGCCGTCGACGACCCCGACGGCTCACCCACCGCCTCGCCGCTGGACCTCGTCGACTTCCCGCTCATCACCGAGCTGCAGCCGCTGCTGTCGCTCGACGAGACGCTGGCCGAGTTCGAGGAGTCGCTGGAGAGCCTGCTCGACCGGCTGCAGACGATGCTGGAGACCGGCTCGCACCACCTGCCCCCGCTGTCGGTCGACCAGGACGACGTCTCGGAGCCCCCGCCCACCGGGATCTGACTGGATCGGTTCCGCCTGCCCTCGCCCGGGTAGGGCGCCACGATGAGCCTGCTCGGATTCCTCGACCGCATCGCCGACTCCCCCGCCCTCGACGGCGCCGACCGCCCCGCCAAGCAGGCCGTCTCCGCGGCGCTGCGCCCGCGGGCCCTGAAGGACGCACTGCACGGAACCTGGCTGGGGCACCCCCTGCACCCGGTGCTGGCCCAGGTGCCGGTCGGGTCGTGGATCGCCGCCGGACTGCTCGACGCCGTCCCGCCGCTGCGACCGGCCGCCACGGTGCTGATCGGCACCGGGGTGGCCGCCGCCGTCCCCACCGCGATGGCGGGGTCGGCCGACTGGTCCGAGCAGGAGGTCGGCGTCCGCCGGGTCGGACTGGTGCACGCCGCGCTCAACACCGTCGCGCTCGGGCTCTACACGGGCTCGCTGGTCGCCCGCCGGCGCGGGTCCGGGACGGCCGGGCGGGTGCTGGCCTACGCCGGCCTCGCCCTCGCCGGCGGCTCGGCCGCCGTCGGCGGGCACATGAGCTACGCGCAGAGCTCGGGGGTCTCGCACGCGGCCACCGCGGCCCGCTCGCTGACCCACGAGTGGGTCGACCTCGGCCCGCTCGCCGACCTGCCCGAGGGCGAGCCCACCCGGCGCTCCGGCGAGGGCCAGGGCGCGCCGGTGCCGCTGGCGGTGGTGCGGCGCGGTGACCGGGTCGACGTGTTCCTCGACGCCTGCGCGCACCTGGGCGGCCCGCTGTCGGAGGGTGCGGTGCAGCAGGTGCGCGGCCGCGACTGCCTGGTCTGCCCGTGGCACGACTCGGCCTTCGAGCTCGACGCCGGCCAGCCCACCCGCGGCCCGGCCGCCGTGCCGCAGGAGAAGCTGCTGGTGCGGCACGAGGGCGGCCGCGTACTGGCCCGGCTGGCCGGCCGGCACACCGGCGACGACTGATCAGCCCAGCGCGGCGGCCGCGGCGGCCCGGACGGCGCCGGAGAGCAGGTCGAGGCTGGGCGAGCGCAGCTTCCACTGCTGCCACCACAGCTCGACCTCCACGGCGCCGGCCGGGTCCAGCTCGACCAGGCCGTCGTCCGGGCCGGTCTGCAGGTCGGGCACCATGCCCCAGCCCATGCCCAGCCGTACGGCGACGAGGTAGTCGGCGCTGGCCGGCACGTGGTGCACCGGCGGGGCGGGGCGGTCGTGGGTGCGCCGGCGCAGGTAGGCCGCCTGCAGGTCGTCGGTGCGGTCGAACACCACCACCGGGGCCCGGCGCAGCGCGGTGGGGGTGACCCCCTCGGCGAACCAGCGCGCGGCGAACCGGCCGGTGGCCACCGGCCGGTAGGTCATGGTGCCCAGCCGGACGACCGAGCAGCCGGGCACCGGGTCGGGGTCGGCGGTGACCGCGGCCATGACCGTGCCGTCGCGCAGCAGCGCCGAGGTCATGGTCTGGTCGGCCACCCGCACGTCGAGCTGGACGTCGCCGGCCAGCGGGGCGACGGCCGGCAGGAACCAGGTGGCCAGCGAGTCGGCGTTGACCGCCAGCGGGAGCGCCGGCGGCCCGGCCGCGCCGGCACCGGTGAGCGCGGCGGTCGTGTCGGCGACCAGCAGGTCGACCTGGCGGGCCAGCCGCAGCACGGCCGCCCCGGCCTCGGTGGGCACGACCGGCCGGCTGCGCACCAGCAGCACCTGCCCGGTGGCCGCCTCCAGCGCACGGATGCGCTGGCTGACCGCCGAGGGGGTCACGTGCAGCACCCCGGCGGCGGCGTCCAGCGTGCCGGTCTCGACGGCGGCGACCAGGGCGCGCAGCTGCGGCAGGTCCACGACGGCCTAGCGGTGGGGCGGCGGGGGCTCGTCGCCCAGCAGCGACCAGACGTAGTGCGCCGTCACGAGGTCGGGACCCGTGCGGTCACGGTTCCAGCCGATCTCCTCGTAGCGGTTCCACACCGCGGCCACCTCGGCCTGCAGGGCCACCATCTCCTCGCGGGTCAGCGACAGCCGGCCCATGCCCAGCGCCTGCTCGCCGCCGGGCTCGTCGTCGCCCTCGGCCCGGGCCCGCCGCTCGAGCACCGCGGCGATGCGCGCCCGCAGCGGCGAGAGGTAGGCGTCGACCAGGGCGAGCCGGCCCGCCGGGTCGTCGACCGCGCTGAGCCGCACGTCGTAGCGCAGGGCCGGGGCCTCCCACAGCCGCTCGCGGCCGTCCTCGCCCCGCGCGGCCCGGCGCACCAGGCCGACCCGCTCGAGCTCGCGCAGGTGGTAGCTCATGGAGCTGGGGCTCACCCGGGTGCGGCGGGCCAGCTGGGTGCCCGTCATCGGGACCTGGGTGGCGAACAGCTCCTCGAACGCGATGAACCGCACCGGCGAGGCCAGCACGGCCAGCTGCTCGGCGTCCTCGAGCCGGAGGGTCTCCGCCTTGCCGTCCACCGGCACCTGCCACCTCCGATGCACCCGCCCCGGTGGGCAGCAGGCTAGTCGTCACCCCTCGGCGGTGCCCGGGCGTCGGCGTGCCCGGCGCACGAGACCGGCGCCGAGGGCGACAAGCACGACACCGCCCACGACCCACGGGGCCAGCTCGGCCCCGGTCCGGGCCAACCCGCCGGGCGGGGCGGCCGACGCGCTCCCCTGCACGGCCTGCGCCGCCGCGGGCGGTGCGGCACCGGTCGGCATCGCCCCGGCTCCGTCGGCCCCGCCGCCGGCGGCGACCGGGGACGGCGTCGCCGCCGCGCCCGACTCCAGCACCGACAGGACCTGCCCGCGCTCGCCGTCGGCGCCGTGCAGGTGGAGCAGCAGCACGGCCACGCCGTCCCCCGCCGTGGTGACCCCGCCCGTGCGGTGCACCGGCAGCGTGCCGGCGGCATCGGCGAAGACGCCGCTGCCCGCCCCGGTGGCGCCGGTGGACCCGAACCAGACGGCAGGTGCGAAGACGTCGAAGGTGGCTGCGGCGGTCTCGTCGACCACGAGGTCCGCCGGCTGCTCGTCGCGGCCGACGGCGAACACCGACTGCGTCACCACGCGGTAGCTGATCGTCGTGGCGGACGCCCCCCTCGTGAAGCCCAGCGCCGCCAGCGACACCGGGAGCACCAGCACGTCGGTGTCGAACTGGCGGGTGTCCACCTCGGCCCCGAACCCGTCGACGGGACGCCGGTCCCGTTCGCGGCCGCTCGAGGCCTCGTAGGTCACGGCGGCGACGGTGTCCCGGCGGGCGTCGACCTCGTAGGTGGTCAGGTAGTCGACCCGGCCGTCGCCGTCGACGTCGATCTGCACCGTGGGGACGGTGTACGGGGACAGCCGGTTCCAGTCACCGTCCACCAGGAGACCGAAGCTCAGCACCCCCTGCGAGGGGTCGGCCAGTTGCGGCGCGGTGGACGACGCCCCGACCGCCAGGAGGTCGGCGGACTCGAGGGTCGCGACGGGGTCACCGGCGGGGAAGGAGTCGTCGGGGTCGGTGGTGCCGAGCTGCAGGGGCACGGCCAGCGAGGCGATCCGTTCGCGACCGCTGCCCTGGTCGAGACCGCGCCCGGTGATCGTCATCGCGCCGTCGGCGGCACCGCCCTCGAAGGACACGTCGGAGCCCTGCGTCGCGGACACCGGCTCGGGTGCGGCGAACACCGCGACCCGCAGCGGCGGCTGGGTCGCCGAACCGGTCGGGTCGAGGGTGACCACCCCCGAGGCGTCGGCCACGAACTGCCGGGCGGCGCCGCCCAGGTCGGCGGACATGGTCGGGTCCAGGCTCCGGCGCAGCGCCGTCGGGTCCGGGATCGACATCGTGACCGTGAACGACGCCGAGCCCCCGGCGGGAACGGTGACCGAGCTCCTGTCCAGCGCGTACCCGACCCCCGGCATCACGGTGCGGGGCAGGTAGCCGAGGTCGAAGGAGCGCTCGACGTCGCCGGTGTTGGTCACCCGGAGCGTGCGGGTCTGCTCGACCGGCTCCGCGCCGACCTCGACGACGCCGAACGAGGCCGTGACCAGGCCTGGGTTGTCCACGCTGGCGACCAGGACGTCGTCGACGACGGCGCCGAGCGCGTCGACGCGGCCCGTGCCGACCCGCCCGGGGCCGAAGGGCACCGGGTCGGGGCCGTCGGTGGTGACGTCGTGCGCGGCGGTGTTCATGATCCCGGCCTTGACCTGGTCCGGTGTCCAGTCCGGGTGGGTCTGCACGACCAGGGCGGCGACGCCGGCGACCAGGGGGGCGGCCATCGAGGTGCCGTCCAGGGTCGAGGAGCCGGTCCCGGTGCCCCGGCCGGCGGACACGATGCCCACCCCCGGTGCCGCGACGTCGGGCTTGACGACGTCGTCGTAGGAACCGTGCAGGCCGCGGGAGGTGAACGGCGCCGCGGTGTCGGTCGACGCCGGGTCGTCGCGGCCGAGCTCACCGCTGCTCGCGGTGGCGGCCACGGCCAGGCTGCGGGCTGCGCTGCCCGGGGCACCGGCGACGTCGGTGATGTCCCCGGCGTTCCCGGCGGCGAGCACCGGCAGCACGCCGACGTCCATGAGGGCCTGCACCTTGGCCGAGTCGGGGTCGTCGGGGGCACCGAAGTCACTGCCCAACGACAGGTTGACGACGTCGATGCGGGTGCCGGCAGCCACCGCCGCCCCGACCCAGTCGAGCGCCGCGCCGACGAGCGCCGTGCGGCCCCCGCCGTCGCCGAAGACCTTGAGCGCGTAGACGCCCGCGCCCGGTGCCGCCCCTGGCCCGATGGACCAGGAGGGGAGGTCGGTGGGGTCCAGCGTGGCGGGGTCCGCGGTGGAGGTGCTGCCGTCGGCCAGCACGCCGTAGCCGACCGCGGTGCCGGCGACGTGGGTGCCGTGCCCGCCGCCCGGCCCGTCGACCGGGTTCTCGTCCGGGACCGGGACCGGGTCGTGGCCGGCCGGGGCGGAGGGGTCGGCGTCGTAGGTCGCCCCTGCGAAGTCGTGGCCGCCCAGGTACTTGTCCGGGTCGTAGAGCGCAGGGTCGGGTGGCCCGGTGGTCGCCAGGGCCTGCGCGTAGGCGGCTGCGGTACCCGGGCCGCCGAAGTCGGCGTGGGTGTAGTCCAGCCCGGTGTCGATGACCGCGACGTGCACGTCGCGGCCGGTGGCACCGGTCGCCCGCCACGCGTCCAGCGCCTGCGTGCCCACGTCGGCCGTGGCGCCACCGGGGCCGTCGGTGCGCGGGGGCAGCTCGGCGTCGCGCAGCACGATCGGGTGGACGGCGACGACGTCGGGGTCGTCGCCGAGCGTCCGGAGGGCCGCGGAGTCGGCCAGCAGGGCCACCCCCGGGACCGTGTAGCGGGACACGTAGAGGACCGACGTGTCGGTGTCGGCATCGCTGACCTGGTCGGCGACGTCGGCCGCGGTGTCGTCGATCTGGGCCACCCGGGCGTCCACCGCCGCGCCCGGACCGGTGCTCGTGGCGACGTCGAGGGCGCTGGAACCACGCAGGGTGACGAAGACGGCGGTGGTGCCCGACAGCTCGGCCAGCGAGCGGTGCAGCGAGTCCTGCGGGGGGAGCGGACCGGAGTAGCCCAGCCCCGGTAGGTCGCCCTCCGCGGCGGCGGCGGGGGTGCCCAGCAGCGCGGGCAGCGCGAGCGCGAGCGCCAGCACCGCCGTGGCGAGGCGGCCGGAGGGCCGGGAACGGTTCGTCACGCTGGGAGGGCCTCTCGTGCCGGGCGAGGTCGCGCTGCGGTCGGACCGTCGTCCGCGCGTCGCGGAGGAGGCCCCGGGAACCGAGGACTCCGGGGCCGGTCCTCCGACGACCCGGGACACTACCGGCGCGCACCCAGCACACCGTGACGAAATGCTCACACCCACCGACAGTCGTGCTGTCGGTGCGGAAGAATCGTGCGTCGTGCTGTCGGGCGGGTCCGCCTAGCGTCGAGCGGGTGGGAGCTGCTGCGCTGGCCGGGCTCGGCCTGGGTCTGTCGTTGATCGTCGCGATCGGGGCGCAGAACGCGTTCGTGCTGCGCCAGGGCCTGCGCCGCGAGCACGTCGCCGCCGTCGTCGTGGTGTGCACCCTGTCCGACGTCGTGCTGATCCTGGCCGGGGTGGCCGGCACCGGCGCCGTGCTCGAGCGGGTGCCCTGGCTGGTCACGGTGGTGCGGGTGACCGGGGCGCTGTTCCTGGCCGGCTACGCGGTGCTGGCCGCCCGCCGGGCGCTGCGGCCGGCCGTCCTCGCCGCCGACGCCGGGGGCTCCCGGTCGGGCCTGGCCGCGGTGCTGACCACCGCCCTCGCCCTGACCTGGCTGAACCCCCACGTCTACCTGGACACCGTGCTGCTGCTGGGCTCGATCGCCGGGACGCACGGCGCGGACCGGTGGTGGTTCGCCGCCGGGGCGTGCACGGCCAGCGCGCTCTGGTTCACCGGGCTGGGCGTGGGCGCGCGGGCCCTGCGGCCGGTGTTCGCCCGCCCGGCCGCCTGGCGGGTGCTCGACGGGGTCATCGCCGTGGTGATGGCCGGCCTGCCCGTGTCGCTGCTGGTGGGCACCTGACGCCCCGGCTACGACGACGAGAGCGCGTCCTGTGCCGCCGGCGGCACCTCGGTCGGCGCGCCTGACCCGCGCCGGTCGCCCGGCCGGTCCTCGTCGCGGACGACGCGGCGGGCCCGGACGCGGTCGAGCAGCCGGCGGCCCACGGTGAGCACCAGCACGACACCGGTCACCGACACCGCGTGCTGCACATCGGCGATGCCCTGGTCGAGCAGGATCCCGCCGACCATCACCAGCGCCAGGGCCGCGCCGGCCCAGCGCCGCCAGCGTCCGGCCGGCAGCCCCACGACCAGCGCGGCCACCAGCGCCCAGCACCCGGCCGAGGTGCCGCCGTCGACCTCGTGCAGCTGGTCCAGGGCCGCACCCGACCCGACCGCCGCGGCCACCCGCAGGCCGATGACCACGGGCACCGAGCCGAGCAGGTCGCCGGCGAAGAACCCGACCGCGGTCCAGCGGCTGCCCAGCCGGGCCTCGGCCACCGGGATCACCACCGCCAGCAGCACGTTCACCCAGGCCAGGCCCGGGCTGGCCTGCACCACCGGCGAGGTGAGCAGCCGCCACAGCTGGCCGTGGGCCAGCAGGTCCCACGACGACCCGGCGGCCGCGATCAGCTGCTGGTGCACCTGGGGGTCGTAGGCGCTGGACAGCATCAACCACAGCTGGACGACGACGAACGCGGTGGTGACCGGGAACCGGCGCACCAGCGCGGCCGTGCGCACCAGCGGCGAGCGCGGGTCGGGCAGCTCGCCCAGCCGCGCGACCGCGACGGCTACCCGGGGCAGCGCGCTGTCGCCGGTGGTGACCAGGAAGCGCGGTTCCCAGCGCGGGGCCCACTTGTCCTTGAACGCGCGCAGGCCGGCGTAGTCCAGCAGCGCCCCGCCGTGGTCGTACAGCAGCCGCATGACCCGGGCGGGCACGCCGGGCTGGTCGGCCAGGCCGGTGAACGGGGCCAGGCCCAGGTTCATGCCGGTCCCGCCGGCGGCGGCGAACCGCTCGCCCATGGCGACGAAGAGCTGGTCCATGACGCCGTTGACCGACCCGGGCCGGCGGCGCATCAGGTCGAAGCTGCGCTCGCGGCCCCGGTAGGCCGGCAGCGTGTTGGCGAAGGCCTGCACGCGGTCCTCGGCGTCGACGACGGCCAGCACCGGGGTGGCCCGCAGCTGCTCGGCGTCGAACTGGCCGAGGGTGAAGGTGCGCTCGCGGTGCTCGCCGTCGGCCGACCAGGCGTCGGAGACCTCGCGCAGCCGTTCGAGGTCGGCGTCGGTGAGCGGGTGCGCGAGCTCGACGACGCGGTACCCGGCCCGCTCGCACCGGCGCACCGCCGAGCGGATCGACTTGCCGGCCCGGCCCTCGGGGGCGACCGGGCGGTCGAGCTCGACGACGGCCTCCTCGCCGATCTTGTAGGCGCGCAGACCCAGGGGCTCCAGGTCGGCCAGCTCGGCCTCGGTGACCTGGTGGAAGCCGGGGGTCCACCCGTTGCGGCGGCACAGCTCGAGGAACTCCTCGGCCACCGCGCGCCGGCTGCCCGGGGCGCCGACCGGGCCGCCCAGGGCCACCGCCGTGCGGCCGTGCAGGCCGTAGCCGACGAAGGCCTGGCCGTCGGAGCCGATCAGCCAGCGCTTGTCCGGCAGCAGCAGGAAGTGGGCCAGCGACGTGGTGGCCCACCGCTCGAGCAGCCCGGTGACGACGACGCGCTCGGCCTCGTGCTGCCGGCCGCCGGAGACCGCGGCCACCAGCAACCCGGCCCCGACCAGCACGACCGCCAGCGCCGCCCCGCGCGAGGCCGAGACCAGCCAGTCGGCGTGCCGGGTCAGCGGCTGGGCGTCGACGGGCAGCATGAGCAGCAGCCGGGCCGCCGTGGACGCCGAGCCCCAGAACGTCGTCCCGCCGCGGAACTGGCCGTCGAGCTGGTACAGCCCGACCGTGGCCACGGTGCCCACCAGGGCCGACCCGCCGGCCAGCACCGCGATGCCGCGGCGCACCAGCATCGGGTCGCCGCGGGCGACGAAGGCGCGCCCGCCGAGCCCGACGCCGACGGTCAGCAGGGCGAGCGCGATGGACACCGGCCAGTGCCGGTGCACCACCAGCGACCCCACGGTGGCCGCGGCCAGCGCGGCGACCGCGGCCAGCCAGGCGGCCCGCCGGCCGCGCAGCAGCGCCCGGACGACGAGCAGCAGCACCAGCCCCGCGCCCAGCAGCAGGTAGCGGCCGCCCTCGACGGCCGCCACCGCGCCCTGGATCGGGCGCAGCCCCGGCACCGGGCGGTGCTCGGGGTGCGGCACCACGGCCACCACCGCGGCCAGCGCGGCGACACCCACCACGAGGGCGACCAGCGCACTGGCCCGGCGCACCCAGCGCCCCTGCCGGACGACGTTCACGCCACGACCTCCTCGCGCGCGGAGAACCACGCCAACCCGCCGACGGCGAGCGGCACCCAGAACTCGGCGACCCGGAACAGCAGGGTCGCCGCGGCGGCGACCCCCAGGGGCACCCCGCCCACGGTCAGCGCGGCGGCGGCGCCGACCTCGGCCGCACCCACCCCGCCGGGGATCGGGCCGAGGATCGCGGCCACCGAGGCCAGCACGTAGGCCGACAGCGCCAGGCCGAGGTCGGCACCCCCGCCCACGGCGGCCAGCGCGGCCCACAGCATGAGCACCCCGGCGACGTCGACGACGGTGGCGGCCAGCAGCGGCGGCACCGCCCGGGCCGGACGGCGGGTGACCAGGTCGGCGGCCTCGACCAGCTCCTGGGTGCGGGCCGGGTCGGGCTCACCGGCCGGGCGGCGCAGCACCCGGCCCTTGACCCGCTGCCCCCAGGCGGCCAGCCGGTGCAGGGTCGCGGGGCGGCGCACGGCGAGCACGGTCAGCGCCACCCGGGCCGCGCACAGGGCCAGGAACAGCCCACCGGCCAGCAGGTCGAGGCCGGTCAGCTCGTCGCGGGCCCCCAGCACGCCGAACCCGGCGACCAGCACGAGCAGGAAGCCCAGGTCGGTCACGGTGGCGGCCAGCAGGTACCCGCTGGCCACCTCGGCCCGCGGCAGGCCCCGGCGGCGTCCGGCCCGGGCCATCGCGGCCAGCCCGGCCAACCCGGCCGAGGTGACCACCGAGTTCAGCGCGACCGCGGCCACCGCGCCGCGGGCGATCTCCGGGAGGTCGGCGGGGCGCACCCGGGTCACCCCGGCCAGGGCGGTGGCGTGCAGCGCCGTCCAGGCGGCCCACCACAGCAGCAGCGCACCGGCCAGCACCAGCAGCCAGCGGGGGTCGGCCAGGTGCACGCCGTGGGCGGCGTCGGACAGGTCGCCGCGCTGGGTCCAGACCACGACCGCCACGACCACGCCGACCACTCCGGCGGCCGCCAGCCGTCGTCCCGTCGTCCGTGCACCCGTCACGTCCGGTGAGGTTAGGACCGGCTGTGCCCGGCGGACCCCGTTCCCAGACGACTCACAGCCCGACATGGGGAACTGGCAGCCAGCACCCAGCTGCGAGACGGTAGAAACGGGCCATGAGCAGCAGCAGGAGGCAGTTCCTCGGACGCACCGGCCTCGGCCTCGGCGGTCTCGCCGTCGGCGGCGCCGTGGGCGGCACGATCGGCGCGGTGCTCACCCGCAGCGACGACGACATCCGCGACGAGGCCCGGGGCAAGGCCCAGGAGCAGTTCATGGAGGCCGGCGGCGCGGCCGACGAGGGCGAGTCGGTGGCCCGGCTGGGCACCCACCGGGTCGTCTGGAACACCACGGTCAGCTCGCCGATCGCCTGCATCAGCTTCGACGACGGCCCGACGCCGGAGTACACGCCGCGGATCCTCGAGGCGCTGGCCACCGCCGGGGTGACCGCGACGTTCAACATCATGGGCCACAACGCCGTGCAGCACCCCGACCTGCTGCGCGAGGTGCTGGCGGCCGGGCACGAGATCGGCAACCACACCTGGGACCACAAGGACCTCACCACGCTCACCGCCGCGGAGACCCGCGAGGAGCTGGTGCGCTGCCGCGACGAGGTGGCTGCGCTCGTCGACGCGCCGTTCACCAGCTTCCGGCCGCCGCGCGGGGAGATCACCGGCTACGCGCTGCGGGTGGCCGCCGAGCTGGGCTACGACACCTACATCTGGTCGGTCACCCGCGGGCCGGGCGACAAGAAGGAGGTGACGGAGATCGGTGACTACATGGGCCAGACGGTCATCGCCGGCGACGTCCTGGGCCTGCACGACGGCATCGGCCGCGGCACCTTCGACCCCGACGCCTCGTTCGCCAAGGCGCTGGCGCAGCGGCGCGAGCTCGAGGTGCAGGCGCTGCCCTCGGCCCTGCAGCAGATCGCCGACCGCGGCATCACCCTCATGAGCGCCAACCGGCTGCTGACCCTCAGCGAGCCCGAGCCGATCGGCGGCCAGCCCGGGACCCGGGTGAACTGACCGCGGCGCAGCGGGCGGCGAGGGCCGCGAAGGCGTCGACCAGCTCACGTGGCCTCGCCTCGCTGACATCGGCGTCCAGGCGGAGCAGGGAGGCCGCCAGGCCGGTCCACGACCAGGAGCCGGCGGAGACGCGGCAGCGGTCGTCGTCCAGGGGCTCGACGGCGGCCTCCCCCGCGTAGGGCGCGACGTCCGAGGCAGGGACGGCGAGCACCACCGACCCCCGGCAGGGCGAGCCCTCCCCCGGGTCGCGCGAGCCCCGGAACAGCGCCGCCACGAACGCGCCCGGGTCACCGCCCGGCACCTCGCGCGGGGTGAACCGGGCGCCCAGCGGGGTGCGCGGGGTGATCCGGTCCAGCCGGAAGGTGCGCCAGTCGTCGCGGTCGAGGTCCCAGGCCAGCAGGTACCACCGCCCGCCGCGGGCCAGGACGGCGTGCGGCTGGGTGCGGCGGACGTCGTCCCCCAGGTCGAACCGCAGCTCCTGCCGCGCCCGCACCGCCGTGCTCACCGCCTCGAGCACGTCCCGGGCGACCGCGGGCACCGGTGCGGCCGGGAGGGGTGCCACCTGCACGGCGTCGACCCGGTGCCGCAGCCGGGCGGGCAGCACCTGGCGCAGCGTGGCCAGCGCGCGCTGGGCCGCGTCGTCGGTGGACAGCTGCAGCGCGACGGCGACGGCCACGGCCTGGTCGTCGTCGAGCAGCAGGGGCGGGACGTCGGCGCCCGCGGTGAGCCGGTAGCCGCCGTCCGGGCCCATCGTGGCCTCGACCGGGTAGCCCAGCTCGCGCAGCCGGTCGACGTCGCGGCGCACGGTGCGCGGGCTGACCTCCAGCCGCCGGGCCAGCACCGACCCCGGCCAGTCGCGGCGGGCCTGCAGCAGCGACAGCAGGGCCAGCAGCCGGCCGGGGGTTCCGCTCACGGGCCCAGCATCGCGCACGTGTAGGTCAGATCCTGACCGCCACTACCGGGATCGTGGTCGGCATGAGCATCACGACGACCACCCACCTCAACTTCCGCGGCCAGGCCCGGGCTGCGCTGGAGCACTACGCCGACGTGTTCGGCGGCGAGGTCCAGTCCTTCACGTTCGCCCAGGGCGGCACCGACCGGGACCGCGCCGACGGCGCCGTCGACGACCAGATCATCTGGGGCGGTGTCACCTCGCCGGCCGGGTTCTCGATCATGGCCTTCGACGTCCCGCCGGGCCGGGCCCACGACCCGGGCACCGACGCCCTCTACGTCTCGGTGCGCGGGGACGACGCCGACGAGATCACCCGGTGCTTCGACGGGCTGGCCGCCGGCGGCACCGTGCGGGCGGCCCTCGGCCCGGCCGGGTTCTCCCCGCTGTACGGGATGGTGACCGACCGGTTCGGCGTCACCTGGGTGCTCGACGTCGCCGCCTCCTGGTGACCCCACCGGCGGGGGGTCAGATCCGCACCACGATCCCCCGCCGGGCCAGCACCTGGCAGACCGCCCACACCACGACGACGGAGAACGCGGCGTAGACGTAGGCCGAGGTGGTCGCGGTGGTGCGGTCGGTGAGCCAGCCGACCACCGCGGGCTGGACGTCGTACCGCAGCACCGCGCGGAACAGCAGCTCCGACAGCGCGAACGCCACGATCGCGTTGAGGCCCAGCACCTCGGCCGGGCGGAAGGGCCGCCGCACCCCGCGGACGTCGACCAGCCAGATCGCCGCGGCCAGCACCAGCAGCCCGATCCCGCCGGTGACCAGCACGAACGACGGCGTCCAGAGCCGCTTGTTCACCGGCAGCAGCGGGGCCAGCACCAGGCCGAGCACGAGCAGCACCCCCGCCCCGGCCAGCATGCGCGGCAGTGCACCCCGGGCGCCGCGCTCGAGCAGCGCCCGCCCGGCCAGCACGCCGAGGAACACGGTGACCGCGCTGGGCAGGTAGGAGTGCGGCGCCTCGGCGGAGAAGTCCAGGCCCAGCAGGTCGTCGAACCAGTGCGCCCAGCTCGCGTCCGGCTCGACCGCCGTCCGGCCGGTGCCGGGGACCGGGACGAGCACCGCGACCAGCGTGAGGACGGCGAGCACCCCCGCCGCGGTGGGCACCTGGGCGCGGCGGGGCAGCCGGAGCAGCAGCCAGCACAGCAGGTAGGCGCCGGCGATGTGGCCGAGCACCCCGGCGCCGACCGAGCCGAACCCGTACTTGGCGACGACGATCAGCCAGCCGAGCAGCGCGAGCTTGAGCACCCGGATGAGCACGGCCCGCGGCCGGTCGGCCCGGTGCGAGAAGGGCATCGACACCCCGACGACCAGCAGGAACACCGGGAACACCACGTCGGCGACCCGCAGCCCGTGCCACGGCGCGTGCACGAACTGGTCGCCGATCTCGGCGTTGCCCCGGTTGTCGACGAACAGCATGCCGACGACGGCGAGCCCGCGGGCGACGTCCACCCCGTGCAGGCGCAGCTTCTCCACAGGTCCATGGTGGGCGCGCACAGGCTCCCCGCACCGGCTCGGCAGCGACCTCGGAGCACCTTCACAGCCTTCTCCAGGCTTCCGGGCAAAGGTTGCATCCAGGAACGAACCGAGGAGGACGCCATGCAGTCGACCACCACCATGCTCCGCGAAGAGGCCCGCACGGTCCCGCTGGGCACCGCCCCCGACGACCTGGCCACGACCCTCGACGCCCTCGCCGGCTACGAGCAGGTCGCGCTCACCAGCGTCGCCACGATGATGGGCGACGCCCGGGTCGCCTCGCTGCGCACCTGCATCGGCGCCACCCAGGACGCCGCGGACATCGCCGGCGCCGCCCGGCACGTGCTGGCCCGCAACACCCCCGCCGCCAGCGCGGTGTGGCGCTCGGTGCTGGGCACCGCGGTGCACGCCCTGGACCGGGCCGCGCACTGCGGCGCGCAGAACCTGGAGATCCGCAGCTGCCGCCTGCAGGCCGAGGCCGCCGCGGAGACCGCGCACCGCTGCCGCCAGCTCCGCGCCCGCCTGACCTGACCCCGCCTCCCGCCCCGCCTCCTGGCCCCCTGGTCCCCCTGGTCATGGATCAGGGACCCTGATCCATGGGCCTCCACCTCGACCACCATTG
>Ga0325401_1002989_pt1 | contig 15273 bp, 9 predicted proteins | sample PopdelMetagenome_FD_205666 | JGI IMG/M metagenome (GOLD analysis project Ga0325401, IMG submission 205666) | Populus deltoides microbial communities from Bellville, Georgia, United States - Xylem-PdKOR-R2 | ecosystem: Host-associated > Plants > Phyllosphere > Stem > Wood/Secondary xylem | place...
ATCTTTGGCGACTTTACCAGCCCTTGGTTTTATGGCCTAGCCTTGCTCAACGGCGTTCTGCTGTGTTTGCCCGCGCCTCGGGCGGCGGGGCTGCACTTGCTACTCTACCTAGGTCGTGGCCTCATGCTACCCTACACGCTCTACTTCTTCCTGGTGTTCCTGCCGTTTCTGCCCTTGTCGATTATTGCCATAGTGGCCATTGGAACGGGTTTTTTGATGCTCACGCCCTTGGTGCTACTGCTTGTGCAAGCGCGTGAACTCACGAACGACTACGCCACGCTGCGGCCGCGCTTCGCCAAACGCTGGCTGGTAGCGGGACTTTTACTGAGCGGCTTGGTGCTGCCGGGCATCATCACCCTGTCGTACTGGCACCAGCGCCACGTGCTGCACCAAACCTTAGCTTACCTCTATCACCCCGATTATACCCAGCGCTACAAGCTAGATACAACGGCGCTGGCCACCACGCTCAAGGCTGTACGTCGCCACAAAGACAGAAACAACGATATCGTCTTCGGAGCGCAGCAACCGTATTTGTCAACCTACTACAACTGGCTGGTGCTCGACAACCTGACACTCTCAAACGATAAAATAGAGCATATAGCACGGGTCTTCTTCGGTGAATTACCACCGAAACACCGGCTGCCGCGGCGCCCCGAACCGACTGCTGAGCCAGCGCCCACCGTGACTGATCTGCGCAGCCGTAGCACCTACGATGCGCAGCAGGGCGCCTGGGTGAGCTGGGTAGATTTGGAAATCACAAACTCCGCCACTGGCTTCAGCTTAGGAGAGTTTGCGACTACCCTGAGGCTACCCGTGGGGTGCTGGGTGAGCGACTATTATTTGTACGTAGGCCAGCAGCGCGTGAAAGGCTTGTTGGCGGAGAAGAAGGCTGCCACCTGGGTTTTCTCCCAGATCAGAAACGAGAACAAGGACCCTGGCATACTCTACTACACGGGCGCCAACGAAGTGACCCTGCGCGTTTTTCCGTTTGCTCCGTCGGAGGTGCGCCGCACCGGCATGCAGTTTCTGCACAAAGAGCCCGTTACGCTGCAAATAGCCGGGCGGCCCGTGACCCTCGGTGACGCAAGCCAAACGCTGCCGCCCACGCCGGTGGCGGTAGCAAACCAGTCGCCCCAAGTAGCTTATATAAGTGCGCAACAGAAAGCTAGGTTGCCGCTGGTTACGCGCAAGCCAGTTTTTCATTTCCTGCTGGATGCGTCGGCCCGGCAAGCGGCGCGCAGGGGCGGCTATGTCGCTCAAGTGGAATCTTTCATGCAGCAACACAACATTAGTGGGGCGCAAGCAAAATTCAGTCTGGTAGATGCGTACGTAACGCCCGTAAACTCTGCTAAAGGATGGCAGCAGCAAGTGACTAAGCATCAGAACACGGGCGGCTTCTACCTAGCGGGGGCGTTGCAGCGCGTGCTCGTTGACGCGGCCACCATGCCGCAACCCACGTATCCGGTCATTGTGGTAGTAACCGACAGCCTGCACCATGCCGTGCTGAACGCCGACTTTGCGGAGTACGCGGCGGCTTACCCGGAGAGCGAGTTGTTCTACGTGCTAGGCTCCAATGGGAAAGTGGAAGCCCACTCGCTTCGTAACCGGCCCTTGGATACGGTCGACAGCTCCGGCCTAGTCGCGCTGACCGCAACTCCCGTGCGGGCTTGGCCGAACGCGCAGTGCCCCCAGGCCTATCTGCCCAACGACGGACAACCTAGCCTCGTGCTGCCTACCACGCAGGTAAACCTTGACCAGGCAAACCTAGCCCCTGGCCGTTGGCAAAGTGCCCTGCTGCTGCACGGGCATTGGCTGGCGCAAACTTTGCACCCCGCCGCCAGCGGACCTGAACGAAACCAGGGCGTGCGCGGCAGCTTCCAAGCCGGCGTGCTTACGCCGCTCACGGCCTACATGGTGGTCGAAAACGAAGCTCAGCGGGCGGTGCTGCGCCGTAAGCAGGAGCAGGTACTAGCCGGCAATGACAGCCTAGACCTAGGCGAAGATACCCAGCGCATGACCGAGCCAAGCGAGATACTTTTGCTGGTGATGCTAGGTGCTTTGCTGCTCATCCGTCGGTACCGCACTAGGCGCCACCTGGATACAACTGCGGCGCGCCTGTAGCACGAAGCTCCCGCTTCGCGCATCGTTGAACGGTTAGCACCTAGCTAAGTCATGCAACGACGCGCGAAACGGGAGCTTCGCTTTACAAAGACAATGGAGGACTAAACTAATTGCGGCGCCACGGCCGCGGCGGGCCGCTCGCCAATCTGCTGGCGCCACATGGCGTAGTACAGACCTTTCTGAGCTAGCAATTCCTCGTGGCCACCTTGCTCGGCAATGTGCCCGCGCTCCAGAACGAAAATGCGATCGGCGTGCAACACGGTGCTGAGGCGGTGAGCAATGAGGATGGTGATGTGCTGGCGCGAGCCCGACAAGTTGCGCACCGTCCGGCCAATTTCTTCCTCCGTGAGTGAGTCGAGGGCGGAAGTGGCTTCGTCGAACACAAGCAAAGTAGGCTTGCGCAATAGCGCGCGGGCGATGCTTAAGCGTTGCTTTTCGCCACCCGATACCTTCACGCCGCCTTCCCCAATGATAGTGTCCAACCCTAGGGGGGCGCGAGCCAGGAGGGTGTCGGCGGCGGCTTGGTGCAGGGCACGCAGACACTCCTCGTCGGTGGCTTGCGGGGCCACAAAGCGCAGGTTTTCGCGGATGGTACCGGCGAAGAGCTGGGTGTCTTGGGTTACAAAGCCGATTTGCTCGCGCAGCGCGTCGAGGTCAAGCTGGGAACCGGAGATGTCGTTGTAGAGAATCTGACCTTCGGCGGGCGGATAAAGGCCGACCAGCAGCTTCACCAACGTCGTTTTGCCCGAGCCCGAAGGCCCTACAAAGGCGATGGTTTCGCCGAGCTTGGTCGTGAACGTGATGCCATCCAGGGCCGGTAAGCTAGCCGATAAGTGCTGGAAACGTACCTGCTCGAAAGCTAGGGTCTGGATTTTGTCGATGCGCTGCGGGTGAGCCGGTTTTACTTCCTTCGGCGTGTCCAGAATCTGCTGGTAGTTGAGCAAGGAAGCTTCTGTTTCGCGGTACACGTTAATGATGGTGCCCATTTCCTGCAACGGTCCGAAGATGGCGAAGGAGTAGATGAAGAACGAGAAGAACTCACCTACCGAAATGATCTTCTGCACCACCAAAAACAGGAGCATGAGCAGAATCACGTTGCGCATCAGGTTCACGAAAGTGCCTTGCACAAACGACAAGGAGCGCAGGTAGCGCACTTTCTTCAGTTCCAGCTTCAGGATCTTGTCGGTGGTGTTGTTTAGGCGCAGGGTTTCCTGCTGGGCTAGGCCTAGGCTCTTGATCAGCTCGATGTTGCGTAGACTCTCGGTGGTAGAGCCGGCCAGCGCCGTGGTTTCGGCCACGATGGTTTTCTGAATGACTTTGATGCGCTTACTCAGCACCAGACTCAACGACCCAAGCAGCGGAATTGTCAGGAAATACACCAGGGCAATGGGCCAGTACACGCTCACGGCGTACCACGTCACGAAGATGATGGCCACCAGCGAAATAAACAGCACGTTGACGAAGCTCTGAATCAGCTTCTCCACATCGGTGCGGACCTTCTGGAGCTTACCTAGGGTCTCGCCTGAGCGCTGATCTTCGAATACTTGGTAGGGCAATTCCAGGGAGTGACGCAGACCATCAGAATACAACTGAGCCCCTAGGCGCTGGGTAATGACGTTGGTGTAATAATCCTGGAAGTTCTTAGCAATGCGCGACACCATAGCTACGCCCATTGCTTTGAGAATCAGGATGCCCGCGCCGGTACCTAGGAATTGCCAGAAGCTAGGCCGTACGGTGCTATCGAGCGTAGGCGTGACGTAGCGGTCAATGATTTGCCGTAGAATGTAAGGGTCGAGAAGGGAGAATATTTGGTTGATGGCGGCCAGCAACAAGGCCAGGGCCAACAGGCCCCAGTAGTTGCGGAGGTAGCTGTAGAGAAGTTTCATGAGAGGGGGAGGGGCAGTTCAAGTAAGATAAGCGCCCAGCCTAGGTAGAAGTTTTGACAAACGTCGAAACGTGCCCTAGTGCGCTGCGCTAGCGGCAGCGTACTATAATAATCGGACCGGCCTTCTGACCAGCGGAAGAAATCGCGCGTGCAGCAGTAAGTAGTTACCGTTACACGCGCAATTTCTTCCGCTGGTCAGAAGGCCGGTCTAGCTAGCTAGGTGCTGAATCGTGTAAGGACGAACGCGCCTTGACGCATTCCGGCAAGCCGAGTTTACTCCCAGCCGCCGCCGAGGGCTTTCACCAAATCGACGGAGTAGCGGAGCTGATCGGCCTGGGTTTGGACCACGAGGCGGGCGGCTTCGAGGGTCTGGCGGTCGGCATCAACTACTTCAAAGTAGTTGGTGAGGCCGCGGTTGTACCGCTCACGGGTGAGCAAGCCAGCTAGGCGTGCGGCGCGCAAGGCCCGCTGCTGCGCTTCGAGTTGAGCGGCGCTTTGCTGCACGTTGGCCAAAGCCGTTTCTACTTCCTGAAATGCCGTCAGGGCCGATTGCTGATAGTTGGCCGTGGCGGTATTGAAGCGCGCTTCAGAAAGCTGCTGATTAGCACGTAGGCGGCCCCCGTTGAAAATCGGGATGGCGAGGCTGCCACCTAGGTAATACGTGTAGCTGTCATTCAGGCGCGCAATTTCACCCAGCTGGGCGCTTTGCGGCCCAATGTAGCCGTTGAGCAGCACCGTTGGGCGGCGGGCTAGGCGGGCGGCATCGATGCGGGCATCGGCGGCGGCAAGTTGGCGCTCGGCACGCTGCAAATCGGGGCGACGAGCGAGTAAGGTGGTGGGTACGCTGGTCGGAACGGTGGGCGCCGCTAGTACCGTTGGGCGGGGCGCCACCGCGAAGCTGCTAGCCGGCTGACCGCACACGGTAGCCAGGGCCGCCACGTAGCCGGCCCGTTGACGCTGCGTTTCTACGCGGCTAGCATCCACGTTGGCGAGCTCCGTTTCGGCGCGCCGCACTCCGATTTCGTTGTCGACGCCGGCTTTGTAGCGCGCCTGCACAAGCTGCAGGTTTTGGATGCGCGCCTGGCGGGTGCTATCCAACACCCCTAGGTCGGCATCGAGGCCCCGGATGGTAAAGTAGTAGCTGGCCGCGTCGGCGGTGAGGGAGAGTTGCACCGCCCGCAAGTCGGCTTCGGCGGCTTGCTGGTCCGACTCCGCCGCGCGGATATTGCTGCGGATGCGTCCCCACACGTCGACTTCGTAGTTGACGTTGATGGGAATATAAAACTGTCGCTGATTGATGCCAATGACAGCGGCGTTGGGAAACTGCACCGGCCGCAGCGCCGACAACCGGCTGGTATACACCGAAGGATTGAGTGTAACCTCGGGCGTGCGGTAGGAGCTAGCAGTACGCACCGTGGCCCTAGCCTCCTCAATGCGCGACACGGCCGCGCGGGCGTTGAAGTTACTGGTCAAGGCCTGTTGCTCCAGCGTATTCAGGTCGGCGTCGTTGTAGATTGCCCACCAGGACGGAGCCTGAGGGGCTTGATTGACGGGGGCGGCCGTTGGGGGCACGGGCGTCGGGCTGGCTGACTGCGGTGGCGTCGCAGGGTTCGTAATAGGAGCAGAACTATTGTTTTGCCACTGCGCGGGCGTGGCTACTTCCGGCGCCTTGTAGTGCGAGGTAGTAGCGCAGCCCGCCAGCCACAGCCAGCCAATACCGTAACCCAAGCGTTGGAGAAGAGAAGGAAAACTCAGCAAAAACTTCATTGCGAAGTGAGAAAGCTAGGTAGAGGGGAAATAAGTATAGTGGATAGTGATATTAAATAAGACCGTCATGCTTCGGCAAGCTCAGCATGACCTAACACATTTTTTATCGCCCAGCGTCGGCCACCGGCGACGATACACGTGGGCGGTCGGGGTCGTAGGGGCGCTCGGGAGCGGCGGGCTTGGCGGGGCCTTCGGGCTTCTTGGGGGCCTCGGCTACCTTGGTTTGCACGAGCTGACCTTCTTCCAGTGTCTCAGCGGGGTTGATGACGAGTAGCTCGTGGCCTTGCAAACCTTTCGTTACTTCGAGCTGGGCGCCAAAATCACGACCAGGCGTGATGGGCTGATAATGCACTTTCTTATCCTGAATTACGACCACTTGCGGGGTCGTGCCGCCGGGCACCAGGGCGTTAGCCGAAATAACCACGCTAGGGCTAGTACGAATTAACTTGAAGCGCACCTGGGCGAACATGCCCGGCAGCAGCTTTTGGTCGCGGTTCGGAATCTTGATTTCCGTGCGCATGGTACGGGTTGAGGTATTCAGGGCCCCCGCCGTGCGCGACACAAAGCCTTGGAACTTGCGGTCGGGATACTCGGGTACCAGCACGTCCGTTGGCATGCCCACTTTCACGCTCGGCACAAAGTTCTGCGGCACTTCCACAAAGGCACGAATGGTATCGGTTTGCTCGATCTTGAACAGTTGCGCACCCTCGGCGGTGGTAGGTGACACCAGCGAGCCAACTTCCACGTTCCGCTGCGTCACGATGCCGTTGAAGGGCGCCGTCACTTGGCGGAAGGCTTGCAAAGCCACTAGGCGCTGCACGCCAGCTTGTTGGGCGGCGTACTGGGCTTTGCTCACGTCGAGTTCCTGCTTGGAAATGGCGCCGGGCAGCTCTACGCTTTGCAAGCGGCTGTAGCTGGTTTGGGCCAAACCTAGGTTGGCGCGGGCTTCGGCAATCTGCTGGTCGAGCTCGGGCGTGGCGATGGAAGCCAGGCGCTGCCCCCGGCGGACGCGGGTGCCAATATCCACAAACCACGATTTCACGAAGCCATTGGCCTGCGCAAACACGAATGTTTCGCGGTTCGAGCGGGTGTCGGCGGGGAGCTGCACCTGCGTGGTATCGGGGGCGGGCTTGGCGGCCTGCACCGTCACGATGGGCGCGGCGGTGGCTTCTTCGCGGGTGGCCGCTTTCAGCTCTTTATCGTGGCGCAGGCGTGGTAGCAAACCTACCAACAGCAAGCCGCCAAAAACGAGCAGTACAATAAAAATGGTAATCCAAAAACGGCGTTTGCTGCGCGGAGCGTTGTAATCAGCAGAGGTATCCATAGTTCTATTTTCGAGTTTCTCGCCGCAATTCGCAGTAGTCAACCGCCGCGAATTGCGGCGAGAAATCAACCTTAATGCACTAACTCAGCCGGTTGTTCTTCAATCGGCTTTTCTTCCTGCTTTTTCAAGTAACTAAACATGATGGGCACGAAGAACAAGGTGGTCACGGTGGCTAGCATGATGCCGCCAATCACGGCCCGACCTAGGGGCGCGTTCTGCTCGCCGCCTTCGCCTAGGCCCAGCGACATCGGCAGCAAACCAATGGTCATGGCCAGGGCCGTCATGAGCACGGGGCGCAGACGGGTGTAGCCAGCATCCAGGGCCGCGTCGAGCGGCGATAAATCCGGCTCTTCCTCGCGGCGTTCGTTGGCGAAGGTCACTAGCAGGATACTGTTGGCCGTGGCCACCCCGATGCACATGATAGCGCCCATGAGCGACGGCACGCTGAAGGTCGTCTGGGTCACAAACAGCATCCACAAGATGCCCGACATAGCGCCCGGCAACGCCGTGATGATGATAAACGGATCGAGCCACGATTGGAAGTTGACCACCATCAGCATGTACACCAGCAGAATAGCGCCAATCAAACCGATACCTAGGCCGATAAAGGAAGTACGCATGCTGTCGACCTGCCCGCGGACCGTGATGGTCGTGCCCTTGGGGAGGTTCTTTTCTGTTTCGGCGATGATCTTGCGAATATCGGTGCTTACGCTACCTAGGTCGCGGCCTTCCACGCTGGCGTACACGTCTACCACCCGCTGAATGTTGTAGTTACTGGCTACGGCCGTGGTTTTGGTGCGGCGCAGCACGGCGAAGTTACTCAGCAGCTGGGTTTCGTTTTGGGTGGCGCTGGTCACGCCGATGTTCGACAGCTCATCGAGGGTCGTGAGGGCGCGCGGGGGCGTTTGCACGGCCACGGTGTAGTTCACGCCGTTTTGCGGATTCAACCACTGGTTGGGGTTGGTCTGGGTGCTGGAGCTGAGGTTCACGAGCACGTTGTTGGCAATATCGCGCTGCGAAAGGCCGGCTTGCTGGGCCCGTAGGCGGTCCACGTCCAAACGAATTTGCGGCTGGTCGAAGGCTTGGTACACGAAGGCATCCACCACGCCTTCCACCTTGGAAATCTGGTCCTTGAGCTTGGTGGCAATCTTCTGATTAGCTTCCTTGTTGCGGCCCACCACCTGAATGTCGATGGGAGCAGGCAGGCCAAAGTTCAGAGTCTGGTTCACAATGTCGGCAGCCTGGAAGAACACAATCAGATCGGGCTGTTCCTTTTTCAAGCGGCGCCGAATCTCGCTGATGTACTCGGCCGTGGGGCCGTGCTCTTCCTTCATCGACACCAGAATCTCCCCGTCGCCGGCTCCGATAGTTGGGTTGTCGCTCAGAATCAAGTTGATGGGTACTACCGGCAGACCAATGTTGTCCATCACCAGATCGAGCTCATCGGCCGGAATAACCGAGCGAATTACTTTTTCGACCTGGGCAAAGCGGCGCTCGGTTTCTTCTACCCGCGTGCCCGTAGGAACCCGCACGTGCAAGCGCATCTGGCCAGCATCTACCTTGGGAAAGAAGTTTTGCCCGATGAAGGGATACAAACAGCCCGAGCAAATGAACAGTACCGCAAAGCACGTTACCACGGTGCGGCGGTGGTGCAAGGCCCACGCAAGAGCACTCCGGTACTTCTCGCGAAAGTTCTCAAAGCCGTGGTCAAACGCCTTATGTACGCGCCATACCCAGCTCTTCTCAATGCCTTCGGCAGCGCGGCGCTCGGCGTCGGTGATGGGCACCTCATCGTCTTCTTCGGCCGTCAGGCTGGCGTGCTGTTTCTCGTAGTTTTCGCGCAGTAACTGCTCCAACCTAGCTTCTTGGGGCGTTACGGGATGGTCGTCGCGCACCTCGGAGCTCGGTAGGTGGGTGCCGCCTTCCTTGTGGTAGATGGGCAACTCCTTGCGCAGCAGGTACATGACCATGGTAGGTACCAGTGTCCGGGAGAGGAGGTAGGAAGCTAGCATGGCAAAAATGACCGCCATAGCCAGCGGTGCGAAGATAGACGAAGCCGCCCCGGCCAGGAAAAACACCGGCACGAACACAATGCAGATGGCGAGGGTCGCTACCAGGGCCGGCGTGGCAATCTGCTGGGCGCCGTCGAGGATGGAGCGTTTCAGCCCTTTCTTCATGCCCATGTTGCGGTGAATGTTCTCAATTTCCACCGTCGCGTCGTCCACCAAAATACCCACGGCCAACGATAGGCCACTCAGGGTCATGATGTTAAGCGTCTGCCCGAGCAGCTTCATCACGATGATGCTGACCAGAATGGACAGTGGAATAGAAAGGGCAATGATGAGCGTGGAGCGCCACGAACCGAGGAACAGCAAGATCATCAGGCCCGTGAGAGCCGCCGCGATGCACGCCTCTATCACCACTCCTTTAATAGAAGCCTTCACGAAGAACGACTGGTCGAAGAGCAGCTTGATATTCAGGCCGGGAGGGGCAGAGGCTTCGATCTTGGGAAGCTGCTCCTTTACCCGGTCGATGATGTCGAGGGTGCTGGCGGCGCCGGTTTTCAAAATGGGGATGATGGCGGTGCGGCGGCCGTTCTGGCGCACAATATTCTGCTGTACGGCAAAGCCTTCGTGCACAAACGCCACGTCGCGAATGTAGATGGTGCGGCCGTCTACTTGCTTGATGGGCAAGTCGTTGAGGGTGGCAATGGCCTCGGGGCTACTGTTTAGTTTCACATCATACTCTCGGCTGCCAATTTTGGCGGTACCAGCGGGTAGCGTGAGGTTTTGGGAGGTAAGCGCGCCCACTACATCGTTGGCCGACAGGCCCCGGCCGGCCAGTGCCTCGGGGTTTAGGTCCACCATGATTTGCTTGGGCTTACCGCCGTTAGGCTGCAATACCGAAGCGCCCTGCACCACGGCTAGGCCCGGCCGAATAAACGCGTTGCCGGCGTCGTACAAGTCCGACTCACCTAGGTTGTTGGAACTCAGGCTGGTCTGGGCAATCGGGACGTTGGAGGCTGAGTAGCGGATAATAAGCGGCGGCGTGATGCCGGGCGGCAACACGCGCAGCAGGGTTTGGGTGATGGCCGTGAGCTGGGCCACGCCCGCTTCCACGTTGGTACCCGGCTGGAAAAACACCTTGATCAAGCCCACGCCCTTGAGCGACTGCGACTCGATGTGCTCGATGTTGCTCACCGTGGTGGTGAAGGCGCGCTCATTGATAATGACTACGCGCTGGTTCATCTCCTCGGGGCTGATGCCGGAATACGTCCACACCACGCCTACCACGGGGATGTTGATTTCCGGGAAAATATCGACCGCCATAGTGCGGATGGTCATGATGCCGCCCAGCAAAATCAGCAGGGACATGACCACGAAAGTGTACGGGCGCGACAGCGCCAATCGAACTATCCACATAAACTAGAACACAAAAGTGGCTTCGACCAAAGGTCCGCCGGAGCGGATGAGGGAACTGTGAAAAGAACCGGCTGGCGGTTGAGCAGAAGGGCGGGTCGGCGCTAAACCGTTTAGGCATAGACAGGCCGCCACCGAAAAGGACGCATCGCGCGCAGAAAAAAGGAGTGAGAATCGGAGCACAAAAGATAAGTCGCTTTCTTAACTGCCTAACCTAGCTATTGTTAGAAGCATCAGCCTGTCAGATAAGGTGAAACAGAAGAGCTAGAGAGTGGGGAAACCAGCGGTAAAGTAAACCAACGAGATAGAGCAACTAAAGAATGTGTGCGTAAAAGTAACAGCAATTATGTAAGTGCTTACATAATTACCTAGATTTGTTTTATGAATCTCTTTGATGAACTAGGATCGGCTGTGCTGGGGAGTCGATTGCGCCGGCTCAACGAGGCCATGACCAGCCAAGCGGCGGAGGTGTATACGCTCTACCAAGAAGTGCCGTTTGAGCCGCGCTGGTTTCCGGTTTTTTACACGGTAGCCTCCCAGCCGGGCTTGCGCGTGGGCGACGTGGCCGAGCGCATTGGCCAAACGCACGCCGCTGTAAGCCAAGTAGCCAAGGACCTCACTAAGCATGGGCTCGTGAACATGCAACGCTGCGAAACCGACCAACGACGCTGCATGCTCTCCCTCACGGAAAAGGGCTTAGCCATGTGGCCCACCTTGCAGCAGCAGATTGCCGATGTACGCCAAGCCAACGAAGCCTTACTCGCCGAAACTCGCCACAACCTTTTATTAGCTATTGAAGAAATGGAATACGCCTTATCGCGCCAAAACCTAGGGGCCCGAGTGAAAGCCGTGCGCGACGCCCGTGTCGCCGGCGAGGTGCACCTACTTGCCTATGAGCCCCAATACCAGGCCGACTTCAAGCGCCTGAATATCGAGTGGATTGAGCAGTATTTCCGCGTGGAGGAAGCCGACCTCAAAGCCCTCGACCACCCCGACGAGTACATTTTGCAACGTGGGGGCCACATCTTGCTGGCCGAGTACCAGGGCCAGATTGTGGGTGCCTGCGCGCTGCTCAAGATGAACGACGACACGTACGAGCTAGCCAAAATGGCCGTGTCGCCGACGGCACAGGGGTTGGGCATTGGGTTCCGGCTGGGGCAGGCGGCTATTGAGAAGGCCCGCAGTCTGGGGGCTCGCCGCCTGTATTTGGAAAGCAACACCAAGCTCGCGCCCGCCATCAACCTCTACCACAAGCTAGGTTTCGAGAAAACCGTGGCCGGGCAACCGTCGCCCTACGAGCGGTGCAACATCCAAATGGAATTACTCTTGACAGCCTAGCGTGTATGTACGATCACAAAATCGCGGTGGTGTTGAGCCAAGACTTGCTTGGTTGGCAGAAGCTTAACGTCACGGCTTTTCTGGCTAGCGCGGTGGCTATCCAGTTTCCCGAAACGCACGGGCAGCCTTTGGTATCTGCTTCCGGCACTCAGTTTCTGCCGTTTCTGAAGCATCCCATCCTTGTATACGGAGCCGATTCGCCGGCTGAGGTGCGCAAAGCCTTCGAGCGGGCCCGCGAGCGGGGTGTGCAGCTAGGAGTGTATCCGCGCACACTGTTTGCCACCAAGAACGAAGAAGAGAACCTGCGCGAAGTAGCCCAGCAGACGGACGAAGAGCTAGAGCTGGTGGGCATCATCCTGTATGGCGAAAATAAGCAGGTTGACAAAGCCCTGAAAGGCCTGAAGTTTCATCCATAGCAATACAGCTCAGTTAGCTGTATTGCTATGGAGCAAGCTAGGAAATTAAAAAGACGGAATCGAGCTGTAGCAGGTGCAAGCAGCGCCGCAAAACGGGGTTAACGTTGCGTAGCCACACGCTGGCGCCGCTTTGTCGCAGTAGAAGCAGCTGCGAAACCACGTAGCTAATGCCTAGGGTCCGTTGGCAGCGTAAGTTGTCGCAATCGACCAAGAGCTGAGGCCGCGCATGCTTACCTAGCGCGTGCGCTAGCTGCTTGACGTTGACTGCATCTAGGTCGACGGTGAAGAGTGAGGTGACGGGTTCTGGCTTGTGCAGGTTAGATAAAGGAGCAGACATAAGAATAGAAATTTTGGTGGTTGTTAGGAAAGAGCTGATTAGTTCGGAGGCAGTTGCAACACTGCCTCCAAATACTATGGCAATCAACGAAATGCATGGCTGGTTGGCGCCCGGCTTTCTACGGATTTTGGCCTTGGCAAAACCCGTAATTTGTGCTGCGTAATTCGCGGCCAACGTGCAATAAACCCGGATGAGGTGATACCGGGTCGGTATCGGCGCGCAGCTCACGAAAGGAGGGCGCCAGTAACTTGATATGGCTAATATACTGATTAATAATTGGAAAGCCAAAAGCGGCGGGCAGTGGGCAACCCTCTGCCGGGACCTCCCCGTAGGCAAAACCTAGGTCAGTCGCCGCGAGTAAGCGCCGTCGGCAAAGCCATCCACTTCGTCATAGCAACCAGATGAATACTTCCCCCGATCCGCAGCAGGCGCTTGATCATTTCCTCTCGCAGTTTGCACCCTCCGTTGGTGCGAAGGCGGTGTTCGGCGAGCCAGTTGTGCTGCCTTACGCCACTGTAGTGCCCGTCGCTAAGACGGTATGGGGCCTGGGGGCTGGCTTCGGGCAAGGGCAGGGCAAGGAGAAGAGCGAGGGGGCGGCAGTTGCGGCGGGTAGCGGGGGCGGCTACGGCGGTGGCGCCACGGCCTACCCGCTGGGCGTGTTTGATATTCGTCCCAAACGGACGCGCTTCGTGCCCACCACCGGCCGCACCCGCCATGTGCTGCTCGGTATGCTGCTGGGCGCAGCGCTGGCACACTTACTAAAGCGCAACTAGTCGTAGCCGCTACGGCAGGGCTTCAGTAGGCGCGTTCAGGATGGCGGGCGAAGCCGGCACGTACGACTGCGCAATTAGGTGCGTGACTTTGGGCAGCTCGGAGCTGCGGTGAAAACGGCGGGCCTGGGCCAGCAAGCTAGCTTCTTCGGTGCCGAGGCCGCGCTCGTGCTGCTCCTCATGCTCGGCCCACGACTCCACCACGAAATACTCTACCATGCGTTCGGGGTCGGCTAGGTCGGCGTAGAGGCCCACGCGCATAGCTCCTTCGCGCCGCCGAATGCGACCGAGCTGCTGCATGATGGCCGTGAAAGCGGGCCGATCTTCCAAGGCAACGCAGTAAGTAATGGTAACCAGCACAGGACCGTCTTTCTCCAGCGGCTCGTGCACAATGGTGGGTTCGGCCCAATGCTGGGCAATGGTGAAGTCGAGGTTTTCGCCGTTGCGGAGGGAGAAGCGCAGCACCAGCAACAAAGTCAGCAACATCCAAATAGCGGAGGCTATCAAGGCCGCGGGCAAACCAAACTCGTCGGCTACGGCGCCCCAGGTGGCGCTACCCAGGGCCATGCCGCCCTGAAAGACGAAGATGTACACGCCCAAAATGCGGGCCTGCACCCAGTTGGGCACCACCGTCTGAATGGCCACGTTGAAGCTATTTTGGCTCATCATCCAGGCCGCACCCCCAATGGTGAGCAGCACATACAGCAACCACAGCGGCACGAGCGGCGAAAAAGCTAGCCCTAGGCCCACCACCGCAAACAGAACTGCCGCCAAGTTCACGCGCAAGTCGATGCTGAAAGCGCGGTTAAGGCGCGGCAGCAGCAGGGCCGTCACGACGGCGCCGCCGCCCATGCACGAGAGCAGCGCCGAATACACGCCGCCACCTAGGTGCAGCAGCTTCGCCACCACCGGCGAAAGCAGCGCAAACACCACGCTTGCCCCAAACGTGTAGCAAAAAGCCCGCACCAGAATATTCTGTACCGGCGGCGAGAACCGGGCGTAGCGCACCCCGCCGCGCAGAGCCGCCAAAATCCGCTCCCCGTCCAGGCCCGAAAAGCTCCGCCCTTGGCTTTCACGTTTCCAGGTGTACACCATATAAATAGTAGCCAGAAACGACAGCCCGTTGAGCAAAAACGCAAAGCCCGGCGACGAGTACGCTACCACCAAGCCGCCCAAAGCCGGCCCGAGTGCCCGCGCCAAGTTGAAGCTGATGCTATTCAGGGTAATAGCGCCCGGCAACAGGGGCCTAGGTACTAGTTCTGGCGTGGTAGCCCGCCACACGGGGTTGTTCAGGGCGCCGCCCACGTCGAGCAGAAAAGTAAGAAACAGCAGGCCCCAGGGCGAAATGTGCCCCAGTAGCGTGACGGCCGCCAGCAGCATGGCCACTACGCCCATCCAGGCTTGGGTGAACAGCAAAAAGCGGCGTCGATCCACTAAGTCGGCGAGGGCGCCGGCGGGTAAGCTGAGCAAGAAGATAGGCAGGGCCGAAGCCGTTTGCATCAGTGCCACCAGTACCGTGGAAGTGGTCAGGTGGGTCATGAGCCACACGGCGCCCACGTTCTGCATCCACGTCCCGATATTCGACACAAACGACGCAATCCAGAGCATGCGAAAGACCTGAATACGAAGCGGTGCCCACGGCGAAACCGGTGGAGAAGGTAGGGAAGGAGCGGTAGATTCGGGCATGAGGGAGAAGCCAACTGGGAAAAGCCAGAGGTTGCTTACGTAGCTCAGGAGAAGGAGATACTACGTTTCCCCGAAAGCGCCAGGATTTAGAAGCTAGCCCCCCTCCTCAGCTGAGAGTGGTCTAAGTCGTTGAACAGTACTAGAAGCGAGGACCAAAAACTATAGCTAGAACTAGTTCCCCTCCTTTTTTCAAGGAGGGGTGGCCGCAGG
>Ga0325401_1002990_pt1 | contig 15271 bp, 7 predicted proteins | sample PopdelMetagenome_FD_205666 | JGI IMG/M metagenome (GOLD analysis project Ga0325401, IMG submission 205666) | Populus deltoides microbial communities from Bellville, Georgia, United States - Xylem-PdKOR-R2 | ecosystem: Host-associated > Plants > Phyllosphere > Stem > Wood/Secondary xylem | place...
TTAAAGATAGCAGAATCTCCCAGCACATCCTAACTATTAAAAGCATTCTTGCCTAGAATTTAATGAGAACTGAGCAAATCCTGGAATAAAATGCTCAAATTGGTGTATAAGAGCACCAGACAAAAAATGCATGCTTTAACAGCAATTTAGAAACTGTTTTTTTTTTTTTTTTCCATTTACCTTGTCAATATTTCCTAACATTATGCTTTTAACTTCTGAAACCTGAGCCTTCACTTTTATTAACTTCTCAATCTCTTCAGCGTGGTCAATAATATACTTCATGTGCTCTTTCATAATTGGCCTGAAATAAGGAGCAGATAGTCTTACTTTAAAGTACAAAACTCATAGTAAAAAATAAAACATAAATCTTGAAAGACTTTTTCTTTGTGTACAATGCTTTATGTACTTTCATAGATGCACGTACCCAAACTCCTTATTGAGACTTTTAGCAGCAGCAGTATCAGCTTTACCACCCCCATATCTTTTTTTGAAGTCTGCTTTCATGCGTTCCAAAAATGCAATGGAGATCTGCTTGCTAACAGTTTCTTTGGCAACAACACAATAAGCTGCAAATTGTACAAAACACCATATCAAGGGGAAGCTAGAAGGATTAAAGGTTCCCCACTACATTAGACTGATACATCTTATAACACCAGATGACAAAGGATCCCAACAGGTTCAAGATTGGATCAAGCAATAAGTGAAGGAGCTTGACCAATCCCAATGAGAGAAGAGAGAGCTGCTCAAGCAACTACAACCTCCCACAATGGTCGAAAGAAGTGAATAGTGGACCATGCCGTCCTATCTTAGGTTGGGGACATAGAGGACATGGTAGTAGTAAATACTCCAAAATGCAGGCCTGGATTAAATAAGGTGGTCACATTTTAGGGTGGACCTACAACCCTTAAGTACATGAAGTCATGGTTGTGTTGTAACTAATGTTGCTTTGACAACTAGAATTACTTTCCACAAATAGCAGAAAAATGATGCAAATGTATATAAATAAACAAAATATGAAACTCTGATCAAGCATATCAACTTGTTACATCCCTCAAATTATGACAGGACATGCACAATATATGAATTGTGGGTCTTCCACGGCCATTTTGCTAGATGCTTTCAAAACTTCTTAATGTAAAATTTCAAGGAGTCCGGAAAGGCAGTATAGGTCACAGCCAACCCTTCCTACACTCCTCTAGATACAAAGGGGACAAGAAAAAATAGCTTGGACATATAGGAGATTAAAAAATTTAGCAACTTCACCTTCAAATATGGTTATGAACTCAAAATTTAGCACAATTCCATTACGTGGCCATATCTTAAGCAATGATCATTCAACCAAAAATTAATAACTCGCTTTTGTAAGATTTTAGAATCTCATACAGGCTACAATTTCACTAAAATACTTCTATTGATAGAAAATTGAACATATACATCTTTTGATAAGGTATGTTTGTAGAATGTACACACAAACTCCATTTATTTGACAATAAAAACAAAAACAAAAAACAAAAAGAGACTGAAGATTTACAAATTTTATAAATTATAAAATGATATACATTTTGATTACTATATTGCAATATTTTGTACTTGCATCTATGTATGTATTTTTTTTTTCTTATAATATGAGGGTGATGTAATAGATGTATTTTTTTCCTATCAGTAATCTAAGTGGGCATATAAAATTTGAGAATTAGGACAAATAAATCATTCATGCAATCCAAACTGGACCTCTACTAGAACATCATCTAGCTTCTGTCACCAAAAATGGAAAATCAACCCCCCCCCTCCCCTTACCTCACTCAATTTCCTTCGAAACCAGACAGTAATTATATTGCCAAAATAACCAGTAACAACAACAAAACTAAGCAAAAACAAAAGAGCCCAAGTTGAGATTTTAGGTTCAAAACAAAGCAAATCCAAAAAGAAAGAAACTTTACCAACAAGATCCATACTTTCACTTGCAATTCACTTGAAATAAAACGAAGAGAAAATGGAGGGCCGAAACCGCAAAGGAAGAGAAATTACCGTAGCCATCTTCAACAAGAAAATTAAAGGTATGGTGATCACAATTGTAAGTGAACTTGTCATTAGAAGAAGGGAGTTTTTGAAGGCACTGAGTTGCGATCGCCGGAAAGTTGCCAGTGAACTCGGTGTACTCAGCTAAAATCATTGTCCCTCGTGCCACGAAGCTGTATATGAACGATTCCTGACTCATTTCTTGAGTTAATAGTGCTCTGAGTCAGCTCGGGTAGAGAGACAAAGATTTGCTAAAACGGAATTGTTTTCAGACAAGACAGAAGGGGGGGGCGTTCTGGTTATACGTTAAGTGTGTTTTTAGGCCGTGTTTGGTTTGTGTTTTTCTTTGCTGCGAAGAAAGAATTTTCTCTTAAATTATTTTTGCAAGTAAACGGCGGCGTATTTGGTAAGGAGTGTTATGGTTCATGGAGACCGGTATTAAAATAGACTCTTTCAACTTAAGAAAATATTACTCTTTCAAATAATAATAATAATAATCCATGATTTGTATTTTCCTTTCAAGACGCTACTTTCTTGTTTTTAGACTCTTATGTAAACTACTTATGATTCTCCTTAGCCTTGCAAGAATGATAAAACAAGTAACGTTATTTCATAAGGAAAAAATGGGTTAATAATATTTTCAATTTTTTATATTTGAGTGTCTTTATTTTATATATATATATATATATTAGTTTGTTGTGAATTTTAGTTTTTTATAAATCACAGGAGCGTATTTAGAAGTATAGTTGTAGTTGTTTTTTAAAGTGTTTTTCACTCGGAAATGTATCAAAATAATATATATTTTTTATTTTTTTAAAATTATTTTTGACATCAGCGCATTAAAATAATCTAAAAAACTAAAAAAATATTAATTTGAAGCAAAGAAAAAAATTTAAAAAATTTTAATTTATATTTCAAAACCACTCTTGAAATACAAAAATAAACATGTCCTTAATAATTTAAACAATTCAGTCCACAAAAGTTAAATTGTTAGTAAAGTAACCATGCTTAATTTTTAGTTTTCCTATTCACATCTCAAAATAAGGTTTTATAAATCACTTAATGATAGATTAGATTCTATATATATATATATATATATATATATATATATATATATATATATATTTTGGGTTAACTCTAGCGTGTTTGGCAGTGTGGTTGCGGTTGCTTTTTAAATAGCTTTTCGTGCCGAAATACATGCCAATGATTTTTTTTTTATTTTTTAAAAATCATTTTTGACATCAGCACATCAAAACGATCTAAAAAGTACAAACCACACTCAATTTTAGCAAAAAAAAAATTCAAAATTTAACGAAACGCAGATATAAACACAATGCAAAACGCGCTCTCGTATTTGATAATGGGTAAACATAAAGAAAGACCATTAATGATTTTTTACATTGATTATACTAATAACCAATTAGAACAACAAGATCAGTTCATAATTATTTTTCGGGGGGTGTTTAAGATTCCTTACACATGTGTACATATCATAATACTAGTGTAAAACACTTGTATATGTATTATTTTATTTCTTTTTTTCTTTAAAAAATTTAATTTTTTTTAATATGTGATGGTGATGTGGTATAAAATACTTTTTTAAAATATTTTTTAGCTGAAAATATATTAAAATAATGTTTTTTTAATTAGTATATCAAAATTATTTTAAAAATATTAATTTAATATTTTTAAAAAATATTAAAAAAAAAAAAAGGTGAAACCGCATTATCTAACATACAAAAATCTAAGGTTCAACTTGAAGAAACTAAGATTCTTTTCGGCGGCTTTATACTTTAATTAATCTTTTTATAATATGAATTGAGGGGCCCTAATTGGACCGGCAATTATAATACATTAATATTTCAGCACTTGTGAGATTGTTACCCAACCCAGCAATTATTGCCATGGCACAAAAGGATCCAGGTTGTGCGTGGTGGTGTTTCATTTTTGCTTCTTTGTACCTGCGTTTTTTTTTTTTTTCCATTAAAGGTGGGATGAATTTTATTAATGTCCATGATCAAAGGAAAGAAGAACTCAAAGTTAAATGATAGCTAAAATATATATATATATATATATATATATATATATATATATATAATAAAGTCCAAAGGAACAAATATTCTCATTAATGAATCCAACTATACTATCACCGTTATATAACTGCGTTATGGAGTTATGGGAGTTATCGGTGCGGTGCGCAAATAATAATGTTATTCCATCCCATAATAATAACAACTAACAAATATAATTGTAAAAATCTATAAATTCTAAGGAATGTAACTGAATTGGTTAAATTTTAAATTTTTTTTTAAAATTATTAGTTTGATTGGAGGTTTACATGGTCGTTAACTTCAGGATCCGTGAAACTAGTTGAGATACACGCAAGCTAACCCAGGCATTTACGTTAATTAAAAAAATTCTGATTAATTAAAAGGGTCTACATATATCAATTCAAGTTTATCTTATTCTTTAAAAGAATAAAATAATATTATTTTAATAAAAAAAAATTAATGAGTCCATGAATGCTGAGTTTTAACTGGATAAATCAATTAATCAATTTTTTTCATTCTATTTTTTTTAAAGTGAATATTTGTACGTATATATGCCCACGGAATGCATGTTTTTAGTATCGTAAATCTCCAGAAGAAAAATGTCTCGCATACCAATTGAGAACGCACTAAATTGTTTCTAATGGGAAACACTGCCACAATTTTTAATTTACTGATATAAATTTTTGCCGTATTTATATTTTTAGTTTGTCGGCATGAACTCATGAATAAAAATAATTCAGTGAAAAAACTTTTGTCAATAATTTATAATTTATCAGTAAATCTATCAGTAATAATTTTATCGATAGATTTATTGATGGTAAAAACATGCAAAAAAAATATCCATTTTATTTTGTTGGTATTTCTATCGATGAATATAACAATTCACTGATAGAAAAACCATATGTAATTTCATTGGTAATTTTTTTTATCAGTCGGTATTCCCCTTAATGAATTTGACATATAACTAACGAACAAACCATTTGCAATTCTGTTGGTAATTATACAATGATAATAGCATTTGCAGAAATTCTTTTTCAACTCTCTAGAATATTTAGTCTATTGGTAACCTCATTAGTAATAATTTAAAAATATTTTTTTAAGAATATATATTCAACAGAAATAGAAAATAATTAAAATAAATTAAATTAATATAAAAATCAAACATTTATTACAAATTTAAACATTTATAAGTTCAAATACAATTAATTTAGAATAGAGGCGTTGAAGGAAGAGGAGGAGGCGGGTCGTCGTTGGGACGGTGGAGTTGACACAATCTAATAGTTGATGTCTTATCCCAAGTGCAGGAGTGTCAAAGTAATAAATAACTCGGCAAGATTGGAGTCGATCCACAGGGAGGTTAACTATATAAAATCACAAATAATAAAAGAAAAGGGAGTTGAAGAGAACTTTGAGATGTGATGATGATGTAAGGATTTAAACAAAGATAAAACAGTTGTCAAGGTTAGAAAGTCCACTAATGGTATTTCAAATATGTATAGTATAAACTCTTTTTATTACTCAATTGGAAACCACGCACAAAGGAGGTTCCAATCGGATGGTTTATCATTAATGACTCATCATAGATTATTAACATGATCATATTAATTATCTTGTTTGAGTAATGTCAATACTTGTAAATGTTGTTAGGTATTCACAGTATTAACTTATGTCAACAACAAATCAAGTTCCTTTCATAGCATAGGTGTCGGTTATCCATACAGTAGGCTATGAAATAATCAAGTATTTGTTGCACCAAGAGTTGTACAACAAAAATCTAGATTAACCATTTAACAAGCAAGATATTAAGAATGAGCAAGATAACAATTATAAAACATGTTAATAACAAATTTTCTTAAATATAAACATTAAAGTTCATGTTTATAAAAATACAAAGAAAGAAAGCAAGAGCAAGATCTTGATCTCAAAACCAAGATGCCTAAATATATGGCAAATGCCTCCTTTTATAGACTAAAATTCAGAACTATTGATTTGATAACTAATTATTGAGTTAGTAGCCAACTCTTGATTGGTGGTTAGCTATTAACTTGTTGTCTGGACAAAACATCATTGCTAACATTAGAATTTGAACATATAGTCTTTATAAAAGTTGTGGGAATTTGTCTCAGCCTTTCCAATAAAAATTAAATGAGCTCATTTGGACTTTTAGAACTCGATATATGGGCTGAATACCGAACAGTGTCTGGGCGGCAGAACAGATTCAAATTTCTTTTTTGTTGCTAAGATTTGAACTTGAAAAGGGTAGCTTTGAATTTTAACTCTTCATGAATGTTTTAGGCCTATGTCTTAGCTTTTCATCAAGATAAAACCAGACCTAAATCCAAGGTCTACAGCTCCAGTTATGACCCAATAATCGAATAGTATTCCAGTTTGAATTGAACCAGCATCTCTTCTCTAAGCTTAGCCCTCTCTTTGTCTTCTCAGCTTCAATAGTTAAACACACAAATCAATCCTTTAAATTATGAGATATGCCTGCATTTAAAATGAGCATTTACCATAAATTAAAGATTTCTTATAGTATCAGACTTGTTGTCATAAAACATGCTTAAGTTAGGGAATTTAATGATACTTTAAGTGCAATATGATAATATAAAACCTTAATGAAAATACACTTTTAAGTATTGATCACACCTCCCAACCAGTTTCTTATTAGTCTCTGGTAATTAAAGCATTAAAATAGAAAAACAATTTGCAAGATCCAAAGGCAAGGCATTCATCATTTAACTTTTATTGATCTATTCAAATAAACAAACTCTCATTAGATTTATTTATCTGCTCCATACTTCTTAATCAAGATATAAATAACCTTCCTTTTGTGCTCAATATATCAACACACAGTTATGGGGCTTTGCTTGGAAGAAAACAAAATTTGTTTAACTTCCTCGGGTTGGGATTATTATTATTATTATTATTATTATTATTATTATTATTATTATTATTATTATTATTATTTTGGTAACTTGAAACATAACGCATCCTTAAACCATGTAATGAGCGCTGGGCTAATGATCCCCAGACCAGTTTGTCTTAGGGCATTAGGTGTCGAGACACTCCTACGAGCTTAGTAACTCAGGTTGCAGATACTAAAATATAGATAGTGCAATGTTTGATTCCCTTAAGCTTTCTTCTTAACCTATGTAATAAGCATTGGGCCAAAACTCCCAAGTCAGTTAACTTTAGGGTATTAAGTGTTAAAACACCCCTTCAAGCTTAATTGCTTAGGTTAGGGAGGTTATGAAACCAAACTTATCTATGTTTTTATTATCATTGATATTATATTTATTATCATTTTCCCTTAGTTGTTACTTTTAACAAAAGAACATAAATAATGTAATGATCCAATGTGCAACCCACAAGCATGTGTTTAAGTGTGTGTGTGTGTGTGTGTGAAAATGATGGTTTATATATACTTATTAGATAAGTATGTAGGTAGAATCAAGTGATAACAGTATGAGAGTTTGTAAACCAGAATATTTCATAAAGAAGTGTGTGATAGAACCTTGTTATGAATGTTGTAAATAACCATTGAAAAATATTTACCAAGATGCATCTCAAGAGTCAATAAAATTCCTCTTTACTCTGTCATCCTAACAATAACAGTTCTGTCAAATGGTTTTAATAACAACTAAAAGTTATTTTTTTACTACTACCCTCTCCCCCTAACCAAAATAAGACATTGTACTTAATGTTTTAAGGTAGAAAGGTAGAGGATATAAGACATCACCTGAAACAGCAATTACTGACAAACCTGAAACACACTTAAACAAATATAAGAAATAACGAAATAGAAAATAGTATGTTATTAATAAAATCAAAAGACACAAGATTTTACAAACTAAGGCTCAAGTTCAATCTAAGCTTTTTACAGCTTTCCATGGTTGACCAGTTTATTCGACTCATGGAGGAATCAATTACAGGGATGAAAGATTGTAGTTGATCAATCAATTATTCAGTAGTAGCAACAGAAATTATGATTTGTCATGTCAAAGATGTTAGAAAATTTTGTTTCACATCATGATTAAGAAAAGACAACAAATTATTATAAAAATCATTAACATTTAACAAACCTATAGGTTTTTGGTGAATGTTCAGTTGGGCCCAAGAGAAAATATGAAATATCTTTTTTAATGTGCTCAGACCACCTGGTAAGACAATGAAGGCGTTAACATGTTCAAACATTACAAACATTCGTTCAGACATTGTGAAGACCTGTAGTTCCTCTACAATTGTTTTTCCGGTGATATCCACTTTGGCTAAAGCTTTTGGAATGATACCCAAAACTTGACTTGAGGAACCTGCCATTGCTACACTTTCCTATACTTTATGAATGAATGGATTTAATAGAAATGAAGGGAATGGGGAGAAGATTTTATAGATAGAAAATCGAAAATGCTATCATATTACCTATATGTAAGCTAGCTAAAGTCTCTCTCCCTCCCTATTTTTTTTAGAACATGTGTATGGAGAAGTAGTTGTGATTGTGGCTCACATCTTCCCTTGGTTTTACGTCCAAGAATGATTCCCATCTAGTTTTCTTAAAAACTAACAAACATGGTCTTTTTTAGTCAAATTTCCAAGACTATATTGAGCATATTCTTTATGAAAATGGGGCCATAAATCATGAATTGCACGATGCACATCTTCACTAGGGTGCGTCTCAAGAGTCAATAAAAGATTATCTAAAGACTCCTTACTTAAGCCATCCTTAATGAATTGTATTTTATCTTTACGGTTTATAGATAACATTCCTAAAGAACGACATTGTGCATTACAAGTCCATCTGGCACATTTATGACAAATTTTCAATTGTTTTGCACGACATTTCTTTGCAAAAATGCTTTTACCTGTTCTAGGCATATGTGAAAGAAAAAAATTGGAAGACTCACATGATAAGCAGACCTTTGCTTCAATTATAAGCAATTTAGAAACATGATAAAGCAATATTAACATTACATTTCACTCATGGACCAAAAGAGCATAAATTATTCCATTTCCCCTTACTTATGTAAATTCTATAATTAATAATTTATCAATTATCGAGGCTAATTACAATACTCAAACCTGATCATCCATCTAGAATATTGTTAGCCGAACTGATGTTGTTCTCTATTTAAAGCATAATAATCGTAGTTCTTTCATATACTTGGTATATACAAAACATAACATACATGAATGCATCAATTCTTGAAACTAACTCATAACTCTCAAATCCGAATATCCTCTTAGGATGCCATTAGCCGAAGCTAATCATTTGTTCATCTCGGTCATCCACATAGGATGCCATTAGCTGAAGCTAATCATTTATTCAACCCGGCCATCCACTTCTGAAACTAATCATTTATTCATCCCGGTCATCCACTTAGGATGCCATTAGTCGAAGCTAATTATTTGTTCATCCCAGTCATCCACTTCGGATGCCATTATTCGAAGCTAATTGATTAGTACTTAAAAATGCATTTTTATCAAGGTTTTATATCAGCATTTTGCACTTAAAGTATCAATAACTCCTTAACTAGAGCATGTTTTATAATAACATGTCTAATAATATAAGATACCTTTAATTTATGGTAAATGTTCATCTTAAATGCAGGCCTATCACATAAATCAAAGGATTGATTGATGAGTTCAACTACTGAAATTGAGAAAACAAAGAGAGGGTTAAGCTTAGAAAAGAGATGCTGGTTTAGTCCAAACTAGAACATTGTTTAGTCATTGCATCATATCTGGAGTTGTAGATCTTGGATTTCAATTTGGTTTATATGGCTAGAAAGCTAAGATATAGGCCTAAAACATTCATGGGAGTCCAAGACTCAATTTTGCTATTTGGAAGTCCAAATCTTAGCAACAATGGAGAAGTCAGAATCTGTCCTGCAGCCTGGACATTGTTTAGTGTTTGGCCCATATATCAAGTTCTAGAAGTCCAAATGCACTGATTCTTTTTTTTTTTTTTAGAAAAGCTGAGACAATTTCCTAGAACTTTCATGAGGACAATCTGTTCAAATTCTAACGTTAGCAATGACGTTTTGTTTAGACAAGAAGATAAGGATTGTCACTAAGTTAAGATACGGCCACCCACTCAATAATTAGTCATAAAATTAATAGTTCCAAATTTTGGCCTATAAAAGGAGGCATTTGACATGCATTTAGGCATCTTGGTTTTCAGATCAAGATCATGATCTTGCTCTCTTTATATTTTTGTAATGCTTAAATTTTGTTTATATTAATCTTTTGTTTATACTTTTCATTTCCTTTCCTTTACTTAGTTAACTTATATCTTATTTACGTTCTTATCTTATTTATCTATGTTTCTCTCTTTCATTATATTTAGCTAAGTTTATTACATCAAGGTGAAAAGGTTACACTAATGGTGTAAGAATAAGTATAGTATAAACTCAACATGGACTTTAATGTTTGATACTAACATGTTTTGTATTTGTTATCTTGTTCACTTTTGATACTAACATTTACAAGTATTAGTATTATTCGAATAAGATAACTAATTTAATCATGTTAATAATTTATAATCCGATTGGAACATCCTTTGTGTGTGGTTTCCAGTTGAGTAATAAAAAGAGTTTATACTATACTTGTTTGAAATACCATTAGTAGATCCTCTAACCTTGACAATTATTTATCATTGTTTAATCCTTACAACAATATCACATCTTAAAGCTCTCTTCAACTTCTTTTTTGTTATTATCTATTTCTTTATTTATAGTTTATATAGTTAACCTCCTTGTGGTTCGACCCCGGTCTTGCCGAGTTATTTATTATTTCGACACTTCTACACTTGGGAGAAGACATCAACTCTTTGGTCGTGTCAAGTTTTTACAAGTTTTTGGCGTCGTTGCCGGGGAGGTAAATTCTTGTATAAATTATAATATTTATTTTATTTTTTCTTTTCACTTTTCTTGTATCTAACTTTGTTTCTTTTGTTTTGTTTCTTTTTCTTTTGTTTTCTTCTTCCTTTTATTCTCTTCCTACATGTGCATGAGAGTTTGGTCACGTACATTAAGTGGTAGACTTTGTAGGGTATCCTCATCATTTTCAGAAAATATGGCCAAAGAAGATAATCAGTCGCTTCATAATGAGAATAACTGTGTTAGAACACTTAGAGACCACATGAATCCCACAAGAACAAGTGCACCCTCATGCATAGTTTTCCCTCCTGATGCATCTCATTTTAATTTTAAGTCAGGCATTATTCAACTTTTACCTTCTTTTCATAGCTTAGATCTAGAAAATCCATACTTGTATTTGAGAGAATTTGAAGAGGTCTGTAACACTTATAATAACTTAAATTGTAGCATGAACATCATCAGATTAAAACTTTTTCATTTTTCATTAAAAAATAAAGCTAAAACATGACTATAAAATCTTAGGTCAGGATCCATTCGTGCTTGGGATGAAATGCAACAACAATTTTTAAAGAAGTTTTTTCTGTCTTACAGAACAAACTCTTTCAAAAGATAAATCACCACTTTCACTCAAAAACCAGGAGAAACATTTTACCAATATTGGAATTGAAAAAGAGTGGTAAATTAAAATCTGTTCAAGATATTGTGTGTCAAATATGTGAATCCAATGAACATTCAACCAATAACTGTCCAACTTTGCCTTCTTTTAAGGAATGTCTCCATGAACAAGCCCATGCTTTAAACAGTTTCCAAATGTCCAATCATAACCCATACTCGCAAACATACAACCCTGGTTAGAGAAATCACCCAAATTTCAGTTAGAAGAGTGATAACAATAATGCACAAACTTCATAGCCACTGTTTCAAGCACACCATAATTTCTAAAATTCTCATGGTTATGCACCTCCTTATGCTCCACCTTCTAGAAGAAATCTTGAGGAAACATTGCATGCATTTATTGAAAAGCAGGAGACAAGTAAGACTCAACTTGCTCAAAGCATGATATATTTTAAAGATATTTTTGCAAAATTCACATCTGCTCTCAGTTTTCAAGAGAAAGGTAAGTTTTCATCTCAACTACAGCAAAATCCCAAGGGGCAATACAATGCAAATGCAAGTAGTTCTGGAAGCCAACACATGGATCAAGTTAAATCAGTCATTACTCTCTGCAGTGGTAAGGTTATTAAAAAACTCATTCTTGAACCTTGTGAGAAAGATAATGAGTTAATCTCTGAGGGTAAGAAAGGGGTTGAATCTGAACATTGCAAAGAAAAGACTGATTCCCCGCCAGCACTTCCATTTTCTCATGCTATGACCAAACAAAGGAAAGTCAATCACAACTTTGAAATCTTTGAAATTTTTAAACAAGGATCAATATACCTTTGTTGGATGCTATTAAACAGGTACCTTCTTATGCTAAATTTTTGAAAGATCTGTGCACTGTGAAGAGAAAACTGAATGTGAAAAAGAAAACCTTTTTAATCGAACAAGTAAGTGCCTTTCTTCGGAACAATAATGTTTTGAAATATAAAGACCCTGGTTGTCCTATAATTTCTTGCTTTATTGGAGAATATAAACTTAAAAGAGCTTTACTTGATCTTGGAGCTAGTGTGAATTTACTTCCATATTTAGTTTTTCAGAGTCTCAATCTAGGTGAGTTAAAACCAAATTCTGTAACTCTTTTATTTGCTAATAGATATGTAAAAATGTCTAGAGGAATAGTTGAGGATGTATTAGTACAATTTGATAAATTCATTTACCCTATGGATTTTATTGTCTTAGATACACAACCTGTTGAAGCATGTAATTCATTTCCTGTTATTTTAGGACGTCTGTTTCTTGCAACTTCTAATGCATTGATTAATTGTAGGAATGGACTGGTGAAGCTATCATTTGGAAACATGACATTGGAGATGAATATTTTCAACATTTGCAAGCAACCTAGAGATAATAATGATTTACAGGAAGTGGACTTTACTGAAAAATTAGTTCATGATCAATTTCAAACCACTTCTAGTGAAACTGAGATTGATGAATTTGACGATTTGCAAATGGTTTATTTTCAGGAAGAATCAAAGGCAAATAGTTGGAGACTAAAAATTGAGGAATTGCCACCATGATCAATTGAGTCCTTACCTTTAATAAGGATTTCTGTTTAGGATACTTGAAGGATAGTTTAAATGTTTTAAAAGTACAAAAATAATTTATAAAAAAAAAAGTAAGTAGGATTTCTGTTTAGGATACTTGAAGAATTGTTTAAACGTTTTAAAATTATAAAAAATAATTTATAAAAAAGAAAGTAAGTAGGATTTCTGTTTATGATACTTGAAGGATAGTTTAAATGTTTTAAAATTATAAAAATAATTTATAAAAAAAGGAAGTAGGATTTCTGTTTAGGATACTTGAAGGATGGTTTAAATGTTTTAAAATTAGAAAAACAATTTATATAAAAAAAGTTAGTAGGATTTCTGTTTAGAATACTTGAAGGATAGTTTAAATGTTTTAAAATTAGAAAAATAATTTATATAAAAAAAGTAAGTAGGATATCTGTTTAGGATACTTGAAGGATAGTTTAAATGTTTTAAAAGTATAAAAATAATTTATAAAAAAATATAAGTATGATTTCTGTTTAGGATACTTGAAAGATAGTTTAAATGTTTTAAATTATTAAAATAATTTATAAAAAAAAAGTTAGTAGGATTTCTGTTTAGGATACTTGAAGGATAGTTTAAATGTTTTAAATTATTAAAATAATTTATAAAATAAAGTAAGTAGGATTTCTGTTTACAATACATGAAGGATAGTTTAAATTTTTAAAATTATAAAAATAATTTATAAAAAAAGTTAGTAGGATTTTTGTTTAGGATACTTGAAGGATAGTGTAAATGTTTCAAATTATTAAAATAATTTATAAAAAAAAAGTTAGTAGGATTTCTGTTTAGGATACTTGAAGGATAGTTTAAATGTTTTAAATTATTAAAATAATTTATAAAAAAAAAAAGTTAGTAGGATTTCTGTTTAGGATACTTGAAGGATAGTTTAAATGTTTTAAAATTATAAAAATAATTTATAAAAAAATATAAGTATGATTTCTGTTTAGGATACTTGAACGATAGTTCAAATGTTTTAAAATTTTAAAAATAATTCATAAATAAATTTTTAAAATTATAAAAATAATTTATAAAAAAAATAAGTAGGATTTCTATTTATGATACATGAAGGATAGTTTAAATTTTTAAAAATATAAAAATAATTTATAAAAAAAGTAAGTAGGATTTCTGTTTAGGATACTTGAAGGATTGTTTAAATATTTTAAAATTATAAAAATAATTTATAAAAAAGAAATAAGTAGGATTTCTGTTTAGGATACATGAAGGATAGTTTAAATTTTTAAAATTATAAAAATAATTTATAAAAAAAAGTTAGTAGGATTTCGGTTTAACATACTTGAATGATAGATTAAACGTTTTAAAATTATAAAAATAATTTATAAAAAAAAATGTTAGTATGATTTCTGTTTAGGATACTTGAAGCATAGTTTAAAAGTTTTAAAATTATAAAATAATTTACAAAAACAGGAAGTAGGATTTCTGTTTAGGATACTTGAAGGATAGTTTAAATTTTTAAAATTATAAAAACAATTTATAAAAAAAAGTTAGAAGGATTTCTGTTTAGGATACTTGAAGGATAGTTTAAATGTTTTAAAATTAGAAAAATAATTTATATAAAAAAAGTAAGTAGGATATCTGTTTAGGATAGTTTAATTGTTTTAAAATTTTAAAAATAATTTATAAATTAAAGTAAGGATTTCTGTTTATGATACTAGAAAGATAGTTTAAATTTTTTAACATTATAAAAATAATTTATAAAAAAAAAGGAAGTAGGATTTCTGTTTAGGATATTTAAAGGATAGTTTAAATGATTTAAAATTATAAAAATAATTTATAAAAAAAGGAAGTAGGATTTTTGTTTATGATACTTGAAGGATAGATTAAATGTTTTAACATTAGAAAAATAATTTATAAAAAAACATTAGTAGGATTTCTGTTTAGGATACTTGAAGGATAGTTTAAATGTTTTAAAAGTACAAAAATAATTTATAAAAAAAAAAGTAAGTAGGATTTCTGTTTAGGATAAATGAAGGATAGTTTAAATTTTTAAAATTATAAAAATAATTTATATAAAAAAGGAAGTAGGATTTCTGTTTAGGATACTTGAAGGATAGTTTAAATGTTTTAAAATTATAAAAATAAATTATAAAAAAAG
>Ga0325401_1002991_pt1 | contig 15271 bp, 7 predicted proteins | sample PopdelMetagenome_FD_205666 | JGI IMG/M metagenome (GOLD analysis project Ga0325401, IMG submission 205666) | Populus deltoides microbial communities from Bellville, Georgia, United States - Xylem-PdKOR-R2 | ecosystem: Host-associated > Plants > Phyllosphere > Stem > Wood/Secondary xylem | place...
CTAAAGATTTAAAATTTTGAAAAGAAGACATGTTTTGAAACTTGAGAACAAAAGGAGCCAAGGTGTTACATATTAAATTCAAGGTAAAAGCTTATCATGAATCTTTTTATCTCAAGCACTATGAGTGAATAATAAAATATTTAATTTCAACATGGTTTAAAAGAAAAGAAAACTTTTTGAAAGAGATTTTGAAATGTTAGCCTATAATGGCCTCTTTAACATGGGTTAAACCATTAATGAATTTTTATAAACGAGTTATAAAACCCAATGTAAATATATCTATGAGTGTGGACATTATTCTTTTATGTAAAAGCAAACTCATGCATAAATAACTCAAAGGCATGACCAAGAACATCAATCATGAGTAAGATATAAATTTTGAAAGATTCAGCCTAGTTGCATATAGACCAAAATAACTTGAATACACATTAAATACATTCATAATGCATATGCATCTATAAAATACATCATATTAGAAAACATACATATAAAATCAAGTTTCCAATACATACATAATCAACTCAAAATTTATTCAATCTAAAAACATTCATCATAATACATATCCAAATTAACTCTAAACCAAATAATCATTAGAAATACATTTAGGGTTTGAAATAGACCTCCTAGGGTGGCTGGACTTGGGCTGAAGGGGCTAAAATAGTTGTTGAAAGTTGCTGGACAATTATAATAAATTTAGCAATAACATCTCAAATTGTGTTGCGTTGTTTGGATAAATTGTGGGGAAAAGAGGTGCATGGCCTATTATGAAAAAAGTACCATTTCTTTCTCTCCCTAATTGGTGATGGAGGTGTTGGTCACCACTAGCATTAAAAGGAGATTTGGCCATTTAAAGTTCGACACTTTTTTACCCCTCATGTTTTTTTTTCATGACAAAACACGTCGTCATGCTTAGTGGTGGGGAGATGATGGGCATGGAATGCTCCTTAAGCTTACCTACCTCTTTCTTTTCCTATTGTTGGTAGTAATGCTAGTCATCACTGATCACTGAAAGAGATTTGACGCTTAAAAGTTTTGGTTGGTTATTGTTTCTTTCTCTGACAACTTCTCTTCCTTATTTTAATTTAGTGTTTTTCGATAAGAAAGGCTAGGAAAATTAGATGGACGTCAATGAGAGACGAGTGAGAGGTCAAGGTTGCTATTAAAATGGCTGGAATGATGGTGGTTGGTCGAAATCCAATAAGGTAGGTTGAGATATGACTAGGGTTCTTGGTTTTATTTTTGGGTGTTTTTGGTGGGAGAGAAGATGTTAGAGTTTTTTTTAATGTGGTTTCATTCTCAAATTTCAGTCTTCTTGATGGTTAGGTTTACAAGTGGAGAGGATATTGGTTTTTTTTTCCTCTATTTTCTCTCTCCTTATGGTGGCTAGGGTTTCCTACACATCTTACATTCTATTTATACTACACTTTTTAAAGAAATTCTTATTTTTTATGCCTTGTTCTAAGAATATCCTTATTGTATTTTTTTTTATCCTTCATTCTTCTTATTTTGCACTTTAGCTTACTTGTCCATTTTGCTCTCTATTTTGATTTTTTAATTTTCTTATTTTGTTTTTTTAAAGAAAAATGTTAACGCCGATAAGAAATGTAATCAAGAATTATGAAATGGACGCGTTAATGGATGAAATGCATCAAAAGCATATTTTTTAATTTTAATCTTTTAAATAGAAGTTGAAAATTACAAAATGGGTCTAAATGTATTGAAAATATTTTTTTGAGAAGACATAAACAAGAGAAAAATAAGGATTTCTTTCTTCCCTCTTCCCTAACAACTCCTTCAGATTTTCATCATGGCCTTGCATGATTGAACTTTTATAATTGATTGAAAGAGACAAAAGCCTTGGAATCAATAAAACTATGAGATCTGATTTATTCTTATTGTTCAATTTACACTTTAAGTAATATATATTCTTCTGTGTTTATTTCTATGATTGTCTCATTTAATTACTATGAGGCCTATTAGTGTATCATTTATTGCAATTTGTTACTAGATTAGATACCATATTCGTAATTATTTGATCCCTTTAATTTGTGAAGCAGCTAAGATCTAATGATTTGCTACATCAAAAATTATTAAATCTTAGTAAGAATATTTGATTAAATTAAACGCAATAACTTGTGCTTGTGTTGTTTAGTTTTATTGATCTATCTAATTCTTAAGATTGTTATTAGATTAAACTTCCAACACTTGTCTTGGGTTGTTTAATAGTAAGGATTAATTACATTGCTTGTTTCTAATCAACTGCAATTAAAGAAAGACAAGAAAATAATTCCAACGATAAAAATTAAAAGTGTGAATTGATATATACTTGTATCGATGATTAATTGTAAAACTCCAATTTAGATGTTGACTTAAACCAATGTTTGTTCTTCTAGTTAACTTTAATCCTTTAACTACAGTTGTTCCCTAGTTGTTTTTCTTATAATGGTTTTCATTATACTAGGATCTCCCCTCATCCTTGTTTATGTAGTATAAAATTAGGCTAGATACTCTTTGTATGAATGATCTATACTTTTACCACTACATGTATTTTTAAGAGTTTAGGTTTTTATATTTGGATACCTTTGACAACCTACCAAATACAAAGAGTTAATACTTTGTCTATTGACTCTTGACTATTTATGAATGTTTTACATTTTAAAATTATATTTAGATGATTGATATTGTGTTTGTATTGTATCATTTAAAGTTAATTTATTTTTATATTTAAATTGAAATACAAAATGTTGAATTATATTGTTGACAAGATTCTAGAATATAAAATTCATACCCCAAATATTAATTAAACAAATTTATTTTTGTATTGTTTTTGAAATTTTAGCCAAATTCTAAAGAATAATCACAAATTTGTTAAGATACCCATTAATTGATTTTTTTTCAAATTATGATAAAAACATAATTTATTTTTTTATATATAAAATATGCATGAGAACTTTTAGAATTTGGCTTTATGCATACAAATAAAAACATATTTTTATATTTTTTAAATAAGGAATTTTGGAAGATTTTTGGTATTTTTCTAAAATTTTGAAGAAAAAATATATTTAATATCAAATCAATATCTTATAGTGTAAGTTTATAACTTAAATATTAAATGAAATGGTTGAAAAATATGCGAAGAACTCATAAATAATTTTAGAATGGTCCCTAAATTTTTTAAAAAATTTAAAAATCATTTAGGGTTTGTTTGACAAAACAAGAAAAATGTTTTAGCAAAGAAAATTGTCAAAAATTCATCAATACATGTTTGCCAAACATGTTCTAAGGATTAAAAAAAATTGGTTTTTTTTCTTTATAGATTTTTTCTCAACCAAACACTGCCTTAGACTTGTAATGAATTCAGCCTAGCCACGTGTGCTAGGCTTCCCAGCCCAAAACCTGGAAGCCCAAAAACAAAACTAACACTCAGAAACAAAAGAAAGAAGATCAAAGGTCATTTTTGTTTGAAATTTTACTAAGAACACAATGAACAAATGAAAGTACCCAGAAACCAAGTTGAAGATTTCAACCAAATCTTGTCAAATAAAAGGCATAAAAACATTGATTATGGAACAATAAAACATAAGGTGCATCATACAAGAAAAACAAACTAAGAATGACTTAAAATCGAACCTGATAGTTATTAATACAAACCTAAATATCCAAACTTAAAAAGGATCAATCAGCAAAAATCAAGCTTTTAATGGACAAATTCATAGCAAAGAATAGTATACATAGATCTTAGTTTCGATCTAGGTACATAAAGCAAGCAAAAACACTGATTTGTGAAAAATCAAAATCTACAACATAAAGAACATTCAAAGGAAGAAACCTATAAATTTCCAGAATTTGCCCAAAAATACCTAAACCCATAAACAAGCATAAAATTAGAAAAAAAGACTTAAACATTGTAACTATAGCTTAGACATGCTACACATAACTTACTTGAAACAATAGAAACAATAATAAACTTTGAAAACACCAATCAAAACCTATTATCTATTGTGAGCCAAAAATGCATTCTCTTAAATATAAACTTCGTTTTATTGACCATTCCTTTTGTTTCTAAACACAAACCTTATACTTGCAACTTCAAACAAACCTAGCAAGCTACTCAAAACAGCTTAATCAATAACAATATCATACTTCAACATATTCATATCTACACTATTGATTAACTAAATATTAAAACATGCAAAAAAAAATATACTAACATTTATCAATATATTATCATCTCTAAATTTTAAACAAGGCATCAAATAAACTTGAGCATACATAAACTAACTTCTAAGGTATGATTAAACTCCTTAAAACAAACATTTATGGCATTTAAACTAAAAAAACAATGACTATAATGGATGCATATTAAATAGGAATTTAAAAGATAAAATAAAGGGGGAAGGGTATGCTCATTAAGCTACACCCCCTATCAAAGTTTGAAGGTATACCTTGTAAAGGAAATGTTGATTCCTTCACTGAATTATATATTTTTTCCTTTTAATTTTTAGTTTCTTTTTTATCCAATATTGACCTTGATTCTCTTTCTTCCTTCTTTCTTAACTTAGCACACAATTATTCTAGCTTCTCTCTTAATCAACTCTAGGGTTCTTATTCCTAATCTTTATATGTTTCCTCTATTTTCTCTCCATGATTTTCTTTTAAAAAATCTCTCATCCACTACTCAAGAGCAGATGCCTTTTTATAAGAAAAACAATTATAAAAATTTCAAAACCATGATGGTTCTAAGAGGTTGTTAGGGAAGATTTTTATTTTCTCTTCTAAAACCTTTCTCTCCAAAATAGGTGGTGTCTGGTTCCATTTTATCCTCATGTAAACCAAAATCATACATTAGAGAATGACCTGAGATTCTTTTATATCATTGTAAATTTTTCTCCAGTCATAAATGATTGGGTTGGGTACTTTGTTAAGATTATTATGGAGATTTAGTCATAACGTATCATTTATTGACCTAAACCTTGTAAATGGGATGTAGATCTATCATTAGGAACAAACTGTACTGGATTTAAAGGTCTAAAATTCTACATTCATTTATTGGAAGGTGGCTGATCAGGGGTAAGATGTTATCAAGTTCATTGAGCCAAATGAGGTACAAATGTGTGATGAAGATAACTGATTCTTGTGAAAGATGTTTCTAATTCGAATGGTGATGGATGAAGCTTATGAGGTGGTCGAAGATGTCATGTTCATTCTCTTGAAAATGACAATTTGATTAGCCTTCTCGACTGAAAGAGATGATAAGAGGGCCAAACGAAATGTCACTCATTTCTTCATTAAAGTATGAGTGACACATCATTCATTTAAATCCTAAAAATTAGGGCTTTGAAAATAGGATTTTAGAAAATTTTCAATTTAGTTTTTGTCATTCCAATTTAAGCATATGAATTTTCAATTAACCATGAGACTTCTTAATTTTGGAAATTACACCCCTAAAAACATTGATTTAAATCATTTAATTTGATCATCTTTTGCCATCCGGTCCTTAGTTTCCAAATTATACTAGTTGAAAGCATTAAGGTTGGCAGATTCTCCTCTTGTCTCTTTACGTTCCTATTTGTTCTTGTGGTTCTCTTAACCTCTGGATCAAAAACTAATTCATTTATTGGAGAAGATCTTGGCATAAATCAGTTCGTTATTAAAAAAAAATTAGATAAAAACTTCTCCAACAACAGCGCTAAAATTCAGTCATTATCAAAACAATGAAAATTAATTTTGACTTTTCTCTCTTTTTAGGGAATTGATTTTTATAGCATGGTAGTGATGAAATTATTTTAATTCTTCTTACAAGAAACTGAAATAAAGATTGGGGATTAATAAGGAAACTAAAGAAAATTAAACTTCTGAAAAAAAATGAAAAAAATAATTCAGTGTTTATATGTTCGATTCAAATAGATTGTCCATTCAACAAATTAGGTTGATCATTAAAGTAAATTAAGTATTCTTTTAATTCAAGCAAATACTTAAATTCCTTTAAGCAAAGAAGATAAAAAAAGATTAAATTAATCAGAAAAAGCCCCTAATTAATTCTTTAATGTCAATATTGAAAATCAATTTTTATATTCAGTGATGAAAGCTTTAAGAGCAAAAAATACTCAAGTATTACAAGCTATCATTAAAAAGTTTAACGATTTTTACTTGTTTTATTCTTTTAACCTGAAAGTTAAAAAACTTAATTATCTCACTCTTATCAATCATCAAACTTTTAATTTCTTTCCAAAAGACCACTGATTTGATTAATTTCAGTTCTTGAACTCATGCGCCTGATGCACCTTGGTTCATAGTTTTGAAATTTTCCAATTTAACCCTCAATAAGCCTTCAATCTCTAAGTTTCTTTCAATTGAACCCCTGATTACATCAATTTAGCCTTTCTAAGATTCAATTGTGTTTCTAATCTTTCAATCTTTGCAAATTGATTTGAACTAGGCCTCCAAACTTGATTTATTTTTTCAATTGAGTCCTTAATTGAATCTATAAAACCTATTAGAAGTTAAATTAAGTCCTCAAACTTAATTCATTCATCTAATTTAAGCCAAATTAACTTTTAAACTTATTTTCTTCTTCAATTAAGTCCTTAATTAAGACAATTAAATGCATAAAAATTTAATAAAGTTCTTAAACTTAATTAACTCTTCTAATTTTGGTTAAAATGGATTTCAACCTCCATTTTCTTTCTATTGAGTCTTCCTTCAACTCATAATGTCAAAACATCACAGTTTGATTATTTTAGTTTGTTGTAGCTTCAAAGCTTATCTTTTCGTGTCCTAAAAATATATTTATATTTTTGAATAAAAAAGAAAATGTATTTAAAATAATTTTAGGGGATCCAAAATTGTGTTATGACAGGTAAGATGCGTTGTTACTATAATTGTTCTCCATGATTTCTCATGCACAATAATCCAACTCCTTGTTAAGTAAATCCATGTGATCTCAAGTTGATATGCAGTTCTTTAAATATGTAAGGGTCACCAGGTATAAGTGATAATTCAACAAATCCACACACACATATAAAACATTTCTAAAATTATTCTCTTGTATTTTTTATCATTTTCCTCTCATGTGCTATGTTCCCCTTTCATTTCACTAACTTAAGCATCAAAATATCCCCTGTCTATATATAAAACTTGTTTCGCAAGAGAATGAGAAATAGCCCAGGCGCCTAAAAAGTTCAACCCATTAAGAAGTCGTAGGTACGGGTGTTTAAGAAAACTAAGAAAACAAAAACAAAAACAAAATTAACCAAATTTTTTTTGAAGTAAACAAGATTAAACACCCCCAACCCAAAAAAAAAAAACTTGGTATGGTTCAATTTCGGCTTCAAAAGTCATAAACCAAAAGAACTAGTTCAACCAAAACTTAAACCATCTATAAAAAGCCAGGTAGGTATAAAAAGTAAACCTTTCCCAAACCCTAAGGTAGTATACACAACCACACACCCCTTCCCCCTCACATTTTCCAACACAATCATTTGGTTCAAAGATAACCTTTTTTCTGTCCTTATTGGCTTTGAATGCATATTGGTCATTCCTTTTTTGTATTTGTCGTCATACACTCTCATGGAGAGGTTTCATTACCCATTGCATATATGATTAAAGGAAATAATGCTAGGAGTGAGATCTGTGTGTGTGTGTGAGAGAGAGTGAAAGAGATATATGTGTGTGTGTGAGAGAGAGGATGATAAAGTCAATAACCTTATCAATTTTCCTTAGATAAATATGATATAAGCGGTATTACCAATTGAATAATTGTTGTTACTAGGCTTTTTGCCAGCTAATAGAAGAGCTTTGGAGTGGTGGAAAGTGTGAAAGCAACTAGTGTGTCAATTCTCCAATCTTCGGTGAGATTGTTGAGGCTAATACATAGTATAATGAGACTCCTGGATTGGTAAGTATCAAGCCATACAAGACCAGATTGTTTTAATTTTATAAATTTCTAATCGTTAAGAAAAATATTTATATTGTACTATATATGCATGCATGATTTTGACAATTTATGTAATGAAGATAAATAAAAGTCCAAATAAAAAGAGATGTATGATCAAGGTGATGCCAAGTAACCCATCAGAATTAGAATCCTTGTTGGGTCTATAGGAACACATAAAACTCTATGAGAAAGAAGATAATTAGGAGTTTAGTATGTAATACAAACCATTTCCTACTTTGTCCAATCTTTTTTTCTTACTTTTTATATTGTAATTATGCAATTTCTTGTAATTGAGTACCATTCCTCCCCCAACTTCCTTTTTCAATTTTTTTTTATGGATTTCATGGTGTATAGTTTAATTAAAATGAAGATGAAAATAGTGGTTGTGGTCTATACTTCCTGTATAATTGGTGTATAGTATGGAGATAAGAATCTTAATGTTGTTGATGGATGAAAGTTATGAGATCCGTGATTGTTGTTTATTGTGAAGTGTTAATTATGAATTTGAAAGGACAATGTAACTTCATATTTAGGGTGGAGGTAAAGTATGGACCTTTGTAACTTTTTTGTTATTTTAACGCAATATAAATTTTTTAGTCATTAAATAAAAAATAATAGAAAACTTATAAATAATTAAATAATTTTTCTTTGACTTTTTTGAATGTGTCATATACAAAATGTAAATTGTTATACGTGTATCAAAGTTTAGGATACAAACTATAATTTTTCAAAACTTGATAAGCAAGAGAAATTTTAACTAAATTATAGGATACTTGGGGTAATTTTTCTTTTTTCTTTTTTCTTTTTCTAAATAAAAAGAAAGTTAGGTACGCGGACCTAGCTTTTCAAAGTCAGGTGAGCCTAATTTTTTTTTAAGGCTCGTCATCTTTTTTATAAATTAATTTTCCAAACATTTCTTTAAATTAATTGTTTTGTTTATAGGTTGATTGATGAAGGTTGTAAAATATGTGTGTATTATTTATTGGATGAAGGTGTAACATATGTGTATATTATTTATTGTGAAGTGTTAATTGTGAATTTGGATGGACAATATAGATTCTGATATGGGATGAAGGTGAAGTAAGGGTTTTTATGGCATTGTTGTTATTTTAATGCAACATGAGCTCTTTAGTCATTAAATAAAAAACAATAGTAAACTTATAAATGATTAGAAAATTTTTGTTAATCTTCTTAAGTGCATCATATATAGAATGTAAATTATTACACGTGCACCAAAATTTAGGATGAAAACCGTAATTTTTCAAAAATTGATAAGTAAGAGAAATTTTGACTAAATTATAAGATAATTGCAGTAATCTTTTCTTTCTTTTTTTTTTTTAAAAAAAGGAAGCCAAGTATGCGTTATTGGCCTTCCAAGGTGAGGTGAGCCTGGGTTGTTTTTTTAAAAGCTCCTAACCTTTTTTAAATTATTTGTTTTTTTTCTTTTTATTTCAAAAAAAATCTTTTTAAATAAGATTATAAATTTTTATAATAATATTAGTGATTGTTTCATGATGTTGTATAAATTATCAAAACACAATATTTTTTTATTGTATTTTTTTAGATCATGATAAATTTTTATTTAAAAAATCATGATTCTAAAACAAAAACATGTTTATGTTAAAAGAAATACATAAATAAAAAGTTAATCTTAGACTGAAAAAATACATTTTTACTCAAGAATTTAAATCATTAAAAATCTTATAAATATTTATTTTAATTGTTGCAAAACAAAATAAAATTAGATTTAAACATTGAGCATGCAAATTAATAAAAACTAAAGCTTGTGGATAAGATGCTATAGCAATTGTTATTGTTTATCCTCTCACAATTCACTATGGATTGTAATATTATTTTTTTTAAAAAATAATTTGATTCTCAAACTTTTTTTTTGCATGACTTGGCCATTTTGAGCCCAAGTTTGAACTCAATTGCATGTTTTTTAGAAAGGTAATTGAAATGATAAACATGGGTAATATAGTTGGAGGCTTTGAAATGTTTTTTTCAAAGTTCATTTCATCTTCCATCTATTTTAGCTATTATGTGACCTAACAATATAATTTTTTAAAATATAATTTTGGTACCAAACTTTATTTGTTCTTATTTTTTGTTTTTTTTTTGTCAAATAGTTTCATATGATATTGTCTGCTAAGATGGAAAACGCATTATTTTTTTTTTTCACAAATAGGACAAACAACTTGTCATCTGTCCTATAAGAAAAATAAATAAAAGCCCATGCGCGAGCCTTTTTTTAATGAGCCAAGTACTTGACCTTGCTTACTAGGCCTAACAACGTAGGTCTTTTTTAATTACTATTATATATATATTAAAAATAATTTTTTTTATTTATGTTTTAGTTAATACTCATTCTCTATGAATTGTTTTCTTTTTTAGCTTTTTTTAAATAGTAATTATTTCTCAATTATATTAAGTGTTTTGTTTTTATGATGTTAATATGATTCATCTATAATTTTTTATATATATTTTATATAGATTAAATTTTTGTTTTTTATAATATTTTTTGTGTATGCATCCTTGCATAATGTATTTTTTCTTTTCTTTTATTCAATAAGTTTTATATGTCTATTTATATTATAAATTGATTTTAATAAATAAATTCATTAAATACAACCAAATAGAAGTTTAGATAACTTGTTTTTTTGCTTTTGGATAAAGATTTTTTTTTTTCCTCATATTATCACAATCTCTTTATATATATATATATTCCTGTTTGCTAGCTATTGTTTTTTTTAATATAATTTAAATAAAACTAGCTTATTTAATTGATTGGATTATAATCTGAGTTATTAGATTTTTCGAACGTTTAAATATTTTATAAATAATCAAATAATTTTTCTTTGACTTTTTGAATGTGTCATATACAAAATGTAAATTGTTATACATGTATCAAAGTTTAGGATACAAACTATAATTTTCTAAAATTTGTTAAGCAAGAGAAATTTTAACTAAATTATAGGATACTTGGGGTAATTTTTCTTTTTTCTTTTAGTTAGGTACGTAGACCTAGCCTTTCAGGTCAGGTGAGCCTGAGTTGTTTTTTTTTAAGGCTCGTCACCTTTTTTATAAATTAATTTTCCAAACATTTCTTTAAATTAATTGTTTTGTTTTTCTAGTTGATTGATGAAGGTTGTAAGATATGTGTGTATTATTTACTGGATGAATGTTGTAACATATGTGTATATTATTTATTGTGAAGTGTTAATTGTGAATTTGGATGGACAATATAGATTAGATATGGGATGGAGGTGAAGTAAGGGTTTTTTATGGCATTGTTGTTCTTTTAATGCAACATGAACTTTTTAGTCATTAAATAAAAAATAATAGTAAACTTCTAAATTATCAAATAGTTTTTGTTGATGTTTTTTAGATGCATCATATATAGAATGTAAATTATTACACGTGCACCAAAATTTAAAATGAAAACTGTAATTTTTCAAAAATCGATAAGCAAGAGAAATTTGACTAAATTATAAGATACTTACAGTAATCTTTTTTTTTTAAAAAAAATGAAGCCAAGTATGTTGAATTGGCCTTCCAAGATGAGGTGAGTCTGAGTTGTTTTTTTAAAGGCTCCACACCTTTTTCAAATTATTTGTTTTTTTCTTTTTATTTCAAAAAAACTCTTTTTAAATAAGATTATAAATTTTTATAATAATATTATTGATTGTTTCATGATGTTGTATAAATTATCGAGACACAATCTTTTTTTATTGCAACTTTTTAGATCATGATAAATTTTCATTTAAAAAATCATGATTGTAAAAAAAAAAAACATGTTTATGTTAAAAAAATATATAAATAAAAAGTTAAACTTAGACTTAAAAAAAAACATTTTTACTCAAGAATTTAAATCATTAAAAATCTTATAAATATTTATTTTAATTGTTGCAAAACAAAATAAAACTAGATTTTAAATATCAAGCATGCAAAATAACAAAAAGTAAAGCTTGTGGGTAAAATTCTATAACAATTTTTATTATTCACCCTCTCACAGTTCACTATGGATTGTAATATTGTATTTTTTTAAAAAAAATTTGATTCTTAATTTTTTTTTTGCATGACTGAGCCATTTTGAGCCCAAGTTTTGAATTCAATTGCATGCTTTCTTAGAATAAATGGTTGAATTGAAAGAAAGATGATTGAAATGACAGACATGGTTTTTGCAAAGTTCATTTTCATTTCCCATCTATTTTAGCTATTAAGTGACCTGTTCGTATAATTTTTAAAAACATAATTTTGATACTAAACTTTATTTTTTTTATTTTTAGTTTTTTTTGTGAAGGAGAAAGGGAGTCGTTAAATTCTAACTTAGAAAGAGAAGGTTGTTGTTAGCAACAATTTAAGCTACCAAAACAGTTAATTTTTTTTGTCAAATAGTTTCATATGATATAGGGGTCTAATATGAGTTTTTTCTTATCTTGAAAATGACTAAAAAAACATATATGAGCTCAGGAAGATTTTTTATTTTAGATTGATTTTTAGGTTTTGGAGCAGCTTTTTACACTTTTAGAGGCCATGAATTGGCTTAACAAGACTCCTAAGATGTTTCCTAGAAGTTTTGGATCAAAAATTGATTCAAAATCAATTTTTGGGTGAAGACAATCGTGAACCCCATATTTCCAACCACATTAGTAGCCTCATTCTAGGAATTCCAGAAGACATGTTGTTTGCTGAGATCAACAACGCATCATCTTTTTTTTTAACAAATAGGTCAAACAACATGTCGTCCATCCTATTAAATTAAGAAAAATAAATAAAGGCCCACATGCGAGTCTTTTGTTAATGGGCCAAGCACTTGGCCTTGCTTACTAGGCCCAATAATATGGGTCTTTTTTAATTAATATATATATATATATATATTAAAAATAATTTTTTGATTTATGTTTTAGTTAATACTCATTCTCTATTAATTGTTTTCTTTTTTAGCTTTTTTTAATAGTAATTATTTCTTAATTATATTAAGTGTTTTGTTTTTATGATGCTAGTATGATTCATCTATAATTTTTTATTATATTTTATATAGATTAAATTTTTATTTTTTATAATATTTTTTGTTTATACAACCTTGCATAATATATACTTTTTTTTATTTTATTCAATAAGTTTTATATGTCTATTTATATTATAAATTGATTTTAATCAATAAATTCATTAAATACAACCAAATAGAAGTTTAGATAACTTGTTTTTTTGTTTTAGGATAAAGATTTTTTTTCTCATATTATCACAATTTCTTTATATATATATATATATATATATATATATATATATATATATATTCTTGTTTGCTAGCTATTGTTTGTTTTTTTTAATATAATTTAAATAAAACCATCTTATTTAATTAATTGAATTATAATTTGAGTTATTAGATGTTTTCAAAAATATATATGTACGGGAAACGTTTAAATATTTTACTATAAAAATAATATAAACCTACCTAGGTAACTAAGGCACAAGTCTAGTATATATAAAGATCATTCAGATACAGAAAATACAACCAAATAGAAATTTCGATAACTTGATTTTTTACTTTTGGGTGAAGTTTTTTTTTTTTTTTTTCATATTGTAACAATCTCTTTATTCATGTACATACATACATACATATATACACTTTTCCGTTTGATATTGTTGTTTTTTTTTTTCAATATAATTCAAATAAAATCAATTTATTTAATTGATTGATTATAATCCCAGTTATTAGATTTAAAAAAAACCCATAATTACAACTTTTAAATATTTTACTATAAAAATAATATAAACCCTCTGGGTAAATCAGATAGAAGTCTAAGTATATATGGAGATTATTCAAATACAGAAAATAACCTACATTCACAAATCTGACGGGCAGTACCTTTTCTGATGTATTCAAATTCTTGGAGTTACAATGCCTAGGCAAAATGTACGCCGCTATATGCAAAATTATATTAAGGGACGGCCAAACCACCACCAAACAGATCTCGCAAGATATACACGCTTGTTTGGTTGAAGGCCAAATCGTCAATATAATAGAAACAGCCATTGCAGATGAGGTCAGTAGACATCAAGGTACACACGAACCTTGAAAATCAGTCAAGAACTTTCTTCTACCATCATAAACTATGAACTTCCAAGCATGTGCAGCAAGATACATTTATTTGATTTCAGTGATGCAGCAAGAATTATAGCCAACATCACCACGTTACTGCAACAAAAGATGCTAAGAGGAAGTTAGAGCCTGGAGAAGCAAGGAAAATGCAAAAAAAATACAAAATGAATGGGTGAAAACGTACAGGTCAGCAAAATTTTAGTTCAACATGCTAAATCATTGGTCTGATTCAGGGCAGCAACTCCCACTGTTTTGCTATTGACATCATAAGATGACATGACCTTCCTCTGAATCAACCAAGGAAGTAAATTAGCCAAGGTTACAGAACAATCACTGAAGAATTCAGAAACATAAACTATGCAAAAGAGAGAATAAGAGAACTTGTTCAAAGATCTTTCACGGGAAAGGATTTGCATGCATGCTGGTAAAAGCTGCTATGAACATACTTACAAAACATTAAAACTTACAATTGGCTCAAAATCAGGGCTAGACAAGTTCACAGTGAGGTTCCTCATCAACAACAAAACCTGCAAGACACCAAAAGGAATTATATACAGAGCACATTGAAATAAACAGGAAAATCAGTGTACACACCAAACTTATGTTTACTGGCTCCATGTATATATTCTTGTACTCTTTTGAGAACTCCACTAAAACAGTAATGCTTTTAATGTCAATATATACATTATAGCAGAAGGAAACTTTAGAAATATAGAGATGATCGTGCTGAATACTAATATTTTACTTGAATGACCGCTATGTTAAGCAAGTTGAGAAGATGAAGGGCCAATTTTGAATAGCCAAACAAGCCCATCAAACAAGTGAGACTCACATGAACTAGCCAACCAGGTCAGCACTTAATTTTATGCAGTAGAGAAAATCATAAGATTGCAACATGGGGAAAATTTTTGTATGTAATTATGGAGAGGACTTTCCCCTAACATTGGCTGATCACTATAGCCGAAAGTGACTCGCCATGATAGCTACAAATGCGAACCACTTTCTGTCAGGTTAAACCAGAAAAATTAACGTAAGTATTTTTTTTTCTTTATATATTAAATTGATGTCTATCTAAAGGAGGATGACAGCATCCGCCCTGTAAAATCCAGTGCATGTAGCAATCCTCATTTTTTATTGTTCTCTTTCAGGTCTTAGTTTAGGCTCCCAGACATAGAACACCGGTTCTGATTACCAATTTACCAGCAGTACGTAGCTCAAAACCAAATATC
>Ga0325401_1002993_pt1 | contig 15265 bp, 4 predicted proteins | sample PopdelMetagenome_FD_205666 | JGI IMG/M metagenome (GOLD analysis project Ga0325401, IMG submission 205666) | Populus deltoides microbial communities from Bellville, Georgia, United States - Xylem-PdKOR-R2 | ecosystem: Host-associated > Plants > Phyllosphere > Stem > Wood/Secondary xylem | place...
GTTTCTTAGAGGAAGGGGGCGTTTTTCTCTTATTGGCTGGCTGCCCCCTTCTCTTCTCTCATTCTTTTTATATCCTAGGAAACCCTAGGTCTCTATTTTACAAAATAGTCCTCCATTAAGTAGACTGTTTACATTTAAGTACTTCAATCACTATTTTTCTAAAAAAAAAAGAAATAGCCTTGCATGAAATCTTCAATATTTGACTTAGAGGAGCTAAATTACTGAAATAAAAACTTGGATATTGGTTTAGATGCTTCGGAACGTAATTTGGACTCGTTTCTTCATGAAACCTATTTGCTGGTAGAATTCAGATGTCATCTTTGAAAAATCATATATCCCTCATATGACATCTTTTTTGGCTTAAATTTGGAGCGTTTATAGACCTTTGAGTCATGAATCCAAAACAATTGAGTTTGCATCAATTGGACTTCTATAGCTCCAGATATTCAAGTTTGAATGGCCGAAGGTCAACATTAGCAGATTGTGAGATTTAATTTTGAAGGCTGCGATTTCCACGCTCTTTCTTATTTTATTTTATTTCCTTATATGTCTAGAAAGGTATGGATGTTAGCTTTTTAATGCCACTAGAATCACTTCATTTCAACCTCTAGACCTTACGTTCTGCACAAAACATCGACTGAATGTCAAATCTGCCAATTATCTCCAATTTACTCTTTTTTTGCATCTTTCATTCAAAAGTGCCTTCAAAACATAAAACAAAGAATATCAAGACATTTTATATATAAAAAATAGGCAAAACATTAGTTAAATATGGGTGACACTATCGAATAATATGGTTGCATCATATACCTGTAGAGTTTTTTTTGTTGTCATTATAACAAAAATTAAATGGTATAGGGAAATCACTATAAATTAAGATATTTTTTATTGCAAATTGTAATAGTAATTTTACTTTTAATTTCTCATTTTTTCACGAGCGGATAAACGTTTCTTTAGCTTTCCTTTTCTTCTCATTCATTACTTCTTATCTCTCTTTTTTTTGACTTCTTACAACTTAGATCACGAAGAGAATGAAGGTGAATCGGACGAGAGGAGAGATACTTAGATCTGGCAACCACACTAGGTCTAAACACTCATGCCAAACCCAAACGTTATGGATCTGGAAGCACACCGGACCCAAGCGACATGAGTTTGGGAACCATATCAAACCCAAGCTACTTGGGTCTGGCAAAAACGTTAGACCCAAGTAGGAGGATTAGAGATAGGTAACAGAAAGTTTAGACAACAAATTAATGGGTAAGACAGGAGAACTTTGAGTATATTGAATCAACATTTTATTAAAGGACAATAAGTATATCATTGTGTTGTTAACAAAAGAAGCTTGTAAGCATAATTTTTCTTTGTTCTTGATCAGAGTTTTTTAAAGTTACAAGAGCACGGGCATGTATCAAACAATTGGTATCAACATAGCAGAGTTTAGCTTAAATTTTGCATCTATTTATTGAAATTCAGCAGTGTTTAGCAAAAATACATCAGAAGTCCTCAAAGAATTATTAGTTAGATGTCTTGAGACCATTCAATATATTTGCATGAGTATTTTGGTTCTCAACAAAACCATTACCTTTGTCTTGCTCGCAAAAATTATGAAAATCCTAGGCGCCAAGCCCAAGCTAATTAGGTCTGACAACCATTCTAGCCATTACAGGCCCAAGGAGCTTGGGTTTGGCATGGTTTGTAAAATCCAAACACTCTGGGTCTAGCAACCCTGTGCAAGTGTATTGTGGACTAAAACACAGTCCACTGTAGACTTGCACAGTGGATTTTCCAAGCTCTGAAAGCTTGGGATGTGTCTAATGTTGTCTTTCCACAGAAAGTTAAATTATCATTTTGCCCTTTGGTTGAAAAAATTACAACCCTAGTTATGGGGGTATTTTAGTATTTTTCATAGGCTCATTAGTCATTAAACGTTTAAACGAGGGTATGATAGTCTTTTCATGTTATATTGCAGGGTAAAAATATTATTTTATGCCCAAGGTTAACAAAATTAAGACCTATTGCCTGAGGTTTTTTTTTACCTTTCACAAACTATTAAATAATTCAAATACATCTTTAACCTTGGAATAGACAACAACAAAAAAGCTTTGCATATATGGGTATTTTTTCTATTTCACACTGTTTTTTGTTTAATTTTCTATAATCATGGGTGGTATTTTGGTATTTTGATGTTGTTTCATTATTTTTAAATTCAAAAAGTTATGTCTAGGGGTGATCATTTTCGGTTCGGTTCGGTTTTTAGCTTAAAAAATAACCAAAATAAAAATTTGAAAAACTGAAAAATTTGAACCAGAATCGGTTCAAACCGACCGGTTTCGGTTCGGTTTTTTAACATAAAAATCGAAAAAACCTATATTTAAACCGACCAGGTTTTTTTTAACAATCTTCTCTATAGCTTCTCTAGCTTCTCTCTTGTTTTTCTCTACAAACCCCACAATTTCAAAAACCCAATTACTCAACAAACAATAAATCTGTCATCATAAGCTTCATGAAAACTATCATGGGACTGCAGATTATAGAGTTCTGGTAATACAGCAAAGAGTTGCAAGGAGAAGGTTTCCTTGAAGATGAAGATCACTGAAGCCTTGAAGATGAATTTGTCATCATAAGCTTCATGAAAACTATCATGCCCAATTACTGAAGCCTTAAAGATGAAGATTTGAAGCATACACTAAACCAGTCCCTGGGTTGTTAGATTTGAAGATGAAGATTGAAGCTTTGTTGAAGTTTTGTTAGATGACTAGAAGTCTAGATCTGGCCATTAGTGATGGACGAGAGTGTAAGAGATTGAGATTTGAGAGTTTTGTGCTTTGGGGGGGGATCTGACCATTAGTGATGGACGAGAGTGTGAGAGAATGAGATTTGAGAGTTGTGTGCTTTTGGGGGAGGGGGCGGCTGCGATGCAGAAGGAGGGGGAGTGTTAGGGTTAAAAATTTAGATAGGGCTTTTATAGTATTTTTTTTTAAAACTGAACCGATTCGGTTCTGTTTTTTCGGTTTCCAACTTATCAAACTGAAACCGAACCGAACCGGTCGGTTTTTTAAAAATTCTAATCAGTTTAATCAATTTTTTTTCACGGTTTGGTTTTTTCGGTTATTTTTTTCGGTCTTCTCGGTTTAATCTATTTTTTGATTTTTTGATTTTTTTGCTCACCCCTAGTTGTGTCGGACTCATGTTTACTTAGGTCTAGCAAACAAGTCATACCCAAGTAACGTGGGTCTGACATGGTTGTTAGTTCACATTACTTGGGTTTAGCAAAGAGTTGAGTGGAGGTTTAAAAATTAACTCACCTGGTTAGGTTTAATAACATTATTAAAACATTCTTCATACTTTTAATATTTTTTTACATTTAAAAAACAATATTGACCCGTTGCAGAGCACGAGCCAAAATACTAGTAGGCACTAATTAACTTCATACGTGGAAAAGATTGATTAAGTTAATAAAAAAATTTAACAATGAAATTGGTATGAAAAATTTTATTATAATCATGGAATTAATAAAAAACGAGGAAAGTAGGTTAATAAAAATTAGAAAAGGTAATAGTTAACTTTATATATAGAAAAAAGAATTAAAGTAGATGTTAAAATTCCTAATACAGTCACCAAGTACATAAAAACTCAAATGAAGTTAAAAAAAATAAGGAAACGTAATTGATGAATCAACGTATTTTATACTCGAATTTATTTACTTAAAAGGCCAGTGAATAGAAGGGTCGAGAGAAGGATGATCCATCATGTACAAAATCTCAAATAAAAGTCAAAACCCATGGAAAAAAGGTTTGACTTGTTACCAAACCTAACTCATTTGGCTCTAGCTACGTGCTAGGCCCCGTCGCATGTGAGTCTAGCAAGATGTTAAACCAAACTCCCTTGGACTCAGCTATGCATTTGACTCAAACACATGTAGATTTAGCAAGATACACTAAACCCAACATCCTTGAATCTATGGTCATTATAGATCCAAACATATAACATTAGAACTTAGAATCATCATCTTCTTATACCCTAGTAATGCAAAAGTCCTCTAAAAGTTAGTTATATGTCAATTAAACATTAATAATGATTGTAAAGGTTGTTCCCCTCAACATTAATGTTGTGTGCGAGATGACATAGAAAAACCTCTTATAGGGACGTGGTATTCCCATCAACTTTAATGTCATGTAAGAAGATTCAATATTAATATTGATATAAAGGACTCTTTTTCCATTTGGATATGAAAAGTAAAAGACTTTTGATCCGTTGAGTGAAAAAAATAAGGTTCAAGATACAAGAGTTATAAATATTCTCTAAATCTTTTAAGTAAAAGGTTCACGATTTTTATTTTCTTATAATATATTCTTATAACATTTATCACACACAGACTAAGAACAAAAACTCTTGTTCTATTTAATGCTTATTTATTACAATTTATTATTACAAAGTCATTGACTTAATTATTGGAAATGAAGATCTTTATCACCAACCCTCTAAATGGATTGTTTTGTAGGAATCAAGATCTTTGTCACCAACTTTTTAAATAGATTGTTTTGTAGGAATCAAGATCTTTATCACCAACCCTCTATGCTCCCAGTTCTTGAGAATGGAAGATTAATATAAACGTGTGATTATCCATTATTTAAACATTTAAGAACCTAAATTCCCAAACATATTGGATTCTAGATATCACCAATTATTGTTGTATGTGGGAAAATGAAAAAAAAAATCCTTCCTTCTTTCAAAATCCAAGTTATTGGCAACCTTAATCACCATAAAATATAGATTATCAAAGCATTTTTAGAATGGGACGTGTCATAAACTCTTCTAAAGTTGTTAGCATGCTTGTTATATAACAACCAAATTTAGTTATATAACAAGCTCTACTCATGGAATAATGAGCGTTTTAGAGTATTAACAAGCAAATATAATTATATAAAAAAATCAACAATAAAATTACAAAGTAAAAGATGATGTACCCATAACAAAGCTGAGAAAATAAGGGTAGTTTAATTAAAAAAAATTATTTAGCATTTCTATTTAGGATACTTTAAGGATAGTTTAATTTTTTTATATATTAAAAATATAAAAAAAATATTTGGGATACTTCAAGGATATTTTTAATATTTTTTTATAGAAAAAATAAAAAAAAACCACATTGTAGATATTAAGTGTTTGCACTGTGAACCACACTGTAGATGTTTAGAGGAGTATGAGGGCATTGTTTTTTCCATTTTTTATTCCAAAAACTGTTGATGCGTATTGGGTCATGGCATGACCACCTAACACAAGTCTATTGGATCTGGTATGGTCGTCAAACTCAAGGCTATTGATATTGCTTGGCTGTTAGATTTAATATCATTGGGTCTAGAATTATTGTCAGACCCAATACTATTGGGTCTGGCTTAATTGATAGACACAAATTATTTAAAATATTATTTATATTTTTTATATTTTTTTAATATTTAAAAAAAATTATTAATCCAGGTCATTATACTAGAATACGTGATGTATGTAGAAATCAGCGAATGTGGTCATTAATTTTATTTTTGAAGTAGAGAAAGTTCATTGCGCGTCCATTCACATTTCAACTGGAAAGCAGTCATACGGAGTCTGAACTGGATCAAAAAATAGCGTGTTGAAAATTGACTTGTGAGTCCATTTTGGCATTGCTGGGAAAAATCGTCGAAAAGCAAGGAAAGTCGTTACGCAAATCGACAGTTCAAGCTGACCATTGCTGGATTGGTTTGGTGTTATGACCCCTTCAATTATTTAGATTTGTCACGATATTCACGATCGACGAAGTAAGAGAAAAAGAAAAAGAAAAAGAAAAAGGAAAAGGAAGGGACAGAGGATGACCTAATTGCAAATAACGCAGACACGGAGTGCTAGAATTGTGAATAGATATTGACTCTACTCAGTTACTGCTTTGCATTCGAAGTAGGATTCTAAGTTAATTTTAATGCAAAAAAAAACAAAATAGACATTGTATCATCAAAAATATTAATTAAGAATTAAAAAGTTGATAATAAATTAAATAGGAAATTATATAAATAAATCATAAAAAATATGTGAAAAATTATACATACAAATATTTATTCTTATATCACCCTCTAAATTCTTTTATATTATTATAAGAAAGTAAAATATATTTTTATTAAAAAAATAATAATTTAAGTTTTATAAAAAAGTTATTATTGTTAATATGCAGGAAAGCTTGGGCTGGGTGTCTTTCCAAGACAGGAAGTTGCAAAAGTCGCAATCACATGCTCTGCGGGACCGCCGATCTGTTTCACACTTTAGATAGTTTGGTAGTATAATTATAGTTGTTTTTTAAATAATTTTTTATATTAAAATATATATTAATGATATTTTTTTATTTTTTAAAAATTATTTTTGATATCAACATATTAAAATGATTTGAAAATATTAAAAATATATTAATTTAAAATTAATAAAAAAATAAAAAAATTTAAATTTTATCAAAAATACTTTTAAAACTCAAAACAAACAGCCCTTCAAAAGTCACGGACAGGCTTCTGATTTTTTGTCCTGTTGTTGTAGTGGAGAATTAGCAATTTAATGCATCATTTTCGCTTTCACTATAATAAACTAATGATTTAATTTCTCCTTTTTAAAATGAAAATTCAGGTGTTAAAATTTTATCTGTTGTGCACGAAAATGATTGGTTTTAATAATTATAACATCATATACATCACATCTAAAAATCATAATTTTTTTTATTATTATTATAATCAAATTTGTTATAATGAATCAAATTTTTTTGAAATACTAAAAAAATAATTATATTTTTTATTTATATAGATGATCTTTCATTAAAAGTATTTTATTATACTCCACCTGGTATATCTAGATATATACAAGAATTATTAGTAGTGCTGCTCACCCTTTATTACACAATAATTAACACCTCTTTTATTATAGAAATAAATAAAACATAATAATTTTTTAGTGCTACTAAGAATATTATATTATTTAGTTTTTTATTTGAACTTAAATCGTGAGATTTACAATCAATTAAGTGTAGTTACTATTATTATTTTTTTTCATCTTTAAAGGTTTCAAGTCTATTCCCTTTAATCAATTATACACAAGCTCTTTTGATAAATATTTGGTTAGCATATCAGATATGTAATATTCTCTTTTGACTTTACATAGGCAATAATAATTATATTTACTTAAAAATTATAAGAAAATCTTAGAAAATAAATATTCTTAACTAAGCAAGATTATTTTAAAATATTATCCAATTATCATGCATCATACCATTTTAATTTTGTTTAAACAAAAAGCATACCAATATAAATATAAATTTGTATAAACAAATTAAACAATTAGCACACCATACATGATTGCAAATTTACATATATAAACTAAACAAATAACTTGCAGAATTATATGATAGACTTAAACAAGTTTTTTTTATTGTTTAGTTCACAGGAACACATTATATGCATCAATTTTAAAAAAATGTGAATCGACAAATAAATAAATTTTTAACACAAAGATTTAACTATTCATCTAGTTATCACAAAGAATTATAAACTAAACAAAAACTAATAATATATGATAAAGCCTTAAAATTATTATCCAAAATTCACACAAAAAAACTATACAAGTGAGAAAAATTAAGTTTAGTTTATAAACATGCAACATAATAAAAATATGGCAACTTGCAATCATAACAAAAAGACTAATGTACTTATTAAAAAAAAATTGTATAAATGAGTGAATCACAATATTAGAATGCATGCTAATGCATAAGATTAAACAAAATAAAAAAATGGTACTTACTTGTTGAAATATTTTAAAATTGATCAAGTTTTGTCACTGTCAATAATTAATCATCTATTCTTAAGACTTTATTGCTCCTAATTTGGTGTAAAAGGACTTTATTTAATAAGTTTATCAAAATTTCAAAAACACCATCTTGTTTAGATGCACTCCTAAACAATGCCAACAAACAAAGAAAATAGTACTTAATTATTCCTCAACAAGAATTGAACCTAAGCTCTAAGTAAGGAGAAAATTTAGAGAGGAAACAAAATTTTAAAGCCAGAAAAGTGTCAAATTTTGTCAAAATAATATAAAAATAAACCATCTTCAAACACTCTTCTTCAACTCATTTTTATAGAGAATTTTAGGAATCAAAAGCTGATGTAATTCCTCACTTAACAGCTTTGATTACCCATTATAAAACCATAATTAAGTCTAAATATTTTTGGATTTAAATTAGGTGACTTTTAAGCTAAAATATTTATACTGTCGAAAGAGTTCTGAAAAAACCGATCAGATTCTAATATTTTTGGGTTGAAAGAAATAATTCTTCATGGTCTAAACTTAAGCCCAAATTTTAGTTGGCAAAAAAATAATAATTTATTGTCCAAAATATAATTTTACAATAAACCAAGGTCCAACCCGAAGCCCAAACTCAAGTCGCGCATGAGAGTGTATGGGTTTTAACTCAAAACCTACTTTGCTTAGGACCTCTCTCTTCTAGTAGCTTTGATATTATTTGAGTTTAATTTAAAGTTGTTATCTTCCCACTATATAAACATAAAAAAAAGTTGTTTCTTTCACGAGCTAGTTGAATAAAATTCTTTTATAGGGTTTTGAATTTCATCAAAACATATCAATTAATGATTTTTTGAGATTAATTTTTTATTCATCTATATTTTATTTAAAACATATTAATATTCCATGTTAAAGATTTTATATATGGTGGAAATTAAATTACAACAAAGTTTTAACCTTAAAAATAAATGAAGCTCATTTTTAACTTGACCTCAAATATATTCATTAACCATGTTTTTAAATAAATCTTCCAACACAAAAATCCTAATATTCTAAGTTCATGATTTGCTAGTTGATCGATCAACTAACAATAAGTTATGCTATACTATACTGAACCCATAGACGATTGGTGCTGAGCAGAAAGAAGCAACAGATTTCATGGAAAAGCTACGTGCAACCATTCTCAAGTACATGACATTCAGCATGAAGGTGGTGAATAATGAAACCTTTCAATTATGATGCATATTTTTTATATATATGAATTTGGCCTGGAAATGTGTTTGATTTATAACCGTTAGTTAGATAAATCATGTGTTAAAAGGAAAGCACATGATTGTACCTATAAAGTTATGCTTTATAAAAAAAAAAAAAAAAACATTAACTGAAGTCATAGCTCGTTAAACCACACTGAAACATTACTGAATTGGAATTCTTACCCAGCTAAAAGCTTGTATGGCATGAGATTTATGTGCTATGCATGCATGGGCTACATTTCAAATTCTGTCCAAAACACCACAAAATGTGGATTGTGTGGACTATTTCTCAATCACCTTCTAAATATCATAAAATTTTCAGTCGACGCATCGAAGCCAAATTAATGTTGTTCAAGTAATAGTCATACGAAAATATGTATATATTTCTAAAGCACTTAAATAAGTTATAAGTCATACAGTATCGTGCTCTGGACCTTGTGTGTTTGAACAATGGGCTGAATAGATGCGGGAGAGGCTATCTAGTGAAAATAATGGGCTGAAAAGGATGGAACCTTGCTGCTTCTGTATAAATAGAAGCAACAATAATTTTTAGACATCTCACTTCCACCCAGGTGTAAGAAAATTGTGGAAACAGGCTTGCCACTTGCCTGTCTAAACGGATACAATTAGTCAGTGAAGTTAACCAACACAGTGACATTAACATGTTGCTTATGGCTGATGTTGGGTGATGTGGAGTGGAAGGCACATAAAAACCAAGGTTAACTCTGGGTGAACTTGTGTTTTTTCTGGTTTGCTTATGGTTGAAATACGAGACATAGACATAGACCTAGGTAGATTATATCAGAAATATTTAATGCAAGAATCATCCAGAACCCTCCACAGCTGGCATGTCTATCTACATGATATGTAAAGTTTAACGCATGAGTTTTTTCTTCTTCTTTAGTTTCTCGAATAAAGAATCCTCAACTTGCTCCTTTTCACTTTCTGAATCAAGTGGATGTTTTTTTCTTGTTGTGTTGGAACTGAGGTTGATTCTTCTTTGGAGAATTGAACACGCAACCTCTCCTTAAAGGAGGAGTGTTGGTACTAGTGGAGCTTGAGCCTCGTTGATAAAGTAGATTTAGTTAGCATTCTTAATTTGTTCATTTTAGGAGGTTAGGCAAGCATGTTTTGAAAAATATCTTCGTTAGTATGATGGACTATTGAGTATTTGAAGAAAGAGAAGAATTTGAAGTTTTCAATTCTTTGGAGCTGCATCGTGGAAAAGCATGGCAGTAGTAATAAAGAATGAAAAGACCAAAAGGTGCAGAAGAAAGAAGGCGATCATGGGCATGTGACATTCTTTTTTTTAATCCTATAGAAGATAGATAACACCTCTTGAACTCTTTATAACAATCCCATGCTTTCATTCAGGTCATGGAAATCATTTCATTCCTCTTCTTCAAAGACATGGCAAAACCTGTCTCTTTCTTAACGTTGCTCTCCTTTGCCCTCTACTTGGTTGGCACGGCAGGGTCTGCCTCCAGCCCCACAGATTTCATCAAGTCCTCATGCAAGGCTACTCGCTATCCAGAGTTATGTGTCGGATGCTTGTCAGGTTATGCTAGTGTCATTCAACGAAATGAGCGACGTCTAGCTCTCACTGCCTTGTCAGTGAGTCTAGCCAGGGCTAGGTCAGCTGCAGCATTTGTGACCAAGATGACTAAAGTTAGGGGGATTAAGCCTAGAGAGTACCAAGCGGCGAAGGACTGCATAGAAAACATGGGTGATAGTGTGGATCGACTTAGCCAGTCAGTCAGAGAGCTTCGTCGTACGGGTCGAGCTGGTGGTCGAGACTTTTTGTGGCATATGAGTAACGTGCAGACTTGGGTTAGTGCTGCACTAACTGATGAGAACACCTGCCTTGATGGTTTTGCTGGCCATCTAATGGATGGAAATGTAAAGGTTGCCATCAAGCGCCGGATCAACAATGTTGCTCAGGTCACTAGCAATGCGCTTGCATTAGTTGATCGTTTTGCATCTAGACACCGTGCCAGAAATCCTTAGAATTCATCTGAAGCTGATGGTTCCTGTCGTGTGTAATCATCACGAAGCCTTACAAGTAAGGTTATATGTGTGGCCTAGTTTTGTGTTTGAGCTCGCTACTTGTATGTAAATGTAAGATAAATGACCTTGAGTTTGTAACAAGCTACTTCTCCTGTTACTGTTACCTCCGTCCTGTTTCTTGTAAAATAGTACTACTATATATGCATAACCCATCTCTCTCTTTCATGGTCCATGTAACTATAACTTGTCTTGCTGAATTGCAGCTTTCACAGTTCATTGGAAGAATAGGGTGAAGAAATCAACCAGCTTGAATTTGGTTTGCGAAACCACCTTTCACAATCGCTAGTTTTTGCCATCTTCAAATAACATTCAGCTTTATTGGACGTGAATCAGAACCCCTTAGGATTCAGGACACTTACTTTGCATGATATCTTCATGTTCATATGTAGTGTAAAATTTTGGTGAAATTACTAGTTGATTGAACCTAAAGAGAGTCATTTGAAACGTTATACGTTATCAATCTTGCAAAGTGAAACTCTGCCTAAAATCCCTCGATTCTATAGCAGGTTAGCTCCACGTAACCGGTTGAAGTTATTTATATATCTAAATTAGATTTAAAAGTTGTTTCGGAATTTTCTTTGTTTTTCTTATAATTTTTTAATTTCTTTTCTAATTAGGTTGAAAGTTTCATTTAATTGGGATATTATTATTTAGGCTGGTATAGTTTATTATTTAAATATAAAAATAATTGATATTTAAAGTAATTAAATTAGAGTTTTCTTTACGATTTAAGTTACCTTACCTGATTTTTTTTCCCGATACGCGCGGGTTATAATCCGGTCACAAGATAAACAAATCGAAGTTGAAGCAAAAGCACCATTATTGATTTGAATGTAAATTAATGAATATGCTACTATACTTTTGACTTGCTTTGCAGCAGGGAGAACGAATCCGATTCTGGTTGATTTTGCAGAACACTAGATGCAATCTAAAGCATTAAAAGTAGTGAACGTCTATTTGCAGTGCTTATCTTTTAAAATTATCCAAATTGTTTATGGATTTGTCTATAAAATATTCTGCCACACACAGTGAACTGAAACTGACAAAAGTAAAGCAGGATTTGTAAAGTCCTCAACGAAGGTAGGGTTATGAAGACTAACACACAGCTAGGACCAATCAGAAGTGGAGCAAAATATATCATCTCAAAGTTAAAAAAAGTTTATTCCTCATGCCCCTGGCCCTTGATGTTTCCAGTTTTATTGAGATTTTCAAGTAAAGCATGTTAAGTGAGATTTTCAAGTAAAGCATGTTAAGCTTGACATTTTCACTTCCTAGCTACAATAAATCCCCTTTTGTCAAGGAGGGACGGGCACTTCACATGAGATGAGACGATGAGGTTGAGTGTATTATTTATCTCATAATGGTGGCAAGTGACGCAAAGTATAGTGTAGATGAAACTAAGGTTTTTGAATTCCAATTCTAATATCATAATCCTAAATTGTCGAGAAATAGGTAAAGAAAACTCTATTATTATCTAAAAAGTATGCACTACAAGATTTAACAGTTTTACCGATGGAATTTTTCAGTCGGCGTAAGACACATATTCCGTCGGTAATTAATTTACCGACAACATCACCGACGGAAATGCTTCGTCAGTGAATCTTCATCGGCAATTTTTTATCCGTCGGAAATAAAAAAATAAAATTACCCGCTTCATTTCGTCGGTATATCCCTCGGTAATAATATTTTTTTATTACTAACGGATTTACCGATAGAAATTCCATCGGTAATTCCGTCGGTAATTATTTTAAAAAAATTCATTTTATAAAATTATAAAATAATTAAATTAACATAAATCAACACTGTATAATATATACTCAAAATGCTTGAAAAAAATAAGAAAATCAACTCAAACTAATTTGCAACAAATAAATAATATGAAAAAATAAATTCAACTAAAAAATTCATATGAAAAAAATGAAGTTGCAATTGCTAAAAATTTAAAAATCCTACAAATAAATCAACTAAAAATTAATCTCATATGAAAAAACAAATCTCACAACAACATTTATACAATTATTAAGAACAAAAACAATTAAAAATAAAATATAAAACAAATATAAAAGGTTAAAAAATCATGAAAAAAGAAGAAAAATCTTACCTTAATGTAGTTGCAAGTGAAGCTAGAAGAGAAAAAAATTTTCGTAAAGCATATTAATTAAAAAAAAACTAAGAGGATAAAAGAAGAAAGAAGAAGAAGACATACCCGAGCATGGAGAAAAATAGAAGGAGATGAGGAGAGAAAAGAAGAGAAAGAAATAGATAATGATGTTTTTTACATATAGTGGTGAAGAAGAAGAAGAAGTAGAAGTAGAAGAATAAGAAGAAGAAGAAGAAGAAGAAGAAGAAGAAATAAGTCTATCTCTTGTGAAATAAGGGATTCGGGCTTTTTATTGGGGCACGTTAGCGACGGATTTACCGATGGATAATTGAATATTAATATTTTTAATTATTCTGTCGGTAATTCCGTCGGTAATATTTAATTTAAATTTTTAATTTCGTAAAAATTTTTCAGAAACCGTCAACAATTACCGATGATTTTTTAGTCTGTCAGTGATTCCGTCTGTAATATTTAAATGAAAATTTTAAATCAATTGAATTTTTTCAGAAAATCATCAAATAACACCGACGACTTTTCAATCCGTCGGTGATTTTGTCCGTAAAGAACAACAATTAACAGTGCAATTGGAAAGTGAACAGTTCTGGAGCTCTCTGGAAAATACCGACGGATTTTATCCGTCGATGATTCCCTTTGTAATTGACATGATGAACAATGTAAACAAGTTTACCGACGGATTTTACCGACGGGTAATTCCGTTGGTAAATCCTGACACGTCATCATTTTTTTTACTTTGTTTTAATTTTTTTGTCCCTCCGTAATTCCCTCGGTATATACCGAGGGAATATGTCCGTCAATAAAATCTCTCGGTATTTCCGTTTGTATTTATCGGTTTTCTAGTAGTGATGAAATTTAATAATTTAATTAAAAAAATTGCTATTTATATAGATATTAAACCTAACCTAACCAAAAGAATTCAAAACTAAAGATAAAAAATAATTAAACTCTAAAATCAATTAGAAAAATAATTAGAATAGCAAAAACATATTCTAGCCTAATTTAAGAGTTTTTCACACCTCGACTAGTTATAGCTAGTCGAGTCCCCTATAGAATTGAGCTTGTAAAATCATTTATCAAAATTTAAGCCCAATTCAATAGTCAGGTCTAAAGTTATAGCTATTTTTATTTGACTGTGCATTTGACGCGTCCAAGCTTCTTCATGGGTTTTGCCTTGTTTATCTATCCGGTTCATAAACATATCTACAACAAGTTCATGTTAATCCCTTGTACTTGTGAAAGACTTGACCTCGAGTTAACATCAAATTCTAGATATAATGGCTCATCATCATAATAAAGATAAATATCAAAATATTATGATTATAGAAATACTCATATTATCTAGTAGATCAATAATAAAAGCATTGTTATTAACATTCTTTATTTTGGTGTAAGGACTATATTTCTTATGATGCAACTTACTATGCAACCTTACCAAGAATATCTCTTTACATAAAAACACAATCACCCTATCTCTTTCCTTTAATACTTTAGTACGATAGTGTCTATTAACAACCTCATTATATTTGGCATTAGTTTTCATCAATTTACATCTTACTTCATCCAACGTTGCTAACACATCTATAGTCATCTTCTTAACAACAATGATATATTCAACATCCTTTTAAATTGGTATGAGATCAAGTGTATGTCTAGAACATTATAAATACACAATCTCGGATGATGATTTATTAATGGCATCATGCTTAATATTGTTGTTTGCAAAGATGGATACATAAGTGGTATTAAGGTATGACATAGCATATCATCACTCCAAACCCGATGCAAGTTCCTTCATGCTAAATCATGGAATATAAGCCACATGCACAACGAATTCAAAATATTTTAAGTATTTCATATATTTTGTAATTAATATATGATGTTAAAAGCGTTTTATTTATGGATTAATAATTGTATTTGTTGAGAATTGGGTTGGTAATTTGTTATGGGATAATAAAGAAGTCATTGCTTATCTTCGTGACATGGAATATAATACACTTGCTCATTATAATACGTCTCATTGGTT
>Ga0325401_1002995_pt1 | contig 15254 bp, 12 predicted proteins | sample PopdelMetagenome_FD_205666 | JGI IMG/M metagenome (GOLD analysis project Ga0325401, IMG submission 205666) | Populus deltoides microbial communities from Bellville, Georgia, United States - Xylem-PdKOR-R2 | ecosystem: Host-associated > Plants > Phyllosphere > Stem > Wood/Secondary xylem | place...
CTTGACCTCATTTGTTTTTCTTTTTTATTAGATTTTTTTCTACTTAAATATTAATTAATGTCATCTCTCTTCTTATTATTATTTTACTTTTTTGGTTAACTTTATTATTTAATTGATCTATTTATATTCTTTTTAGTTTTATAGTACAAAGAGATTAGTTTAATTTGATTCTAATTTTTTCCCTCTTGCATTTTATATAAAAAAATTGCATTTGTATTATATTTTTATAAAAATAAAATAATTTGTTATTAGCAATGAGAGCGCAAAAAATTAAAAAAAAAACAATCAACATAAAATATTTGCTTGAGCATCTATTGCTTTAACTGTAAATATATAACAATTTCATATTCAATAAATAAATGTATGATGTTTTATTAGAAGATACAGAATTTTAAAGCGCAACTCTCACTTTGATCGAAGCAATTTGGCATCTCGATTGCTATTCAATTAGTTCTTTCTTTGTAACAATTCACATTAATTATAGGCTCTTTTTTTCTCAATTACAACCTTCCATGATCTAATTAATGGTTCATAGGAAAAATTAAACAAAAGATGACAAAAGTATAAAACAAGAAGAAACCATATGATCAATATCAAATTCATACAAAAACAATTATGTTTAGTCCACTCTCTTTCCTTTTTCTTCCTTTATAATCCTTTTAGTTTTTATAATTTTAATTTCGATCTAAAAATTTATTTTTTTAACATTTTAATCTTTAAACATAAAAAAAAAAGAAAAAAATCTCCAAATAATGGCAAATAAAAGAGAGTTTTTAGTTTGTTACATTCCAATAATAAAAAATATCAATATTAGTGTGAACTAGTTCCATTCGATAAGACGGTCTTATTAAATTATTTTTAAACATTTATCTGGCTGGAGAATGTAGATTAGTGTTTGAGAAAAAAATAATTCATGTTTGATTATGTGTGTTTTTAGATCAGTGTTGTAGTATTTTGGGTGTTTATTGTAATTTCAAACAAACATCTCGATATTTATTGACACTTAATTTTATAAGCATCTATTTTGATTATCATGTAATTAAATAAAAAATAGTTTTAGAAAAAACAAAATTATTAAACCCAATAAAATACAAGTTTGACAAGTTGATTTTAAAAATTGAGTTTTAAAATTTATTTTAATTTGCTATATATAAGATTATCATGATTTCAAATAAATATCCTAACATTAAATTGGTGTTTAAATTTGCAAGTGTCTATTTTCATTATCATATAATTAAATATAAACTATTACAAGGAAAAAAAAGCTATTAAACTCAATATGCTCCATTATATAAATCACTTGTTTGATGGATTAACTTGAATTGATTAAAGATTGAAATTCATAATTTGTTTTAACTGTTTTCTATGAAATTATTACATTCTCAAACAAATATAAAATTTAATTTTGTAAATATCTATTTTTGTTATTGAAATAAAAAAAAAATACAAAACTAGCTGAAATCATGAATCAGAAACATATACAATAGATCCAGTGCTGGACAGAAAGAAGAAAAAGAATTTGGAACCTTAAAAGTAATTCCCTAGCTCAAAGGGGCATGGAGGACGTATTGTATGTGACAATGTACAGGCTTTGGGTTGTAAGCATGAAAGGTTTTGAGCATATACTGATGACAATTGGAATCACGCCCCTTGAACAACTAGTATTTGATCACATGGTGGCGCAGCCAGAGATCATACATGACCATATGGAATGCATCATATTTGACAGGGGGCGAATTCCACTGGAAATGCTTCTGTACCTGATAAACATAACATTAAGTGCTTGTGTTATTGCAAATCATTAAGAAGAAATTCAAAGTTGCCGAGTCCTAACAAAAATCCATAATCTTGCAAAAAAAGAATCACGTTTTAAGTTGCAACGGAGAGGGCTTTACCTTCACTAAATTCTTATGCAGTGAAACCAACTTATTGTCGGGTATGTCCTTCAGAATTTGCTTGAGTCGGTACACATCCTGCTCCTTAAGTATGACGGAAAATTTGTGCCAATCAAGAATGTCATTGAATGGCAGGTCATAATAGTTGGACAATATTACTGCAAGAGAAGGGACAAAAGTATTCAAAGAAAGTGATTCTCAACCAACTCTTTGAACAACAGTTAAAATTGCATGAAAAATGTTTGTGTTTATAGGAAGCTTCATAACTATGGAGCATGGTTCTAAAATAAACTATCGTTAAATAACATATGGCCGTTTCATAACAGAGTTTTAGCCTTCTATTATTTGCGACTGTAACAGCTGTAATAGGAGGAACAACCATTACACTTGAGAAATTATTTTTTTTATTTATAAATATTTCTTTTTCCTCAGTGCATGTTATTTATTCACAATCAAATGGTTTATATTGATTTATATAAACACCGACCTTAGTATGTTAGACATTTCATTAACATATATTTGTAGGTACTAAGCTATAACCATAAGCATATTACATAAAACCCGCAACAGCCTGCTTCCTTGCGACAGCAAATGAATCCAGGACTGAAACCATGATTTAAAACCATGTTATGGAGTTTCTGACATCTTGCAAGTAATCCCAAGAAATTATCCAACTGCAACTTAACAATTGTCCAGCTAAGAAAATACTAGTTACGAGTAGTACTGATGCTAGAAGAATGGATTTAGTTTTATGCTAGACCAAAAGGTTTGGTACCACATATGAGCTCTAGGGGTGCCTCACTTGTGCAATCTACATGAAGAGATTCAAAAAATAACTTCACGCACGCATACACACACATATATAAAGAACTATTAATCATGCTAGGAAATCATTTGTCCTTTGTTATACCAAAAAAAGTTTTTCCATGCATCATTCAAGGTGTTCCTTCTATCATAATTCAGGGGCAATCAGCATGATTGCTAAGCCCCAATTAGATACTAAGAGAATATGAGCATGCACAAAATGAGTAAGACTAAAATAACAAATATATGTCAAATTTCCTTCATGTATGTTTTTTGTTTTCAATTCATTTTTATTTTAGTTTTTAGTTTTTTCAGGTGCTTAACCATATTCTTCAGGTGTTTAAGTTGGGGTTTAATGAAAGGGACCTTGTTAAAGAATCAAAACCTTTAATTTCATATTTTGAGATATGAAATTATAGAAACATATTTATACCCATTCTTGGCTATCAAGAAAAGTTGCAACAGTTGTAACACTTACCAGGAATACATCCATAATGGATTGAGTCAGCTATGCGTGCACTGTTAACCTGAGATCCACCAGGGCATATACAGTATTTAGATCCATAAAACCTCTTTTGATAGACAAGATGTCCAGTAGCCCTATTTATTCTGTTGTTTGAAATATCTAGTTCTGTATCATTCTCCCACACACGTGCTAGTATAACTCTAATTCTAGAGTTTCGATGGCCAGCCCAAAAACCAAGAGTTGTCCTGTAAAGCAAATGAACTCAAGGGTGAATTCTATCCAGTTGGAAAAAACAAAAATTCAACACCTATCTACACATATACCTATCTCAATTGACGGCAACTTTATCAGGTAAGGAGTCAATCAAAAAATTGTGAAAGTTATTTTCATGGAATGAACATGGATGCAATGACAAATACACACTCAGTATAAGTTTCCAGCATGTAACCTTTGTCAATGATAAATGACAACCGCCATACATTTGGGCTTGTATTTTTTTTCTTCGGTGATAGGTAGCATGTGAGCTTCTAATATTCATTGGGAAGCACATAATAAAAACACAGAAATAAGGATGTGAAAGCTAAAGAGTTAAACATTAATATTATGCGTCCACTTGAAAAGAAAAATTGAATTCTATTAATGTCCTCAATGTACAGTAAGATGTTAAATGAGAAATAAAAAAAGCCCCAAGATTCACAGGAGATATCCTGTATTTTCAATTTTAGTTGTCCATAATCAATCATCAAAATGAATGCTATTGTCCAAACAAAACAATGATGCTCATGCAAAATGCAACAACGCTTCATAGTCTACAGAAAAATGGATACAGCCATGCCTTTACAAATCCTAAGAAACAGAGCCTATAAAACCTAAGTTTAGCAGAATAAATACGTCAACATTTTTCACTTATTGTTACCTCTTCTCTACATCATTTCCTCCAGCAGGAAGGGCAAATGGCTGGAGGACCTGAGGAAGAGCAATATCTTTGTGTGGAATGAACCCGACATCATAGCTAGGGGAGCACACCACTCTGATTGCATTCTTTATGAGAAACGGAACTCCTTCAGTGGCTCTTACACCAACATCATGACAAGTGACGAAGAAGTGATCAGCACCCAATGTTCTATTCCAATAGGGATACTTAGATTTCAAGCTTTCCACATAATTATCAACAATAATGGTCATATTCTCATAAGATATTCCCTGCACAGAACAATGAGTTTCAGGTTTGAAGCAACTTCATCAATCAGAACAACCAACAATGCAATGCGGCATCTTTAATTGACTGGGTTAATAATAAAAAGGAAAAGGAAGTGCCAGATAGCTATTCATGCATAGATTTAGGCATTTGTTATGCCAATTTAGATTGAGCAAGCAAGCAGAGCTAAGGGAAACTAATGTAGAAAAATAGGAGCCATCATCAACAAAGGGTTTCCTCACTTGGGAAAGCAATATTTATCTATCAAATGCTTATCAGTCAAAATATGAAGAAAGATTTATTGTAAGTGGGTTTGCTCTCCATGTTATCATCCAGGATCGAATCCAAAAGGGGCCATGCGAAGAATAATATGCCATGGATGGCTTGCATAAGAATCGACAGGGATGGGGCTCAGACTCGGCGCGTGAAAGGTAGCCTGATGACACACTTACAGTTGGTGCCCAAAAGAAGAATATCAAGAAAAATAGGTTGGTAACAATTCCAGTAACACACTGTAGTGAAGAAAATGTAACCAAATAAATATTTAATAAAATTCATACTGAGAATTACAGAAAGACAGGCAGGAAAGTCAGTCTATGGTAAAGCTGAAAGCATGACTAGAGAAATGTAGACAGATGCAGCAGCAATTGCTAAATAAATAAAAAAGACCTTGCCGCGCATCTTGTGGCAGGAGATGGGAATAAAAAATAGGTGGGCTTGATCAGGATCCTGTGTTTGAAACCTGCTCTCTCTTATATTCTGGAAAAAGTACCCTTCGCTCGCGTATTTGCCAGTCAGTTTCCTAGGTGTTTGATAAAATGTATTTGGATCTCCATCTGGATATATAAAAATCTTGAAATTCCTCTCCATTTCCTCATAATTCAATTTGAATACACGTGGCGAATGATACAGATCCGATATCTCGTCGTCGTCGTAATCTTTAACCAATATAGTCGTCTTCTTGGTCGCCGGCGCTAAAGAAACGGAAGATGCAGAGATGAAAGAAGAAGAAGAAGAAGAAGAAGAAAAATAAGAGGAATGGAGAGAATTGAAAGAAAGGTATGTGAAAGAGACGAGCGTTAGGATTGCCAGAGTGCGGAGGGATCCTTTCAAAGAACACATGGATTGCTGTACTTGTTGCTGTTGCTGTAATTGTTGAGACAGCTTTCCGGCCGTCATTGCCCGAGGAGCCAGTGGTGGGAGATTTGGGTTTTTTCACTCAAGTTTCAGATCGGTGGACTGTTGTGGGTTTTTTGCGCTCATAATTGGGTACCTGTTTTATTTATTTCACCGCCTCAACTCAAATACCATGTCAAACGTCAAGTAGTTTTTCTTTCTTAAGTAAATTGTTATTGAGTAAACTACAAAAATACACTAGAATTATTACGTCATTCACTATATTAGAAAAATTACATGAATATCTTATAATTTAATCTTGTACACTCCATGGTATATTTTAAAAGATTGCAGTTTATATTATACACTCGATGCTATATTTTAAAGGATTACGGTTTATATATATATATATATATATATATATATATATATATAGTTTTTCTCTACCAAAAAAATTTAAAATTTTACAAAGTCTTATAATTATTAATCTTTTAAAAGATTGTTAGATGAAGTTGTATGCTTTGTCTCCCATCATTTGGGAGTGATTTGTTGTGTTTGCAAGTTGAGAAAAACTTTGTCTTCTTGTACCAACATAATTTTTTGGACTAAGAGGAAAAAAGGCAGGAGAAGATGGGTTTAGATGGACCTGTCATAAAGGCTAATAAGATAAGCCTGATAAAAAAAGAACAAAATAAAAAAATGGATCATAAATATTTTTTTTGCCTCTAAAAACTCTTTTGTTTTTTAATAGCGTGTATATAAACACAAACACACACGACAGAAATGTCTAAGGTTTTTGTATAGAAAGAAAAATGTCAAAACAATCATCTTCATTTTAATCTTCTAAGCTGATTATGGATTCTGAAGATGAAAAGGAAATAGATTCATTAGATTTGGAGTCAATTTGTAAAAGTTGCTTCATCATTTCAAAATACTCTTCTTTGAATTTTACTGCAGCAAGAAGGGCTAAAGCATGAGATTTTTAGGTTAAGAACTTAGAATGAGAGTTTAAGTCCTTAATTTTGGCTTTTTTATTTTCTTTTAACCATTGTAAAACTACAGGTTTTGAAGTCTTGGATTCTGCTGCAGAAAAGTTCTACCATTTTACTTTGAATTTTCTGATGAGATTGGGGGATCCATGCTAAGTTTTTTAATCAAAATATCATGAGCATGCCTAGGGGACATAATTTTAAACAGAAAAAGAGAAATGGTGGGAATCTTTTTTCACTTTCTGTGGCTTTGTAATTTTGTTTGAAAAAGATGTAATCATTTTCAAGCATAGAATGAAGTTGAAAAAAGTCATATAAAGGATCAAAATAGTCCTACATTAACAAAACCAATTAGTAATTTTGAAGTGTTTATTGAGTTGTTGAAGTAGAATGGCCAAGAATGACTACCTTTGGAGTCTTATAAAAGAAAAGTGTTAAACCATACCCGTTGGTAATTCCAATTGGTGTAGGAGCGGGAATGGTTATATAGTGTGACATGGAAACTTACTAGAAAAAAAATTTCTTTGTGAAGAGCTTGTTTCCAATCAGAAGAGTAAAGGAGTTTTTAGATAATACATGAAGAATAGGCGGCTTCAAGATGATTTTGTTGAAGTTTGAAGTGTTTAAATTTAGTTGATCTTGTTATTACAAGGATTGCTATATAATAAGGCTGGTTTTTTGCAAAATCCTATGGTTTATAATTCTAGCCCGAAGGAAAAATTCTTTAAAGTTGTTATTAAAGGATCAGGATGAAAAAATCCATCTTCAATTGACAACATTTTGGAAATTTTGTTTTACAATATATTAAGATTTTTCTTTTGAAATATTTTTGTTTTGAGTTAAATCAATTTTAGAGTTTTGTAAAGATTGAAGCGAGGGTCTTTGAGAGGAAGATCCTACTTTAGTTTTAGAAATTGATTGAGAAGATTTACCTTTCTGAGAGGATTTCTGCCTTATAGTTTGTAAAGTTAGAAGTAGTTCTAGAGAATTTGAAAGGGAATAGATCCAAGTTTGTACCTAAGAAGAATAATTTGCTACTTCTTCAATAATATATCAATCCATGATTTGATTGATTTTGCAGAAAAAATAGCTGAACAAAGGAGTTTTGAAGGGCTTGGTTGTTTTGGAGATTCAAGTTTTTGTTATGAGGCTTTCCCTTTGTCTATGGATTTTGGTGGTATTAGAACTTATTTTAGAGAAATTATCTAATTAGAAAATCAGGTATAGAATTGGTATCTTTTTTTATAAATTTTATATCAAAATAAAAAATACTAAATATAGCTTGTTATCGGACAAAAATCTGTTTTGATGCAATGTTTTAAACATCTTTTTGTGAAAACCTCTTTAGCTTATTTGCGATCAATACACTAAAAAAACTTTTTGTTTAGCAAATCACTTTGAAATTTTATAATGCACATGACAATCAAAAGAATTTCACTTTTGATGGTTGAATAATTCTTTTGACAATCATTCTTATATGCAAATGTAAATTAGAGAATTTATTCTTTGAAATTTTAAACTTGCTTAAGAATACCACCATAACCTAACTCTGAAGCATTTGTTTCAACTATTTTGGGAGCTAAAGAGATTGGTTATGTGTAAGTAAAGAATCTCTTATACCTATTTTTTTGATATTTTTAACAATTCTAAAATATTTTTCAGACCATGGTACAAGGTTTTTTCTTAACCTATCATGTAATGGTTTTATGAGACGACTAATGTTTGGATAGAAGAATAAGACATAGTTAAGACTCCCTAAAAATCTTTGCAAATGGTTTTATCGGGAAATGTTCTAACAAAGGTGAGGGATTTCTTTATAGGTGTGATTGTACTTTGAAAAATATAGTGAGCAAGAAAACGAATACGAGTTTGGAAAAGAAAAATCTTAGATTTTGAAACCACTAATCCAGTTTTCTTTAAAAGATAAAATAACATTTGTAAATATTTAAAATGTTGTTCTAAAAAGTTGGAAAAAAACAAGAACATCATCAATGTAAACCATGCAAAATTTTGAATATGAATTAAAAATATCATTCATGATTCTTTGAAATTTCAATGGAGCATTTTTCAATTCAAATGACATTACATTACATTCCATTCATATTGACCAAAAAAAACTAGATTTGTAATTTTATAATGATCTTTTTTATGAATCTGTATTTTTTAGAAACCTAATTTCATATCAAATTTTAAAAATACAAATACAAATTGTAATTTTTGCAGCAAATCTTTCTTGTTTGGAATTGGATTCCTAATCCATTTCAAAGTTTTATTTAAAAGTTTGTAGTTTATGACGAGATAGGGTATGTCTCTTTCTATTTCAGAATTTTGTTAACATAAAAAGTCACACATGACCAAGGTGATTTAGGTTTTTGTATAAAACCTATAGAATGTAAATCTTAGATTTCAAGTTTACAATGTTGTTTTAACTCAACATTCATCTAAATAGGTCTGGCTTTTGTAGATATTTTTATTTCATTAAAACTATCATTATAGGAGACATCAATCATATGTTGTTTTCTTTTTCAAAAAACATTTAATGAATCAGAATAAATTTTTAATACAATTTTGATTTGAAAATCTAAATTTTTTTTTTGTAAAACAGGATTTTGTAATTGTTGTTCTTTTTCTTTTTCTTTTTCTTTTTTGTAAAAATACATCTTGTTTGGGATGCATGAGCTGAATTTGCTTTCTAGAAAGCAAATTATTTATTTGATGAGTATGAACAGAATATGCTATGATTAAATTAAGATTTCTAGTTTTTGATTTTTCAAAGAATGGAAAAACATTTTTTGAATCATTGATATTTGAAGTGATGCTTTCATTGCTAGTTTTGTAAGGAGTGATCGTATCATTAAAAGGAGTGTTAAAAATAACAGTATAATTAATATCATTTGTAACAATAACAAAAATTTAAGATAAATTGGTGTCTAAGACTATTTTCTTTTGACTAATTTGTTGGTTGTTGCAGTATCCACGACTTAGTTTCTATGCAAGGTATATGGTTAAGCATATTCTCCCCTCACTTAAGTGTTTAAGTTGTATTCTTCAAAACTAACTTTGGACAACTACTCATGTTTCCATCTCTTTTCTAAATCAAGAAAATATTAGTGGTGATTGATTAAACCATCATTCTTCTCATCATAGAGCTAGGATGACTTTTATTGTAGTTGATGCATATATCATTCATTGTTAGCTATTTTTTAGGCTTAAGCATTTTGGCTTGTCACTGAGGCAATATTTGTTTAGCATTTCCCCCGAAGTTTTCACTTTTAGGAAAAGTCATATAACATGTAGGGCACTTGATATGTATATTTAGGTTTGTGAAATCATCATTTTAGCGTTTTCATGGTATGCGTACTCTTTTTTTTTTCAGTACTAGCATCTATGACCAACTCCATCTTTTATTGAGGTTAATCAACCTTGGTCTTTTAGAGCTCTCCCTTCCTAAGGAGTCAACCAGGTTTGGGATAGCCATTGCTATAATAACTTTAAAAAATAGAAAATCATCCACCTTTATTTTTTTATTTAGAAAATGGATGCGTCCAGATTATATAGCCTTGTAAATTTAGTTTCGGAATACTACATGGTTGTTAGTGTCATGTTTCCAATATTCATGCCACTTATAATATTGTTTCCCTCGATTATATTAGTAGTGTAGATTATGTAATTGCCAAATAACTTAATTTACCATTGGACATCAATTGATCAAAGATGTCTTCAGCTCTTTTGATGTCAAAAGATTTTTCCTTGTCTTTGACTATCATGGTAGATTTAACTTCCTTGTTACAAGATTTAAAAGCTTTTATAGGCTTTCTCAATGTCTCGATCTCAAATGGTCTCTCATAAGCCCATGTATTTTTAGATCCTGCATGGACTCTTGGATAGTTGGTCATGCCTAGCCGCATCTTTTTTTTAATTTTTTTAATTAATATCATCCTTTTTTTTCTTATGTATTTTCTAATTTTCATTAGTTTTTTTTTGTTTAAATTTTAATTAAGAGCATCTTTCTTATTTTTTTTTAGATTGTTTGGTTCATCTTTTTGAAATATTTGTTATTTTTTGTATTTTTATAATAAAGAGATTATTCTAATTTATTTTTTGAATCGTTTCCTTTCATATTTGATAAAAATAAACAATATTTGCATGATGTATATATAGAAATAAAATCAATTTTTCTTGATAAGAAAAATTAACTTCTAAGATAAAATAAATAAAAAGTATAAGTTAAAAAGAAAAGTGCGGGTTAAATATTTGTTTACTTATTTGTTTTTTGCTTTTAGAAGAAAAATTAGCTTTTAATTTCAATTTTAAATTTGAATGAACAACGCTTTCTCATCCTATCCATTAATTTATTTTTTAATTTATTTTATTAAGCATAAATAATATCTTTGTGTTTTTCAATTAAAATATAAATCATAATTTTTTAAAATATATTCATAATCTACTTTTTTGGCCTAAAAAGTGGCATAGGAGGCCAAGCCTACTAAGCTATTTTTCATGAGCCCTTATTTTTTTTAATTTTGATTTGAATTTATTTAAATAAAATAAAATAAATTATTTTTAAGATATTAATTTTAACTTACATTACAAAAAAAAATTATATGAATCACACAAGAAGGTTTCAATGAAAAAAAATATATTTTGGTTTCATAATTTCATTTTTTAACTGTGAATGTTTATTTTTATAATCATATGATTAGTTAAAAGATATATTTCAACTGTATATTATTTTTTTTAATATATTTGAGTAAAAAATACAAAAAACATAAGTTTTTCCTTCATGTAAACTTTCTTTTATGATTCTAATTAACTGTTATTTAAAAAATATATATATTTTGATAAAAGAAATATTGCAAAAAAATTACATTGATAAGATAACAAAAAAGGTTTTAATTAAAGATATGTCTTCCTTGTCTTTATTCAAATTTTTAAGGTTTTTTTTAATATTTATTCTATTTAGTTTTAGTTTCTTCTGAACAAATAACATGTCTTGAAAAGCTATATTAAAAATAATTATAATAAAAAGAGGAGGAATTATCCATAAAATAATTTTATTTTGATAGAAATTAAATCAAAGCTCTTCTTGAGAAAAACAAATCTTTTGACATATAACTAGATGAAAATTTTGTTGTTTAACATTAACAAAATAATAATAATAATAATAATATATATTGAAACATAATTCTCGATTATTTTATATTACAAAAAAACTCGTAAACATCCCACAACGAAGCACATATCAGCTAACCAGTAAATAAACAGATTATGTTAAATCCAATCCAACCCGAGCGAAGGAACGAAGTGCAGCAAGTGAAGTACGAGGTACAGCTTTTAACTCAAAAATACAGGGACCAAAGTTATATATCATCACCATAATATAAAATTATAGGGATTATTATATAGGCTTTAGACGCTCAAACTTGAAGTCTAATTTCAATAAAACCTCAGCTACTCAACAATAATTTGTTCATCTAATCACACTATGTAACTAGTGAAGTTCTGACTTCATACAAAATCACAAATAAAAAAACATTAAACAATTTTTTGGCTTTTCGGCTGTAACATGTATAAGAAAATGCCTCCAGCAACTGCGACATTGAGAGACTCAAACTCTCCTGCCATTGGAATACTCAAAAGCTCACATTCACGTTGAGCTTTTTCTGAAAGGCCATGCCCTTCGCTACCCAAAACCAAGCACAATGGTACCCTGGCAAAACAATCTGCAAGCCCTTGAGATAGCTGTGACACGGGTCTCGATTTGTCATTACAGTCTGGATGGCCAGCTAGCATCTTCATCTGGTATTCATCTTTGAGAGCTTCAAGATGATACCAACTGCCAGAAACTATGGGGATCTGAAAGGACGCTCCTCGGCTGGCTCGGAGGACTTTACTATTGAATGGATCACAACAACCAGGAAGTAAGAACACACCACCCTGTTGTCTATCATCATCGATATTAGCCCTTCGGTTTTTCAATTATGAATTGAGAAAGCAGTGGACAAGAAAAATCTATTCTAAGGAATGCATAGGATGTAATAATTTGTCCAAAGGGAAGTTTCATGAAGGCATGATATTACCTCCAGTTCAGACAACGAATAGGTAAATTGCAATGACTGCAGCCATTTTATTGCAACTAATAGGTGAATAGAGAGAAAAATATTCTCAAAATTTTCAAATATATGGTCCACCATGATGATAACATTGGAGGGAAACATTTGAGTTCAATCGTAACTGATGTCATTGTGTGAATGAAATGACTTCACAACAACCTTGAAAAACTCAGAATGGAGGTTTGCTAATAATGTATACTTGGTGTTCAGGATAAAATGCGCCTAACCAATGGGAAAAAGAAGAAGAAGAAGAAGAAGAAAGGGTTCAGAAGCAGAAAAAAAAAGATATAAATGAGAATTGCACTTGGTGCTTACCCATCCCAATGCCAAAGCTGATCTGAGTAATGTACCAAGGTTACCTGGATCCTGCAGTGAATGACACTAAGGAGTTGGTAATGAATACACCCATGACCTTCCTCAAATCATTTCCTAAATCACAATATCATGTTTAAACTGCATTTTTTCACTTCATCATCTAAGGAAGAACAAATTTCAGCATCTCAAACAACAGGAAAAGTAATTTAAAGGTTCACAGGTGTAAAATAAATTCCAGTGCGACTGCACAACAAATAGCTCTGATTAACATGATGTCAACACACTGAAGCTGTTGTTTAGATGGCATCATTTTTATCCGACCATAGCAATATTAAAAATTGAGTTTCAGAAATTGATGTGAAAAATGAAATGAAGAACGCAAGAATGAGTGACCTCTAGAAACTGATTGGCCCTTAGTATTTACCAGCTGTTTGTTTATGGATTAGTGAGCAGGGCAAAAGACTACACCAAGCAATGAGCTTATTCTGGCAGCAAGGCATTCCATCTATCTATGTGATTAACTTTATATGTTTTGACATGATGAGAGGCAAATTTTAAAACTTGATGATGCCACAAGGCAACTCATGCAGTTATTAATCAAGCAGGCTAACAAAAGTGAAAATGGTAAAGTAATTGGAAAAGACAAGGGACTTAAAGAAGAACTGGTGAAAAAAAGTTTTTCAAAATGTAAAAATCATGTCTCGCTAACGTATTAATCCACCACAAATTCAGAACACATGTATGATCCTGATAATCTAACACCATTTATTAAAAGAGGATCAATCAACTAAAAAGAGACATTGTCGAAAAAGTGCTCGTGTTTATTTTACATCTTTAATTTGGTACAAAAGATAAAGCTATGTGTTCATTCAATCCAATTGGTTTACACGTTCAATGATATTAGGTGAACGCTTTTTAGGTCAATGTTCTATATAGTTCAAGGGTTTCACATTACCAATTGTTTTGCTTCTATTTTGCCATTGATTGTCTCACAGAAATACTAGAAAGATCAGTACAAAGAGCGGAATACAAGCCAATGGCTCCATATGTTAAGACGATAACATTAAGGCAAAGGAAAGATAGAGGTAAGGCAAGTAATTTTAGAATCAGTTATCACCCTTTGGTGATGTTTTATGATTGGAATTGTCACCATCTTCCTGATGGCTTCTCTGTATAGCTTTCTTAATAACAATTGTTAATCACATTCATGAAGGGAAAAAAGGGAAGAAAGATAGAAAAAGTAAGAACTGTTTTGGTGGAATAACCTGGATTCCCTCGAGGACTAAAATTCGGTGCGGAGATGGGAACCATTTCCGGCTACAATCTTGATGATTGTCTACAACAAAATAGGTGGTAGGGAATTTCATGAGAGCAATAGCATCAACAGATTCAGTAGATTGCAACTGTGAAAGCTTTTTCATCACGACGGAGCTCACACGCACAACACGAGCAGAGGACTTGTCGTCGAGGACTTGGGAGACCTCTGCTTCATCAAGAAGAAGTAAATATTCCAATTCAACGGTCCTTTCTTGCAAGGACTCTTGAGATCTGTGTATCTCCCTGTTTACATCACGTCACTGACTCATTGTTATAATAATTGATTTGAGAGTAATTTATTATAGAGCTAGCCGATGCATGAAATGGATTACGAGCAAAAAAGAATTCATCAACCACCAGCAAGCATTTGTGTTTACAATTACGTGACTTTGAAACCCAAAATGATTTATTCAAAAAAAAAAATCACACCACCACCTGATAGGGGTAGAACCCACAACAAGAGCTGAAGCATGAGAGTGGCGATAAGAGGAGTTTTGATGGAGCTTGAGACAGTGCTTCACAAAAGGATTTGAAGTGCTTGTTATTGATTTTACATGACCTCCTGCTGCTGCTGTCTTTATTATTGTTCTTGGTATTGGTAATGCAAATCTTGAATTATCGCCGCCGCCGCCTCCTCCTCCTCCTCCTCCTCCTGTATTGTCAAAGCAATTATAATAATAGGTTTCAGTTGTTAGCTTTGCCTTCGAGTTTCGGAGTTTTACACAAGCTTGAGCTGATATCCAGGAACCGGATGCGTACGCGCTCTGCATTCTCTTTCCTTTTATTATTTGTTCCTGTAATTCCTGTTTTACATCAACCGTTTTTCCTTTCTATCCCCTATCCATCCCTCTACGCAGAATTAGGACGGATTTTTAAGTAAATTAATTTACGAGAGAGTTTTTTATTTTTTTTATTGATTCTTCATATATATAAAATTAACGTTTGTTAAAGCATGAAATATTGTTTAGATTATTATGAAAGTGAACCATCTCAAATCTTCTTCTTTTTTTCACTCACATCAATTTTTTGTTGGGTTTTTTT
>Ga0325401_1002999_pt1 | contig 15245 bp, 7 predicted proteins | sample PopdelMetagenome_FD_205666 | JGI IMG/M metagenome (GOLD analysis project Ga0325401, IMG submission 205666) | Populus deltoides microbial communities from Bellville, Georgia, United States - Xylem-PdKOR-R2 | ecosystem: Host-associated > Plants > Phyllosphere > Stem > Wood/Secondary xylem | place...
TTTCATTGGAACATTGATGATCCATTGATTAGTAAGCGGAGGTGATAGACCCAAGAAAAAGAGGAGAGGCGAAGGGCATACTCGAGATCAGTGACTATAGACCAGAAGCCACTAACTATGGTTATTAGTTGCCGAAGCTGAAGGCTCTGAAAGAGGCGACCAACGAAAGAGTGTACCATTAGCTTCTTCTCTTCTGTCTGTTTTTGACCTCCATACTAGCGTGCCAAATAATATTCAAGGAAATCCTGTTCCTGCCCCCGGCAACCTCGCAAATCCAGCTTCTCCTTGCAACCTTCCCGCAGCTAAACCTGTTCCTTCTTCGCGCTATCTTCCTTCGGCATATCTTGCTCCTCCTGGCCACCAAATCCTGCAACCAGCCAGTCAACTTCAGCAGCAGATGTTGTGCCAAAAAACAGCCTGCTCTAACGAATAGGCTGGGATTGAGAGTTTGATTCGAATAGAGTTCTAGAATGGTTGCCATCCGCCTTTTGATATAGCCGACGCTTGTATCATTAATCACTTAAAAAGAACTTAAAAGGTTTGCTGTTCCACTGTAGCTCCCACATTGCACTGTTCACTATAACATTGCAATTTTTTTTTTTTCATTTTGATCCTTTAAGAAATTTTTATTTTGGTATTAATCTCAAGATATTCATTTCGGTCACTGATTTTTTTTAATTTCTTATGTTCATGTAATTTAAAGCTTGATAATTCATGTAATTTGTAGCATATACCATTTTGGTATTTTAAGTTTCCATCTTACTGGAAGAAGTAGATTAAGGTTGGGAAAGAATTTTTTATTTGATTTAATTTTTTGATTTATTATTAATTTGAGAGTGTATATTTAAAATTAAGGATATTGGCACTAACTCCCAATCAATATGAACTCAAAGGAATAATTTATTCCTTTTTTTCAATTTAACTTTTTTTTTCTTTAATTTTTAGAGGAAGAAAAAAATAAAGAAGATGAAGGAGGAGGAGGAGGTAAAAGAACTGTTCAATTAATTCTTATATGCTACAAGGACTAAGGAATTAGTCTTAATAAATACAGGGACTGGTAATTAGCTCAAACCCAATCGATGGCGTAAAAAAATAAAAGCTCTACCAATGCCCGAAAACAGATGCTTCAGCCCAACTGAGAGCCCGACCCAACAAAAGCTAATCAACCAGTCAATATGTATTATGCACTATCTCACCATTTTCTACTACAAGAATCAGAAAGAAAGAGACTTGGAGAATAAGAATGGGTAGAAACAGAGGAGGAGGAGGAGGAGGAGGAGACACGGAGCTTCACGCTGCGGCGAGGTCCGGTGACATGAAAGCGGTTGATTCAATTGTCAGCTCAAACCCTTTGGCTATTAACTCTAGAGATAAGCACTCTAGAACCCCGTATCCTCCTCCCTTTTCCTTGTTTGTTTTCTTAATCCTTTATTTAGTATTTTAATCATCATTTTTTTCCTAGTATTTCGGGCTTAACATGATCCAGTTAATAGCATATTCAAGATTTTGCTAGCTTTTAGAGTACGCTTACTTTGATTGGATACTTCTTGTACTTAATTGGTTGGATAAAACATGGGTTTCTTTCATACTCATATTTCTTTGTACTAGATAGGTGCGAAGTCAAAAAAGATTTGTGGGTTTTCGTTGTGTTTTGCTATGGATAATTTAATGCTAATCTGTTGTGATGTTTTCAACTTCCATTTTCAATTTGTAAAGTGGTAGATTATCATCCAAACTTCTTTCAGTAAATTTCTCTGAACTAATTACTTATCGAGAAGCATAGGCCTTCTGAATAGACAAGGCAAGTTTTTTTTTTTTTTGGGTTTATTTGATGATGACTTGAAGGTAAAGTTCAGTTCTCTGAGTTTTTCATGCCCTTTTAGAGACAGAGACAATCTTGCTTGAAATAGAGCTGATTCCCCATTACTGAGACAAGAGATGTGAGCCAGACAATCTTTTTTGATGTCCAATTATCCTCGGAATTCAGAAAGGACTCGAAGAGTAAATGAAATTTTCTGTCTTTTGTATGTCCGTGTCTGGCTTCATTTCTATTTAGCTTGTTTGTTTTGCTGTCTATTAAAATTTCTAGGTAGCATGAGGAATAAGTAGATACGAAGCATTTATAGACGAGAAAATACTGGAACGAAAGTAGATGGATTGACTGGAGTGAAGTCCAATGTGTGCTCTCCATCCATCTGCAGGCTTGTTTGCCTTATCTTGCATAATTGAAATTTATAGTTCAAGGAAAGGTGTCTTGAAATTAACAATTCGAGCTTTTACTACAAATAAAGATGTTTGCTAATGTCCTATCTAATCGTGAACCATTTAAACTTGTGTCCTGAAATGAAATAAGAGAATAATCATGTCAGACATTATTTGTCTAGTTTTTGGTCTTTAGTTTATATGTTCTTCATTTTCTTCTTTTCTTTCATGAATATGCTGGCTCTGGTGTTTCATGCTAATTTCTAATCAGAACTCCAAAAGATACTGAAATTGCTGGGTTTTAGAATTTTTCTTCCTTGACACTGTACCCTCGTTTCATAGATTGCATTTAGCAGCATGGTCAGGGCAGGCAGAGGTGGTGAGTTATCTCTGTAAGCACAAGGCTGATGTTGGTGCTGCTGCCATGGATGACATGGGAGCAATTCACTTTGCCGCCCAAAAGGGCCATTCAGAAGTTGTCCGAACTCTGCTTTCATCTGGGGCCTCCATCAAAGCGTCCACCAGAAAGGGCCTTACTCCACTTCACTATGCTGTTCAAGGGTCCCATCTGGAGCTAGTCAAGTATTTGGTAAGGAAAGGAGCAAGCCTTACTGTCAGGACAAAAGTAGGAATGACTCCTCTTGATCTGGCAACCAATGAAGAAATCCACGTGTTTCTGGAAGAAAGCGAAAGGACACCTAAGAAAGGAACCTTGGACGGAAAAGACGAACCTGAAGCATCTGAACCAAAGACATCGTTGCAGGATAAATCAGAGAATTCTGGTGGTGAAGCTTATGCTGGAGAGCATGAAGAACAGGAGAACAGAAATGTAAAGAGGAAGGGCGAAGAAGATGATGCTAAGGAAACTTCATCGGAACCGAAAAGAGCCAGAGTAGCACTTAATCATCTTCTGAGTGCAGATGACACTCCGGAAGAAAATCTGTAAAGATAGTATAGAAGATAGGGGGCTAACTAACCTCTTAAACAACACTCCGGCATCAATGTTGTCTTGAGAGTATATCTTTGGCATGGCTTTAAGTCGACTAACTGGTTGTTTTTACTTTTTTTTTTAATGATTTTTTAAAATTTTATCTTTTAATATTTTATTTATCAGAAATTAAATTTTATGGTTTGTTTTAATTTTCTTTCTATGAAGTTATTTAAGTTTTATAACTCGAGTAATATTTTTTTCAATTTTATTTTTCAATATTTTATTTACTGAGAATTAAACTTCGTGATTTGTTTTGATTTATTTTATATGAGGTTATTCAGATTTCATGATCCGAGTCACTAGTTTGATGGGGTAATTTAAGTTGACTCGAGTAGATTTTTAAATTATTTTTTTTTAATTTTATTTTTTAATATTAGGTTGAGTAAGAATTGTGCATCATAATTTATTTCGATTGGTTTTCCATAAAGTCATCTCAATCTCATGACTCAGATCGTGAGTTTGATTAACCCGAGTTGACTAAGATCATTTTTAATTTGCTTTCTATAAGGTTATTCCGATCTTATGATTCAGATCAAGAATTTGGTGTGTTAACCCGAGTTATTTCTGGTTGTTTTTTGTATTTTTTTTAATTGATTTTTTTTTAAAATAATCATTTAATATTAGGTTGATTAAGAATTTGGTTTCATAATTTAATCCTATTTATTTTTTTATAGTATTATCCCGATCTAATAATCTAAGTTTACAAGTTTGATAGTTTAACTCAAGTTGATTCAAATTATTTTTTTTTGTTTTTTTAATTGATTATTTTATTTTATTTTTTAATATTAAATTAATAAATAACTAAATTTTATAATTTATTTTAATTTATATTTTTAATGTTAAAAAAATTGATATCATTTATCTAGTAACTTACTAAACTATAATAATACTCTATCTCTATAAGTTACTATTGTAATATTTAGGGTATTTAAAATCTAACTTTCATGTATACAAAGCATTAATTCTTTCTAGGGTTAAGCAAATCATCAATTTTGAATCCGTGAGAATTTGTTCTTCACTAATGTTAATTCAAATTAGAAAAGATAATATGAAAAAGAATTCTGCTTATTATTTTAACCAACATTAACAGAAAATCTAAAACATTGTGAATGTTTACTGTTTTTTTTTTTTTTTACCTTTCTTCTTACACACATAAAAAGAGCTTGTAATTAAGGGTATTATTGTCTTTTCAAATGATAAATTTGTCACCTTCAAATTTACAGAGGCAAAGAGGTTTTTTGCATTTTTTTTAACAGCAAGATTACTAAAATAACTTTTATGACAAATAAAAATGAACTTGAATCTAAAAGGGCTCTTTCCTTTTTCAAGGAACGATTAAATTACGTAGCTGCCCTTGGAAACAAAAATACTAATGTAAAAAAATATTTAACTTATTAAAGACTTGACCACTTATTTAGCTTACCTTAAAATCATTTAAAAATATCAGTTAACTACAAAACAAAGACACATGAGAAGCCCTTCGGTTAGATTATTAATCCGCTCAATTACAAGTTAGATCAATTTTTTTTCATATAAAAAAATATTTAAGTATTATTAATATATTTTTGTAATAAAATAAATTTAATAATGAATTCAAAATATAATACATATTGAATGATATTATTTTTAAATATTCATACGATTACATAATAATGAATTCAAAATGTTTCTAGGCATTTTCGCTCTTTCAAACAATAATTATCAGGCGTTTAAGAAGCAGGGGATTTTTAATAATTTCTTAAAATAATTGAAGGAAAAAAAAAGAAAAGAGAAAGCAGAGCATGAAACGACAGCATTTAAAACATTAACTCGAGAAAAAAGAAAAAAACAAATGCACAGGGAAAAATACAGACAGAGGTCTCTCCAGTATCTACCCTTTGCTTAACTATCCCAGCAATCCCTCCCTCACCCCCTCACAGTCTCACCCAAAACTTGAGCCATGGATTTGCTCTCACTCTCTTCCTCCACAGCAACCCCGCTCTTTTCCTCTCTAAAACCCACTCTCTCTCCCCAACACAACCTAAAACCACCTACTTCACCTTTCCCCTTCCTTTTCAAACCCCTAACGCCATCTTCTCCAAAACTTTCACCTCTCAAAACCTCCCTTAAATCCTCCCCAACCTTAACCCCAATTCCCCAACTGGCCTCCCCTCAAACACCGGCCACCTCCATGAGAGGGGCCGAGACGGACGCTATGGGCCTCTTGTTGAGGGAAAGGATTGTGTTTCTAGGGAACAATATAGATGATTTCGTGGCTGATGCTATTATTAGTCAGCTGTTGCTTCTTGATGCCCAGGATCCTACTAAAGATATCCGTCTCTTCGTTAACTGTCCTGGTGGTTCTCTTAGGTAATCCTAAACAATAACCATTTTTCATTTTCTTATTTTGAGCTCAAAGTTTGAATCTTTTTTACTGCTCTTTTTTTTTATAGGAAAGATGGATACTTAGATTTTTTTATCTTGTTTATTAAAGCAGTGTGTGGTTGGTTCAAGTGATTGAATTGAAGTGGGATTAGTGAAACGCATGGGGTTTTAATCCTATTCCAGGGGAAAAAAATGGTATTGAAATTCTTTGGAATGGTTATTTGTTGTAGAATGCATCCAAGTGAGTCTAGTTTATATAATTAAACAGTCATTAGTTATGATTCGAGGCTTCACATTTGCAAGAGAACTGATTATAGATTGATGGTTAGTTTCATCTTGATATTGTGGGAACGGTAAAATAAGCAACATATAAAAGTGAACAAGAGCCATAAATTTGAGAAGTGTGTTTGTAGATGATAGATCCACTTGGGTGATCTAGGGCAAAGAAAATCTATTTCCTTTTTTACCATTTTGTTTGTTTTGTTCACTTGCTGATCAGCTTTTAATGATATTATGCACAGTGCTTCAATGGCTATCTATGACGTGGTGCAGCTTGTGAGGGCTGATGTTTCCACAATTGCCCTTGGCATTTCAGCTTCAACAGCTTCTATAATTCTTGGAGGTGGAACGAAAGGCAAACGTTTTGCAATGCCCAACACACGGATAATGATTCATCAACCTCTTGGAGGAGCTAGTGGGCAAGCAATAGATGTGGAAATTCAAGCACGAGAAATTATGCATAACAAGAATAATATAATTAGAATTGTTTCAGGTTTCACTAGTCGCACGGTTGAGCAAGTGCAAAAAGATATGGATAGAGATCGTTATATGTCTCCAATTGAAGCAGTTGAATATGGAATAATTGATGGAGTTATTGACAGAGATAGCATCATTCCTTTGGCTCCAGTGCCAGAAAAAGTGACACCGACCCTGAATTATGAGGACATGCGTAAAGATCCAATGAAATTCTTGAATCCTGATGTCCCTGATGATGAGATATACTAGCCCAGAGCATCCTTTACAGGTATCTTACTCTTAATGTGTTCCTTGCAATGTTCATGAAGCTTTAAGAATTACATGCCCAAACTGGGTTTCTCTGAGAACAGATGTAGGAAATGGTTACATGTATGTCTTTGTAAAATGTTTTCTCATTTTAGATAAAACAATGCCTTCTTAAAATGTAAATAGGTGGTTTGACATGGGTTCTCAGTATATTTCCAAGAAATAAAATAGATTTTTAGAGTGCAATACCTAATTCATTCTCGTTATGAATTGGAGAGGAAACAGCTCAGTGAAAGCCAGGAATGGATCAAAAGAATCAGGTTTGCTAAAAAGAAACTAGGCAGTTCCCTTCCATATTGTGTTGTGTAACCTTCATTATAGACTTGCCCAGATATTTTGCAGGCTAAACCCTATTTTACTTGAGAAAGAATGTGGAATCATTGTTATAAAAAACATACACATTCTTTTGGTGCTGCAGCATCGAGCGCCTTCTTTTCCTTCACTCTTGAATGAGAATTAAAGGAATCATAGTGTCTTACAGAATTTGTAGCTAGTCTGATAGAAGCAGCTAATTATAATACAAATGGTAAGAACCAAATTGCTATAATGCTCTAAACCCATGGATTTGATCAAGTAGGCACTTGGAAATTGACTGCTTACAAAGTAAACCAGTGCAGTTACAATTTTGATCTCCAATAAGTCCACTCAACTCAATTAAATCTCAATCCCAAACTAGTTGGGGCTGACTAAGTGGTTACTTTTTTTTTTCAATTTCTTTTATGCTTGTCATTCTCTTTAGGGCAGTTTGGGTATTGTCATGAAAAGGATGCTTGTTGTTTTATGTTGTCAAGCCCAGCTAGTTTGTCATTCTGCTTGGAAAGTACAATGCCGGAGCTTGGCACCTGGCAGTAAGGGATGGGTTCTAGATTCTCAACACCTTTGGTCATTTAGTAATCCCATTGCTTAGACTGGACATTGTTATTTTTAACTACTTTAATATTAGTTACAGTGCAGTGGGAAGAGTTAACAGATTTTTCTGTGTTTTTATATTTCTGCGTGCTGGATGATAAGATTGATGCAAGAGGGCAAACTTGCACCATCACTGAAACATGAGATGGTTTATGGTCCCTCCCTTTGTTTCTTAGTGGAAAAAAGAGAGAGTAAATAATGACAAACAAAAAGAATACTAAAAACTCGAGTTACTTCCTTGCCTATTGTTGACTGGCTGTAGTCATTTTGAATTGTTTTAAGGCCTCCTTGTCGTTGAAATACTTGTGTATAATAATGTAAAGCTTGACAACATTTTCAATCCTCTTCGTCACTCATAAAAACTATAGGATAAAAGCTTAGTGCTATGATGTAGTTTTTTTATGTTGGTGTGCATGATGATCAATGAAACTTCTAAACATGAATCAGATTTTTTCCTTTTGAAATTCTCTTAGCCAGGTACACATCACGGTTTGGAGTTGACGGATTGTCCATGCGTTTGAATGGTCACCTGCGGGAGTTGAAACAGTTTTTCTTGCTTTGCTGACCAGCCTGGACCACAACAAATTCAGTGGATTGATAAGCTGTTTCCATATCTTGTTTGTTACTTTAATAAATTCTCCATTAAAAGAGAATTATTTGATTATCGTCCTCATTTTGTACCTCACTTATGAATACTATTGCAACTGATTGAGCTTTAAAATGTTGGCACTGATTTGATATGATTCAGTCAGGGAAAGGGCGAGTGACTCAAATCTTAATACTCAAAAAGTGAAAAGCGTACCATCATTCCACTCTTACTGTGATCGTTCATTTAGTGCCAGTTGCATGTATAAAGGGTAGTGGATCTTTTGGGGTTGAATACAGGATTTTGATGGCACTTTATGCCGATGCAAACTTTATGCTAGGATCCTTTAACACCAACTCCCAAGAGTTTGAGGTTCCAACCCATCCCCTATCCCAATTGAGAAAAGAAAAGTGATTTCCACAGTAGTCCTAGTGAGCTTTGCTTCTGCCGGTGAGACCAATCTGATCTAATTTGGTGGGGTGGACGGAACGGTATTCTAAATTCTAATTCGATGAACTGAGCAGATGAATGCATCATCGCTGAGCATTGCTGCCCTCCTTGTGTTTAGTCTCTTCGCATTTCTTTGCTTGACATTCCACCATAGGGGAAAACAGCAAAGTGACCGAGAGAAGACTCGAATAAGTCACATTATGTTTTTATTCTTGAAACGTTAAAAGCACGTCTAATACGTCCTTGAGACACAACACGGCTTCTTCCGTTTTGGAAAGAATCGTTATATGCTTTTCCTATTTCCTTTCTCCATGGATTCTATACATTTCTTTCCTTGCCCGCTCCCTTTCCTTAAACCAAGGGTGGGGAAAAAAATGCTTAATTGCTTGAGCAATATTAAATTGGCAAATTTAACACCATTTCTATCCACACAAAAAGTAGAACAAAGAGCAATAATCAACAAAACATGGCCCCAGAACCAGTCATGGAAGTTAAAATTCCTCCTAGAGATGATCTAGCAGAAATTACAAGGTCAACGAGGGATCTTCCACCGGCTCACTACACATTTAAGATCGAAAACTTCTCCCTACTTGCAAATGCAAAGATAGACAACGTCGAATCAGGTGACTTTGAAGCTGGCAGCTACAAATGGTATGTGGGCTTAACTCCAGTTCCATGCATGGTTGGCCTCAAATGGTGTCTTTCTCTTCCTCTGCATTTACCATGTTTCCTTTCTTTCCATGATTTAGATTTTTGAACTGCAGGAGATTACGTCTCTATCCTAACGGAAACAAGAAAAACAATGGGGATGGACACATATCTCTATATTTGGCATTTTCCAATTCAAATGCACTCCCTTTTGGCTGGGAGGTCAACGTGAACTTCAGATTGTTTGTTTATAACCAAATCCAAGACAAATACTTGACCATCCAATGTAAGCTAGCACACAACTTGATCAAATGGTCCTCTGAGACAGGGCTTAACCATTGTTTTTATTCAATTATTCTTGCACACGTTAAGGACTTGAAACGTTTGTTGATCAGATGCTAAAGGAAGGGTAAGACGCTTTCATGGAATGAAAACAGAATTGGGTTTTGACCAATTAATCCCTCTGACTATTTTCAATGACGAGTCAAAGGGATATCTAATTGATGATCGTTGCATATTTGGAGCTGAGATTTTTGTTATTAAACCTACTGGCAAAGGTGAATGCTTGACCTTGGTTAAGCAACCTGTCAGCGACACTTTTACCTGGAAAATTCAGAACTTTTCAGCACTGGATCAAGAATCTTACAAGTCCCAAGTTTTTTCTTTTGGAGGGTACAAATGGTACGTAAGATTAAATGAAATGCTATATTTATTGGTATGTGTGTATTAATTTGTTTTCAACGTAGGGCTTTGCTGGTTTATCCGAAAGGGAATTCAACAGAGAAAGGAAAAAGCTTGTCTATCTACTTAAAAATGGAGGATTTTGAAACTCTTCCATGTGGACGAACAACGTATGCTGAATACATGCTGCGTGTGAGAGACCAGCTTTTCGGAAACCATATCGAAAAAAAAGGTCAATTCACAACTTCTGCTTAGATTGTTAGAAAAGAAAAGAAAAATTGTTCTGTCAAGTTTTATTTTTACTGATAAATGGTTTAATCGATGTGCTGCAGCCTATTCCCATTTTTCTTATTCAATCAAGGACTGGGGTCACCTAAACTTTATGTCTCTCGAAGACGTCAACGCCCTTCCAAAGGGATTTCTAGTTAATGATACTTTGGCTGTTGAGGTACAAATTCATGTGATAACGGTGGTCAAGGAATTCTCCTGAAGTTGCTCGTACGATCATGTGTGCCAATACTTCTTAATTTGATATTCAGAAACTATTGTAAGTCAAGAATTCGGTGGCAAAAAGGCTGCCTTGTCTTTGAATTGGGAGTATTGATTGTCCATATTCTTTAAGCTGTTCTAATTCTTAATGTTGTTCCCTGCACATTTCTCAATAACTTTTGTATCCTATCACTTGTGTTTATTTTGCTTATGTTTTTATATTTGCTTTGAGGTATCTATAGCAAAAACAGTAATTTTATATTTTTATTATTGCGTCTTTTGCTTAAAAATAAATGCAATGGTAAAAACAAACTTGAACTAATTCAAAGAAAATTTAAAAAATCGATAAAAATATGAGTTAGTTTATAAAATAACTTTAAAATAAAAAAAATTTAAGTAATAAGACAATGATATATTGAATGATGCTGATCATCTCATGACCTAAATCATTGAATGAACTGAGTTTAATAGCTCTGCAAAGTGCTACAGATTTGTTATTCATAAGGACCTGAAACCTGTTTTGATGAACTTGAAATTTGGTTGGGGTACAAAAAAGACGCTGCTAAATTAAGCTTCATCATGTCTGGCAGTATTTTGTATACAATCACAATATGAGCATGTTACTTTTCTGCCTGCATGCTTACTCGATTGACCGAGTATCTTACTAGCAGGAATTTACATCCTGGCACCATCTAATTATGCCTTTATGGCACCTTTTTTTTGTTTTGTTTTTGGAAGTTTAGACCTGTCAAGAGTAAAATATATATAGGAAATGTAATTAGTAGCTAGCTTTGTAAGAAGTGATGCTTTGCAATGTTGAGTTGTCTACTTATCTCCAATTTCTATGTCCTGATACCTGGAAATGATAAAGGAGGCGTATTAGCTTATTAGGCAGCTAACGTGACAGGTATTTTAATCTTGAGGACAAGGTAAATCTAAGCAAGAATTCTTGCTTTCCTCTTGTGATTGTTCATTAAAGGAGTTGAATATTCCAAGCTTCTTATTTTGTGGACACTTGCACGCATTTCAAGATTTTGTCACTGTGTACAGAGTTTTCCAAGAGCTCTCACCAAATCTTTTCAATAATTATTAACAACCAAATTGCACATGATTTATCCCCGGATGCTGATTAAATTCTTTTTTGGCGTTCCGCCCCCTCTTGATCTGGGATATTTCCTGGGTTGATTGCCAGTCATGATGCTGATTCTTCAACGATGGAGCTTCTAGTACAAGGGAGAATTCTGCCTGAAACATTAGAACACTGGCCTGCCAACCTGCACATTGTACCAAATGCCTGAGATATTGAGATTCATGCATTAAAAAAACAGAACAAACACATTACTAGCTAATTATTAACAGGATTACTTGCAGTTTAGGTTACAAATGTCACTCTAAACCATGCACTGTTCAGTATGTCATAACGTAGCTGTCCCGAGTCTTCCAACTTAAAAACAATAGATTGCCGGCTTCTCGAACCCTGAGTTATTGACTCAATTCATTCATTTCTATAGTCACTCTGTCGGTAGATCCTCATATTCCGTCGAATTTTTCTGGTATATGGGTTTGGTAGCTGCTAAACATTGCATCATCAAAATTTAACAAAACACGAAAGATGCTGAACTGTCCTGAAGCAGTTGTTGCTGGCAGTAGTTCGCACAGATTATCATTGGCCTGTGGTTTGCTTTCTATACATTCTAATTAACGGCTATGATCCTGATTCTGACTGATTTGATCAACGAGTCTTCGTTTAGTAATAATCGCCCGGTCAAAGATGCAAAAGATGCCATTTCTTTTGGGGGAGTATTAAGTATTTGCTAATGAATTTTTTAGATTACCTATTTAGCATTATTAACTAATGAATTAGTACAAGACTAATGTTCGCTTAGGTAATTGCTTGCGTGTGCCGCCTAGTTTCCGTCCTCGGCAAGTGCCTTGAACACCCTGAAAATATTAATCAAGTAAAAGAATCTAATGTCAATTCAAGTAAATATTCTTGTTCAGTTTAACTGTTTGAGAATTACATGAAAAATATTAACCAAGAATTCTTGATTATGGCGCTATTGAGCACATAAAATTTGAATTGAATGAAGATTTGTTGTTGTCATGATCAATTTTTTTATCTTTAAGGTTTTATAAATTGTATAGACAAAATGATTATAATCAGTCTTTTAGAATTTTAGTTTCACCACCTTAATTAGCTGCAATCCTAAATAAGTTCCACGAAACATATAAAATATAACTCAAAATCTATCTTTAATATAACATAACCTAAGCTTTAGAGTGAAAAAAAAAACAGAGAAAAAATAGAGTATGAACTTAAGGAAAACAATCTTGAAAAAATTGAGGTGAAGAAAAGTCTAAAAATATGTGTTAAACACTCTTTATTCAACCTTCTTTTATATCGGATATTAAAATCAAAAACCGATATAGAATTAATTCTGAAAATTAATTCATGTCATCTATCAATCTTAATTGTTTGCTATAAAACAAAATTAACTTGATTATTTTTGCTTGAAAATATAAATTCTTGTTTTTTTAAAAAAAACTTTCTTGTTAAAAAACTATATAAATTGTTTATCTATAAGTTAGATAGATAAAAAATGGGCTAGTAAATAATAATTCTTTATAAAGTTAAAAAATATTTTATAGTAAACTTAAACCCAAACTTTAGCCCTGAACCTCGGTCTAGCAAAGTAAGTTTGGCTTAAAACCCCACTTAATCTAAGATTTATTCTCTCTTAAAGCTTTGGTGTTTCAACATCTCAATTTTAATACTTTAACTTCTTGCTATAAAAGCTTTAAAAAAATCTTGTAATCTTTTAAAGTGGGATTGAGGGTTCTTCAATTTACAAAACATGACGATTAAGGATTCATTAAAATTAAATTGTAATATACCAAAGATTGTGATAATTGTTTTTAATCCATGTGTAGGAGATAGTCATTATAAAAAAAAAACTAAAAATGTGGGAAGAATATTGTGCATGTAACTTGATTTATTATAGATTGTAATAGTGAATTTATAATTTTGCCTTTAAAAAAATCACGAAAAACTATCTTCAATGGGTATAATAGTCTTATCACTTGGTACATTTATTATTCTAGGATTGTTTAGGGGCATTGTAAGTTTTTTTTTATAATAAAATCATTTTATTGCCCTTAAAAGTTAAAAAAAAACAATTAACTTTGGTCTAGGGGCTTTTTTTATATTTCACATTTTTTTATTACAATGTAATAATTTTTTCACCCTTGAAATTAAATTTTCAAAAGCTTAATTATAGGGGCTCATTCGTCATTTCACAAGGGTTTTTTCACAATAATGTTTTGGTTCTAGAGGCAATGTGATATTTTTTATATAAAAAAATAAATTAAAAAGTTGTTAATGCTTTAGTTGCACGTGTTAGTTGCTCCACCGTCTTCAGGCAGCGCGTGTAACTAACTCTGGCGGTCAAAATCATTATTCTGTTTTGTCATTTGATTCGTCTTGGTCTTCTCTTCCTTTTTATGTAGTGCATGTAGCCAACAAACAGACCTTCGGTGCGGTACCAACAAACTTTTTTTTTTTTCTTTTTTCTTTTCTCTTTCCTCCTAAGAATATATTTCCCTCCAAATTTGTAGATTAGCCCTTCAAGTGTGTTTTCTTTTCATTTCGTCTCTCTTTTTTTACTCCTATTTGTTTTATTTTAATTAATTTCTAAAAATTATTTTTTTTAATTTCATCCTCATTCAATTTCTTAGCATGTTAGATTTTTATTACTATTTTTTTTCTTATGGCAAGTTTTTTAATATAATATTTTTTTTCAATTCTATTCTTCAATGTTAAATTAGTTGAGAATTGATCATCTTAATTGAACTCAAAATGCGATCTCATGGGTTGTGAATTGAATTATTAACCCAAGTTTAGAAGATTTGTTTGGACCAATTACTATGGATTAAAATAGTAAATTTACTATTTTATCCTTCAAAAACTTTCACACTCACTCTCCTTTAATTATTGTGGATTAGCCATATATAAATTGATTGAGGTTGCTACTGTCGATTTATATTTTTTTACACGGTTAAATTACTAGAATACCTTTAAAAGCAAAACAACACTTAACTTGGGTTTAGGGTTTTTTTTTTTAATAAAAAAAGTTTCACTCTTATAGCTTGACTTCATGGGCTTATTCGTAATCTTAGAGGCAACTTGGTCTTTTAATTAATACCGATAATAATGAAAAAAATTATTTTTTTATTTCATCCTTCAATGTTGGATTGGTTGAGAAATAGACTTCATGAGTGATTTTCTTTTATGTCTGTATAGGATTATCATGATTTTAGACAAACATTAACTTTAGGGTTAATGCTCGAAATTTCGAGCATTCATTTTGTTTTATCATATAATTAAGTAAAAAATTTAAAAAATAGAGCTATTAAACTCAGTTGAGTGAATAATTCGGGTCGAGGGATGACCGGGATCACCTAATATATTGTTGTCTCAATACTTAAAAAAATCATCTTAAAGTTTTTTTTATAGGCTAACCTATATTTTTATCAGTCATCCGATTTTCCCTTGGACCTATAAAATCAATCGATTCACATTAGATCAACTTTAATATGGATTAATTGAAAACTCGAGTGAGACAAAAAGTTGAGTTGATAAATTTTAATATCTACATATTTCTCTGGGTTTAATGACATTGCCAAAAAAATTATCATATATTTTTAATATTTTTTATATTTAAAAAAAATTACCTCCATCTATGGCGAGGCGCATGCCACAATAAACTAAAAGGACCTAAAGAAAGATACACAATGGCATACCTAAGGCATTCCCTAGCATGAAAGCGCCTTCTCAACGGCAACAATATTTTAGAGAATCACCTA
>Ga0325401_1003000_pt1 | contig 15245 bp, 18 predicted proteins | sample PopdelMetagenome_FD_205666 | JGI IMG/M metagenome (GOLD analysis project Ga0325401, IMG submission 205666) | Populus deltoides microbial communities from Bellville, Georgia, United States - Xylem-PdKOR-R2 | ecosystem: Host-associated > Plants > Phyllosphere > Stem > Wood/Secondary xylem | place...
CATGGTTGAAAAATATTTGAACTGGGAGCTAAAAAATATAAGTAGATTAAGTCATAGTGCTCCCAGCCAGTAAAGCCATCCGAATGCTCCTCTCTTCCTCGTCCTGATTGCCATACTTCTCCTTCATCTGTAAGGTATTCTCCTTGATTTAATGTGAGAGGAGGTACAGGTTGTTCAGGCCTGTGGTTTTTTATCACAGTACTAGAAGCTCCAGATCTGCATGGACATACCTGTTCCACAGTTTCAATGAATATCACTACAGCATTTACTCGCAGATTTCGTGTCAAAAAGAGATCTTACTATCTGAATGTTGCTAAGGATCAACTCAACTTCCAAGTGAAGCACTAAATAATATTTCTTGAGTTGACAATCTGAAGATTACAGTAAAAGACTTCCAAATCTCCTTTTGACATATAACGCTTGACTGTCATCTCATTTTGCTGAGCATCAGGCCTGCTAATAACCAAATAGTTCCAAGTGCTGATGAACCAGTTAAATTTCTCAAGCCAGTGAACCTTATGCATGTGTGATATAGTGGCAACAGATTTTTCCTGCATTCACCACCAGCATAGGCATGTAAACAACAAAATTCAGAAGACAGAATATCCCAGCTTATGATAACAATTAAAATACAAGTAGCACGTTCATAGGTGATCAATGATAAATAAAGCAAACCTCATGCACATACAAGCATGCACGCAGTTTTCAGAAATATATGGTCTTTTAGTACGCTAGGCGATCAATATACACCCAATTAATGCTTGTATAAAACAATGTAAACCTATCAAGTTTTACCCAGAGACATGATATCCCTCAGAATATTTAAGCTGCACATCACACTTAGTGCTAATGCTAATAAATTTTGAAGTTTTTAAATACATAAAATGCAGAGCTTCTTGTAAGCACAAGACCTATATGCTATTTAATAGTTAGCAAAGTAGGCCAGAATCCCGTATTACTGCATTTACAATTTAAATCTACCTGAGAAAGCTGGAGATGGATCTTTTTCTCAGCCACTTTAAAAGCTTTTTTATGTGCGGTAAAGTTTTTTCCTGCTTGCACTCCTGCTTTTTCTTCAGTTCATACCACCTCTGAGTATTGGCATGTGCTGAAAGTGCTAAGACAACTTCTATCTAAAAGTGGAAATAGACTAAATCAACAGATGACATAGCTCAAATCCAACGTCTAAACTGAATAATCACGTACATGAACTGAGATTAGCAACAAAAGGTCGACACTGTGAAAGACGGAAGTTTCATGATTCACTCTTAGCAGGTGTACTTAAATTACATTAGTCATAATTTGTACAGAAGTAACACCTTATACACTGGAAGTGTCTTTACATCATCATCCATTTCATCGATATTATTGCTATTAGCAATGCCATGCAGTTCTTTTCAAAATGGAGCTTGTCAATTAAGCCAGCAATAGGGTTTCCTGCCTTCTTCTCATCCTTCACCATCCGAGAAAGATCCTCCCAACCTATTCCGTTTGCAAGAGCTACAAGAACAGCTAATATAGCCGAATCAACACCTTGTAAGTTGTGTTCTATAAATTCTGCCATTTTGACACAACGGTTAACTTCTTTCCTCGGTGTTTCTACACGATTTTCCAGCACAGAAATGGAACCCAAAGAATGAGGATATGATAATAATTACAAAATATAGATAAAAATAAATCCAACATTGATAATCCATGACAATTAACTGAAATAACATAAAGCCAATGAGGCAATAAATAATGACGGTCCAAGTTTTTGTTTTGTATGCACATCCAGAAATAATAGAAAGCCAATTCAACTAAACACATAGCTTGCCTCCATAAATAACTGCAGCCACCATCAATTAAATGGATTGGCGTAACGAACTCGTACGCAAGAAGCCAAGTCTAATCTCACCAGAGTTGAATAAAGAGCGTATATATTAAGCACGTCCTCCTCAGAACCATCTTCATCTTCTTGATTTTTTTTTTCTCTCTTAATTTTGTTTAAGCGTCGAAGGGATACTGATCTTGGCAGGTAATCCAATCTGTCCCCCTTCAAATTGGATACGCGCCTAACCAATTTGTGCAATGCGATCAAGGGTGTGGGGTTTTGCGTCTTGACCATCTCCCTCCTGTTATGACTTGGCACTCAGACTTGGCCAGTTCAGTGAAAGGGAAGGAATGAAAGCCCAACAAACAATGAGCTCGGAGATTAATTTGTACAGCGAATCTGTAAAGCATCGCATAAGCAGAACTAATATATTTAAAATCAGATTTCCTCTTTGAGAAATCAAAGCTTCTATCTGAATTATGATATTCTAGCCATACACAATGACTACGTCCCTGATCATCTACAGATAATTACACAAGTACAATACAATCGATGGAAAGAAGTAAAAGTGTGTTCAACTTACATAAGAGTACAATACATAATCGACTACGTCCCTGGTCATCTAGACACGAAAGCTTTTGCAGGGACGAGAAAGAGTCTTCTCTTTTTACATAATGAGAAGCAATTCTTTCAACTTACAGTCTACAAATCGTATCCCTGGACAGCACCCGCCTGTGGAAGCTCCAGCATGAGTGAGTTTAGCCAAACTCGATATATACTGCAGGGGTATCCACATATGTACACATGAACCCCATTAGGGGATTTTCCATTAAATGAATCTAAAGGCTATTCTATTCTTATTTCTTGTCTTCAGTTTTTTCTCCTACAATCACCTGTCTCCAGCAAAGCTGTGCTGGCCCTTGGTACTCCAGTGTATTAATGGATGTTTGCAGGAGCAACATCACGTGGATTATGTTTTCTTCCCTTGGTTTTATCAAAGCACAACTCATCAGCTCAAATCGAAACCAGCATCCGCATTTATAGAATATAGCAATTTCGTTGCTAGCTGCTCTTTGCTGTGTCACAAACATGAGAAGGTTGATTAAGTGAGTAAACAATGAGCTGAGTACCTGACAAAACCTTTATACACCAAGACAACAAAAATGAATAGAATAAAGTAAACATCAGATTAGCGGATCCTATTACAGGGACAACCTTCTATAAGGTGGAAGCTTTAGAAGATTCATGCAAGTAGCTGATGTCGGCAACCGGTCAAGAGCTTCCTCAGAAGCAGTACCCCCGGCCCTGAAGAAAAAGTTAAATAATTGTAGAAATCAATTTATATTAAAAAAATGAAAACAAACAAAATAAATAGTAAAAATCTTGACACGCATCAACAAAGAGGTTCACACAAACTTCAAAATCTGCTTCTCCTAATTACATTTAGTACAGCTCTTACCTCTGTATACAAAACAAGGGTTCCAGATGCTTGAATCCAAGCAAAGGTCCTCGAGAGCAACCGGTCACAAACCTATAAAAGTTGTTTTCTATCATTTTGGTAGTATGTTCTCAAGCTGACTGAGAATTGAGAATTGAGGTGGCAAAATACAAAAAAGAAGAAGAAGAAGAAGCTCACTTCAGAAATTTCTTTTGGTTTTCCAATGAAAAACCTTTCAGAACTTCCCAGAACATCTCAATAACATAATGCTCCTGTGGAGGGGGGAAAAAACAGATTAATTAAGTAGCTTTTAATTGCAAGAAAATAGACATAAAGGTGGGCTTAATCATTCACTTAGGTATAGTTTAAATGCTTTAGTAGCCATGAAGTCATCAGAACATGAACATATGTCCCATAACAAATGACCATTCATTCCAAAATCCAGAGAACCACCTCACATAGGGCCACAACGGCAGCTAAATTTGGAACAAGATTCAGAATCTTAATCAATGCAAAGTATTTTTCTAGGAAAACAGCAAAGGTATTATATCTCCATCATATGTGAACTGCAGATGAAGGAAAAATACAATTCCAAATAAGAATTGAAATTTACCAAAGCCAATTCTCAACCACTAAATTAACTCTAAAGATAATATGCTGAGGCCCTAGGTTGGGCTCTAGATTAAAGTCTCAAAAAAACATGAACGCATGCACGATTATGAATGGTGAGAGGATGGCGTGTTGGCAGGTGAGTAGGATTAGTTTCACCTTGTTTATAGTGGGACTTTGTTGTCACAGAGAAATTGTGAGCTTAATTGAGGTTCTTTAAATTAAATCATTTGGTTGCATTTTTTTCAAAATTTTTAAGAGAGCAGTTGTTAAGTGTAAGGTTTTCTCTTTTTTTCTCTCTTCTTGCATACTTTAGTTTCTCTGTAATCAATAATACACATAAGAAGCTGCAATAGAAAATTAAGGATACTCATATTTTTCCAACTAGAACTTTACAATTAAAACAAACAAAATTAACTTACGCTGTGATAACCACCCGCATAATTGGTATGACTGCGCAGGTCATCAATATCCAAGCTGTCAAGTGAACCTGATATCAGGAGCTGTAAACAAATAGTAGCTACGTCAAATAAAGGAGGGAACAAGGGATTGGGAGATATTTTTAAGTTTACACATAAGGCTGATGATTCTTTAGTGTATAATTTTTCTACTGATGTTAAATATGAGATTAGCAATGCAAGGTATCCATCTCATGCAAAGCTAGCATGATTTGTTCATAAGAATCTGGGTGAGAATACCTGAAGTTCATGCTCGTTAAACATATCAATCCATTCTTTCTTTATAAGCTGCTGAAAGCCCCTCATGAAATGAGAACTTTGCAAACGTATCTGAAAGTGATATTACTACGATGATTAGATGACAACATTGTGTGAACTAGATGAACTACTAATGAAATGCTGGAATACCTGATAATTCAGACGATAATTAGATACAAGATGAGTAAAAGGAATGACATTGTCATTAGTAACACGTTGGTTTCGTCCCCCAGGAAGCAGCTCTTCTTCTGTTTGTTCGCCATATTCATTATTTACAATGACAAAGTAGAGCTCCAAGTCAGAAATATCACCTTGATAACGCTGCAGTTAAGATAAATGCAAGTAAAGAAAAAGGTGAGAACCTAAAATCAAAAGAACCAATGAGAATCTGAGAGGATGTCATACAGATGGAGATTCTCTCTTTTTTTTTCCCGCATCAGTTGAAAGTTCCATTCCAACACCAAAAGGACGAGAAAGAAGGAAAAATATACTTCAGTGCCTACAGAAAATGAAACTAGAATCACATAATCTTAACCCCCCCAACATGGACATGCCTGCCTGCTTCTGAAAAGGATAAGGGAAAATATAATTGACTCCCTACAGAAAATTGAACTAGCACCATATAATCTAAAACCCTCTAGATGGGCATGCCAGCTTGTAAATGGCCTTCTATGACAAAATAAAGGCTATTCCATTCCCCAAGACCATGACCCCATCCTGGTCCCATTTCTGACACCAAAAGTATGGAAGTCAGGTGGTCAGCTAATAGGAGCAATTACTCTTTTTGGGACAGACAGGAATAAAAGCTATAACAGCTGATCAATAGCAAAAACCAATTGCATAAAGACTTATCCAGCTCATGAAAATGAACTACTATGTTCTGTATTTGGCTAAGCAGTTCAAATGAATAAAAACACTATTTCAATCCCTTAAGACATGTCCCATAGACATATAACATTATGATGGATCCCCCCAAAATAGAGTTAATTCAAACTTTCTACTTTAGTTGCCACAGTGTCTCCATTTTTGTACCTCAAGCACAATTATAGATGAATTTCCAGGTTCCTGCTTGCTAAAGAATCAGTGCAAACAGAAGTTTATTGTTTAGCTGACAAGACAGTAGCAGTTACTGAAGCATTCATGGTCAGTGGGAAGACAATAACAATAGTACCTTCAGGAAAATAAGGTGGCGATATAATTCTGGATCCAGTGAAGGCAAGTCATTCAAATAGTTGTACCTGATCAACCAACAAAACTCGTAGATAAATACTAAAACTGAGCTAGAGATAGTACATGGTAACGAAAAACCAAATAGGTGAAATTGTCAAAATTAGTTTCTATTTCCTAAACTAAAATAATATGAACTTGCACAGATAGTTCAAAATTAATTATTCCTAATGTATCTGCTTTGCAAAAAATACATACATATACAGTGGCAGATCCAGAATTTTTGTAGCCGGGTCATTTAATAGCTCTTAATCATATTGCAAAAATAATTTTATGTAAATATTATAAAAAAAATTTATAAAAAAATTTGTATACTAAATTAATTCAAAACTAAATAAATATATTAAAAAAAGTTTAATTTAGAAATAATTTCTTTTAAAAACTTTCAAATATAAGGAAAAGAAAAGGTAGATATAAAAGCAATGAATCAATAAATAATGACATTTTTTATTAGAAAAACACTTCCATACCATTCGTTTTCCAAACAATTAAAAACTTTAAATGATTAAATTTGATTTAGCTTTTCAAAAGATTATAAAATGAGGTGTGAAGATTGGAGAAGAAACAATTAAGAACTATAATACAAATATGAGTCTACTACAAATATCAATCCCTATTTCTCTCAACCATTTCCTATGTGAACTCTTTTATTCCTAACATAACATGCTTTCAAAATAATTTCCTTTTTTTCTTCTTTACCTGTACAAGGTAATTATAATTACAAATTTGGCCCTTCTCTTTAATTGTTTTTTACTTTTGGCATTATTTAATGGGGTCATTTTAGGAAAACAACTATATAATTTTATATCCAACATATATTATTACCATTTTAAAAAAACTGAGTGGGGTCAATTGACCCTGCTAATTACACTATGGATCCGCCACTTTGTATATAAAGCATGGAATTCAAAGGTAGCAGCCATGAAAAATTAAAAAGGTCCAAAAACATCTACAATTTGGCAGGTATAGCATTGAAAACTTACTTCTGTTTTAATTTGCTTAGGAAGAATGTTGCAAAAGGTATATCAACAAGAATACCTTCGAACATAGCCTGCACAGAGAAGAGTAACAGGGAACCGGATAAGGATACATAATTAGATCCTTCATATTGAGGAGACAAAGGACAAAGACCAATAGGGATTTCAGTATTAAACCCTGGAAAGGCTCTTTGTGTGGGACATAAGAACATTGAACAGGAAATAAAACTAAGATAAGTGGAATGCTTTTTGCAATCGGTGGCATGTTGCAAGCTTCAAAGCATGATCAAACTTATATAAGCCAATGAACAGTAGCTCGACTGGCAGTGGTGTTCCCCTCTCATTAAGAGGTCTCGAGTTTGAGCCTCTACTTTGTAACAAAAAAATACTTAAATAAGAGAAGGGAATTCCACAATCTTCTGTACAAATTAAGAGGGTTGCAAAGCTGTCTGCAATAAAACAACAGTACTCGTGCATGAGAGCTCCAACTTAAAATCTAATTTATATGTCCATTCCACATAAATTAGCAAACATAAAATTACCGGCATAATGACCTAATGGTGGAAAAGAAATTTTAATTTTTTCAGACATTTAAGACTCCAAAGGTCCCATCAGCAACTCCAAAGGCCCTGTTCCAGTTATTTGGTGTGAACTATCTGAAAATAGTTAGGTTAATCATTCCTCTCTAGTACTATGATATCCATTTTAGGTGAATATATCTTACACCATTTTATCTCGTGTAAGATATGACCATGACATTTGGTTAAAAAAGAATATAAAACAAAATCACAATCACAATATTTTAGCAAATGATAAGATATAATACTACAAAATCAATTCAAAAACACTTACGTGCACAAAAACATTTATGTATATTACATTAAAAATGTTGGTATTATTCTTATTCAAGATATATCAAATTCAATAACCTAAGGTGGAAAATCAAAGATTGAACATGAAAAAGTGCAGGCCCATGTTGCTATAACATGCAAATCTTCAGATGCCAGCAGTAAAATTTAGTTTATGTTAGGCACATGCTGTTCTATAGGTTTTCATATGCATTAAAAGACAAAGCAATTGACCTTGAAGCTCCAAACCATGCAATCAACACCATTAAATATTATGTGATGAATCGGTTGAATGAGAGAGCAAATCAAACCTTTGCAAGAAGAGTTCCAAGGAAATGAAAAAACTGGAGATGTTGTTCATGTGTCATTCCTGATCCAGGATTGGGGTAGAGTAGGTGATCAGATGTTTCCTGAACGTACAATGCCAAGCAGACAGTCACAAAACATCAGGTAGAAGGTACAACAACATAAATTAAAGAAAGAAAGAAGAAGACAAGGAAAGTGCTTTTGCTGATATGTAACACATGAAACATGCATGCATAAAAACAGCAGCCATCAAAAGATTCAAAATGTTGTAATATATCCCAATATTATTTAAGAGACCTCATATAAAATTTATATATGTTGCAAGTCATAACACATCTTTATACATGGGTGAATATCTTTGTACTCCTGGGTGTATGCTTTGATTCAACTCATGCAAGTTCACACAGACTGGTTTAGCTTTCAACTTGAAGCATGTAAATGCATGGTTGTCACAGAACATAAATTTATCACCTTAAACAACCCGTATTGCACATCAAAGGCAGCTCGAGTAATGTTCTCCATGAAATCTTTAAAAATGCCACCACCATCAATGCCAGCTTCCTCAACTCCAAACTCGTTAATAAATGATACACGAATCTGTAGGTGAACAACCAAACATGATTACTTTAGTGTCATATTCTGATTGAAAATATTTGTTTTTGGAAATTAATGTGTAAAACAAATGAATTACCAATCCTCGAAGATCCTCCTCAGACAATGCACTCATCTGATTATAAGCATCTTCCAAAATATGGTCCCGTCGTATTCTGAATCTGTTTCTCGTGAAAACACCATGGGATCCTTGTCTTTGCCTAATGGCCAATAATTGTGACTGGAAGACAAATTTATATAAATAACTACACTGACACTTTATTACTCACAGCTTCACATTCTTTTGAGTGCAACTTTGTGACAAGACTTACATTGAATATTTTTACTCTGCTTGTAAAAGGTACCAAAAAAGGAGCCCGATTCATAATGTCATTTGCCTTGGTTCCATCTATTATAGCCTGAAAAGGGAAAATGGGCAAAATCAACATCATAACAGCTAGGTTCCAGGAACCTGAAGATTACATTTGAATAAAATACTACCTGAGAAATGAATGAATCATCAACGCCATCAGCATGGAAATCGCTGGGTGGTGCAAATTGTCGTCTGTTATTCCAATCTTGCAACTACAATAATATTCCATTAAAAAATTAAAAAAAAAAAAAACTAAAGGAACAATATCTCCTGCATATTGCTAGCATAGTCCAAGCAAAATACAAGTGAATATTCTATCAAACCAAAAACATTTACAGAGTCTACAGTGACTAGATTAGCGATTAAAACAACAAATTGCAATAGGATGACCTGCAAGTAAGACTTTGAGTAATTCAGATTAAAAAAATTCAACAGATTAAGAATTACCTGAGAGAGGAGTTCAGAGGCTACAAGACTAACTCTCTGTTTAATTGATTCAACAGGGTTCCTGTTATAAGCAGAAGTGTTTTTAACAAGTTTAACTGAATTACTGTGTACTGTAGGATTCACCCACAGGAGCTGCCATAGGGCCTGCAGAAAATAGAAAGTGAAGAAACAGAAGTTGGAGTTATAACACATTTACATTAGAAAGCAGCAACACATGTAAGAACAAGGTAGCTGGATACAGAAAGCCTCCGGTTCAAGTCTTCATTTTACAGCTTGTTGATCTAAAATTCATCCATGATAAGTTACCTGTCTCAAAATAACAATTAGACACCGAACATCCTTCAATGACAATGGCTTCTCCTGCTCATAAAACTCCTCATTGCCAACTAACATAAGCATGTACCTGGCAAACCATGAAAACAATTAAGAGTAGAAATATTCGCTTCTTCAAGAAGCAAGGGGAAGGGCAACAAGCAACTAACGTGACCAGATACAGCCACACATTAATCTAGAATATAAAAGAGATATATAAAACCAAAAGGAAAAAAACAGAATAACATGTCAGCACAAGAAGGAAATGAAACCACCAAAGGGAGAGAGAGAAGCTGACTTGTATACAGGACAAAAAACAGCCAGAGGTAACAGCCAGCCAGGTACATCTCCTGGCAGATATGATAACTGCTCAGGCAAGGATGGCCACTTCTTATTCTCATGACACTGCTTCATAAAATTCCAAAGCACTCGAACAAGTTCAGTTCTAAATGCCAATACAGTCATCATTCGGTCGACTGGCAAGGTGTTGAAAGCAACATGCAAAAAGGCACAAACAGCACCAATAGCTGCAACCTCTTTGTCATCCAGTCCATGGTTTGAACCACTGACCATTGAAACCTCCCGAAATAAAACACTTGTCTGCTTGAAAACAAAGTAAAAAAAGTTGCTTAGTTTTTTTAATTCTAAAAGGTCAAGATTGCTTTCACTATTATAGATAGGCCAATTTAATGTCAAGCTGATACAAAAAAAGCATGTTACATACCAATTGCAAGAGAAAGCGGGAATGCATAGCATGGGCTATCTGTTGTTCCAAATCCTTGTTTAAAACTATTTCCATTTCATCAGGCAAAGCCATATCATCCTCATCCATAGTGGAACCTGAAGTTTACCAATTACATGTATACACTCAGATCAAGCAGATCAAAAGACAGTAATTAAGCTTCCACAAGGTTAATGAACGAATGAAAGATTATGCAAAGGATTATGGTATAAGTAAGAATTTCCAGTTAGAGAAATCCACAACAGGCACTTATCAAGGAAAGAAATAGATTTGATATATCATGAAGAGTGCATACTTTGTCTAATTTCCGGACTTGACGATTTTATAGGAGGAAGTGCCTCCAACAAGAATGTTGTAACAGCAGCAAGGTCCATAGCCTAATTGAAATAAACAAGAAAGAAAATTAGTTTCAGAATCCACAAAAGTTGAATCAAAATTTCCCAGCTGTAACACATTTGGCAAGTTGGATAAGAAAGATAACAGCAATTATTCTCTTTTAATCCTAAGGGGAAATGATGAGAAAGATCTAAACAGTCAGTCAAGAAAAGAAAGTTACAGATTTTCATAATTAGCAAGACTTCAACTTCCCCAAAACTAAAATAAGTTAAAGTGGTCATCACCATATATCATTTCCAGAATTTGTAAAGGAAGCAAAAGGAAAAAGTTCACAAATCTTCAATGGTGAAAAGAAAAAAACATAGGTCACAAAGGAAGTGATAGAAATCTGCAAACCAGACATTTAAACATACATGAAACAGCAGAGAAAAGATATAGAGAGTATTCATGTGCAGTTGTCAAAAAACGAATTTTAAATCTTACTTAAGGAAAATTTATGGATTGCTTAACAGCTGAATCAAAACCACAACGGGTGAGATCTCAGGCAGCGTGGTGGATAAAATTAAGCGTTTAAGCACAAAATCAAGCTAATAATGTGTCAGTATGGTCTGGTTTTGTATTTCAAGTCATATCAATGCTATCAAAACAGCAAGTCATAGGTTCTTAAGGTCAAGTATGAAAGAATCCTCACACAATGGTAATCCATCAATATCTTTCTTCAGAAGTCTTAGATTCATATAATTTTGGTAGGTAACCAGCCTCCTTTTCCCATAATGTTTCAAAATCTTTTGCCTGACTATCACGATCCTTAAACATACAACCTATAGTTTACATTTTGAAAGCAGCTAGTAGTTTTGCATCTTGCAAAGAGGGAAAAGAAGTTATATATCAACAAATAATATATTAATCCATACAGATGTATTGTATTCTTTTTGTGTGTGTGTTTATACGATAACACAATTATCTACTATGATTTATCATGAATTCCTTACCATCTCAAAGGAACAGTCAGCATGAGACAAAGCAGCTCCTGCAGTTTCTACCGTATTTCCTAGGAGACAGGCATAACCAGGACATTCCACAGAAACATCATTGGGCAGGACATAGGCATTCCGCACACATTGTGCCATCTGATGAATGTAATGTTGGCTCAGCCCCCGAGTTGCAAAAACCTGGAAGGAAAAAGTCACTTATGCAACAATCCTAAGAAACAATAAGCAGTCCAAACAACAATTACATGATTTTCAGCTCAGCTCAGAAGAAAACAAGTAGGAAAAAATTGAATATCCCATTCAACAAGATCAATAAAATAAAAGAAACAGTCTGCTGCATTTTTTTTCCATGACAAGTAATGCCACAGTTGTCTATATTGCATAGAATTTTAACAAAAAACGAAGGCAATTAATTCCACCAGAAGAAACATTAAAACAAAATACCTCTTTTAAACTAGGAAAAAGTCTCCATAATAAAGGGATTGTCAGCATCTGAGAAGAGAAACTCCATTGCGGATTAATGTTGGGGCAAATACACGGATGCTGACCAATGTGAGATATCATAAGGGCAAGAATACGCTCCAATGGAGATGCATTTCTAATGGAATTGTCACTCTTCGTATTCTCCTGCACATTATTAAGGAAAACCACATGCAGTAATCTGTAACTACTTCAGAATAGGGTGAGCGTAATTACCAGACAGATTTTAAGCAGCACAGCAAAATCAGAAATAATAACCACCACAACTAATATGTGCATTTGTGGGGTGTTTGTGAGTGTGGTAGTGGTTGTTTTTCAAAGTGTTTTTCGCTCGGAAATGTATCAAAATAATAATTTTTTTATTTTTTTAAAAATCATTTTTGACTTCAGCGCATCAAAATGATCTGAAAACACCAAAAAAGTATTAATTTAAACAAAAAAATAAAAAAAAATCAATTTTTTTCAAAAGCGCTTTTGAAACGCGAAAACAAACAGGCCTTAACAAGTTCATGTCCAGGTTCAGCAGCTTTTAATCCCAGCCAAACTGCTAGCATCCTGAACTATGATAAATTCTTTTTTTATTACTGCACTATTTTTATTAAAAGGATCAATTCTTATAAAGGTAGATCACAAACCCAAAACAATTCTTATCATGTTAAGAAGGAAAAAAATGAAAAGTTGGAAACTTCACAGCATTCTCTATTCGCATTTTTCAGTTGATTTATCCCAGACCCTCTCTAGCTGTTTGTGTGGAGCCAAATTCCTGCAACTTTTTTCATTCTTCTGCAGCAGTTATATTAAAAAGAAAATTAATGGAAGGTAACATCTGATTTTTTGGGTTCCTTGGCAAAAGAATGGCTGAAAATAAAGTGCCCTTAGAGTGCAGCCATAAGCCATGTTACCAATACAGGAAACAAGACGATGATTCGGGGTATTCAAAGTTTATTTTACCTTACGAACTGATGGTCTTACTTCTTTTGCCTCATAGTAGTATGCTTTTGAAAGATATGTATCCATTATACATGCTATTCAAATCATGTTAATTTGGGCAAGTTTTTAGACTATGGTAGTTACAACATTATGACTCTAAGGTTACAAAATTTCAGATATGGAATTTGGTAGTGCATGTTTGCATGCAGACAATTTTAGTAAGAAAACAGAAATGTTAGTTTATAATGGAAGTTAGTAGAAAGCTAATGGAAAGAAATGGCACATTATGCAGAAAATACCTTCTAGCACAAAATCAAAAACCAAGAAAGCATTTGTAATAATTAGATGCATACCTTTCCTGTTAGGACAATTTCTCTAAATAGAGCGAATGCATTCCTTTGCAAGAGATAACCAACAACCTTGCAAGCCCATGGAAGTTTGGGATCGATCAGCAAAACTACAGCTTCCAGCAAGAGAGTTGCTGTTAGGCTAGAATCCCTGGCCACCATCACAAGTTGATCCTTCAATTGTTTTCTGCTCCACAATCAAAATGCCAATAGGCATCATGTATCAGCAAGGAAGTTAATTTTTTTTTGTTAAAATTAAGGATAATGTTAAAAAATATTGTCTCAAAGAACAATTCTAAGAGAATGTACTGGCTATCAGACATCATAAGCACATGTCCATCAAAACCACAAAAGTTAAGCAAAATGTAGATAAATCCTAAAAACAGCAAGCATGTACGTCTCAAGTAATAATAGACATGCAAGGTCAATTGAAGCAAAAAAGCAATACAAAAACAGAGAGTAAAATCCAACATGTTAAAATAATATTTGCGCCAATAAAAATTCAAATACATGGCCATTGAAACTTGGCACACCCTATGCAAGTATAAATTGGGTCCATGCTGGGAGTTTTACCTCCAGACTAAGGAGATTTAATAGTGACATTCAAATTCAATCGATGTAAGGTTAAAAAATTTAAGACAGGAAAGAACTTTTGTTAGGGTCTGCATAATAGAGTGCCTAGAGCTATAATAGTCAAAATCATGACCAGGATATGACTGCACATGGAAACTGAATCAAGAGACGACGCCTCTCATGTACTCAGAGTTTAGCACAAGCACGATAACAGGGAAAATATTGCATCCAACTAGCACCCAAATTCAGTAGAGCTGAAAATTCAGCAGATTTCAGATATATTCAAACAGGTGTTCACAAAGCAAACCTATTTTGATAGATAGCCCAAATACAGGTAAATGCAAGTTGCTTGACCCTATAGTCCACCAAAGCATGCTTGGTTGAATAGTCCACACCAGCAAATAGGCTCACAATGTCCCCTGTTGAATAATGACAGATTGTTAATACAAACTGGTAAAATGCTGTGCTGCAAATGGAGTACATTGAGAGGGAAACTGAGAAATGCAGTGGAATTTCAATTACGCATTACTTGCACAAGTGAACCTAGTAAAATGAAACAAAGCAATCGAGTCCAAAATTAGGAACAAACAAAGACACCCAGCAATTTGCAAATAGACTGCACTTTATGTTTTTTCCTCCCTTTTCCATTTCTCATCAATGGGCCACTATAATTACTTGTGCAAGTGGGATGAACCCTCAAACTCACCCTCAATCCCATCATTATGGAGAGAAGAGATGCCATATGGCACCATAGCTGATAGCTCATTGTTCATGCTTCTTAACTATTACCACAAAAGCACAGAGTTTGTTACAGGGCCACCCTAGAACATGCTTCTGATTAATTAAGTGGGCTCATCTAAGAACATGACAAAAAGTTTCATAACCAATGATCTGCATTTGCTAAACAATGATATTGTTTGATTTTATTATGTTGAAAAATACGAATCTCCTAGAAGGCTTTTATTAAACAGACATCCTGATTTCTGAATGGTTTGTCACTGTTCATCAATGAAGGGAAGGATTTCACCCTGCAGATGACAATAAACCTCGTTAACAAAAAAAAAAAGGGTTGGCTTTATGGCTTTTGTTATTTCTTTTACTGTTGTACTTAACTTCAGTTGTAAAGGGGGCTCAAACCCGTTGGCAATCTTCAGTAAAGGGGTGGGGTTGGGTTGGGTTGGGTTGGGT
>Ga0325401_1003001_pt1 | contig 15244 bp, 10 predicted proteins | sample PopdelMetagenome_FD_205666 | JGI IMG/M metagenome (GOLD analysis project Ga0325401, IMG submission 205666) | Populus deltoides microbial communities from Bellville, Georgia, United States - Xylem-PdKOR-R2 | ecosystem: Host-associated > Plants > Phyllosphere > Stem > Wood/Secondary xylem | place...
GACATGCCAAAACAGCCCTTAACTCATTCATATTTTTATTTTATTTTATTTTATTCGTACTTTCTCTATTTATTCCTCTCAAATAAAATGTTGCAAAAACAATTGGAAACCTAAAAAAATCAAAAGTAAAATTTTAAAAGTATGCAATTTAATGATTAGAGGGAGTGTAGAAACTTGGAGTAATATTGAAAAGCTTCAAACCATGAAGGTAAAAGTGGAAAATTGATGAAATTATCAAAGAAAAAATGACCAAAAGGAGAGGGAACACACGTGTGAAAAGGCTCCCACACATGTAAGCCTGGAAAGTGAAACAACACAAGACAGGCAGACATCAAAAACTTCTCCTACACCTCAGGGAGAGAGTCCACGACCTATTTTCCCGTTAAATAAATCCCTCCCGTGTTTTCTTTTCCCGTTAAAGCCTTGATTACCCGGAATAGTCGGGTCTTTTTTTCTTTCAAATCCTTCCTTTTTTTGGTTTCTCTAGAAAGACAGGAAGAAAACCCAGCAAACCCTTCAACAATCATCATCCCTTCCTTTCTCTCTGCATATCTCTCACCAGGAAGATCTGTTTTGTGGGTTCTGTCCGAACGAAACTGTGCTTTTCTTTCTTGGTCCCTCTCGTGGTTTCTTTTTTTTAAATAGTGATTGAAAAGCTTAGACCTTTCTTTGTTTTCCTATATGAAATTTGGGTTTTTAAATTATTTATTTGGCTGAAGTTCTAACCTTTTTTTTTTTTTTTTATTATTATTATTTATGAATGAATGAATGACACAAAGCTGTCTTCCATTTCCCCACTACTCATCCCGTCATCCGAAGCCTATTCAATTTAAGCTTCAAAATTGACATTTCTTTATGTTTCCAAGCCATTTGTGGCCTTTTCACATTTGATAAAAGCAAAAGCGAAAAACAGAGCCTCCTCCTTCCCACCTCTGTCACCACTTCTCTGGTTATCTTTGCTTTGTTGATCTATCAAACAAACAAGTATATATATAAAAAATGTACCATACACATAGCAAAAGAGAATTTTCCATAGGATTCCAACCTCAAATGCAAATATTGAGGCCAAGCATCCATTCAAGAAGGGCAAACTTAATGGTCAAATTCCAAGACCTTTATGGGTTCGCTGTGGAGGGCAATGTCGATGATGTTAATATATTGAATGAGGTTAGAGAGAAAGTGAGGCAACAGGGGAGGGTTTGGTGGGCTTTGGAAGCTAGTAAAGGTGCTAATTGGTATCTGCTGCCACATGTTTCTTCATTAACTGAAGGAATTGCACTCAAATCTTCTCTCAAATTGTCAACTTTAACCAATGCAATCACTTTGAAAAGGCTTATAAGGAAGGGGATACCCCCTGTGCTTAGGCCTAAGGTTTGGTTTTCGCTCTCTGGTGCTGCAAAGAAGAAGTCTACGGTGCCTGAGAGTTACTACAATGATTTGACTAAGGCTGTTGAAGGGAAGGTCACAGCAGCTACAAAGCAGATTGATCATGTGAGTCTTAATTTATGTTATCTTGCAATATGCCAAAGCGGGTTTTTATATAATTTGGATTGGTTTTCTGCGTTTATTTTGATTGAAATTATGGGGTTTGGTGTGACGGGCTTGGACGATTTTCTGCTGTTTTTGATTGTCAAAATATGATATTGGATTTGGTGGTTACTTTGGCTTGACTATCTGGTGTGAATCCCTTGGATTATTTTGAATTGCAATGATGGTTGTGGCCATGATGTGATTTTTTTTTTGCTGTCCTGCTTAAACCCTGATTTTTTAGATCTACTTGCTATATGACGAGCTCTGTTGAGGGCTCAAATTTGTTTTGAAAAGGTAGGTGTTTGCATCTTTAAATTCATCAAACACTGAAAGTTCTTGTTTAGATTTGTAGGATTGATTTGGATGAGTGTTGATGCATGAGATGATAAAATGTTGTTTTAAGATCCTTGTTCCGATAGAACTTGGTGATTTTTTTGTGCCATCGAAGTAGAGAAAAAGCAAATGCAATCGTGTTATTTGGTATTTATTTTTTTCATAACCGATCGGAGCAGATTATTGATAACAAAACCAGTCGATGGTTCATCAAATTTTGATGTTCATCCAAAATGATGCTTAATAAGCAAGGTGGAACATTACTAGTACAGGTAAACACAGGTGCTCTCCTAGAAACTTGTTTACCAACAGCACGTGCAGCATGATTACAATTCCATCTCACGTGTTCAAAGAAGAGGAATTTGTCTAGTTGCTTGGCTGCAAAATATCATGAACAATGGCTTCAATTTCCCAGGACCAAGAGCCTTGCACAATCTCGTTTGCCACCTCCACGCAATCTGACTCCATCCCATATCAGTCCAGCCATCCTTTATCCAGCTTAAAGCTGCCTTCATAGCCATAGCCTCCACCACTTTGGAACTAGCAACAGAAGAACAATAGACAGCTTTAGAAAAAACCAAATGACCATGAATATCTTGAATTACAAAACCTGTACCCCCATCCTTTTCAATTTGGCATTATTTTCTGTTGCGATTTGCAAACTCAAATTTTAAGAATCCATTGTTCCAACCAATTACTCTATGATGGTTGATTTCATACCGTGTTCATCAAACAGTCTTGGTCTATTTGCTTCTTTGACGGCTCTTGTGCAAGACATGTTGCTGACTGAACACATTGAATTGGGTTGGGGGGAGGGGGTTAAGAACCCTTTAGATGAATGAAAAAAAAAAAAACTTTTGAAGACTGTTTATTAAAGTACCTAATTGCTGTACATCTTAGAGACCAAAAAACTTGTACAGTGCTGGATATCAAGTAGAGTAATGATTGTAAATTTTCCATACAAGGGATCTAGTCATTGCTTCATTTTTTTGATTTTTTGTTCAAGCTTAAGTTACCTGGTCTTCACAGCAGCAAAATTATTGGACCGTTTCCCAATAATATTCCTTGCAGGTGTTGTTCATATTGCTATCAATTTTCTTTCTTCACTTTGTTAATTGTTTCTTGTTTCCAGGACCTGCCACGGACCTTTCCTGGTCATCCATGGTTGGACACTCAAGAGGGCCATGCTACACTCCGACGAGTTCTTGTTGGATATTCTTTTCGTGATTCAGATGTTGGCTATTGCCAGGTAGGTTCTCTATGGGGCTAATCATGAAAGGTGCAATTATGCAATTACTGAGAATGTCAAATGAAGTAATTCAAAAACTCTTCCATGTTTCATCTTGCACACTTCGAATGGTCGATAATAGTGCCCTTCCATTATTTTCTGTACATTTGGAAGCATAACTGCATGAGCTTAGCCTGGAATTCTTCCATATGGTTTGGCAACAGAGCAAGGTCAATCCTGACAAATTATTCATGACAACATTGTATGATATTGCCCAGATATTCTTCACACCACTTTGTAAAACATAAATGGTTTCCTTGTCATCTAGGAAATATCTCCATTTATATTTCCATGCTGGAAATATTGTTTCAATATGAATGGCTGGATAGTGTATATATCTTCTTGGACAGTTCATTTAAGGAACCAAAAAATGGTGCTAATAGGTGTCTACCAGCTAGGCAGTTACTGATTTCGTTTTTAAATTGGTCATGATTTAATCTCCTAGGTTGCCATTATTAAATTCTTAATTAAATAAATTGTAATTATAAACGAGAACTCTAATTATCCTTGGAACAGGGCTTAAATTATGTCGCAGCACTTTTGTTGCTTGTGATGAAAACAGAGGAAGATGCTTTTTGGATGCTGGCAGTTCTTCTGGAGAATGTCTTAGTGAATGACTGCTACACAAATAATTTGTCAGGGTGCCATGTTGAACAAAGAGTTTTCCAGGATTTGCTTGTTAAAAAGTGCCCAAGGTATTTTACTTCTGATGAACTAGCTAGTTTGGCGTTTTAATTGTTCTCAATATGCTAAGAAATTGGGAAACAAAACAATGCAGAATAGCTGCTCATTTGGAAGAACTAGAGTTTGATGTTTCCCTTGTTGCCACTGAATGGTTCCTATGCCTCTTCTCTAAGAGCTTGCCTTCAGAGGTTGGATCATCTCTCTTTCTCACTCACTTTCTATCAGGCGCATACACACTTTCCCGAGTATAATGACCCTGATGTTTTCTCTGATGACTAACAAATTTTCCCTTGTGCCTCTACTTTCCAGACAACTCTGCGGGTGTGGGACGTCCTCTTCTATGAGGGGGCAAAGGTTCTGTTTCATGTAGCTTTGGCTATTTTCAAGGTGCTAATGCTTTTGCAATGGGCTCTTTATGCTGTTTGAGTTTCTTTAAACAAGCTTAGAAGTTTCATGAACATCAATTAATAATAATAATAATAATAAGTTAAGATCTGTGATTGCAGATGAAGGAAGAGGAGTTGCTTCTAACTCACCATGTTGGTGATGTTATTAACATATTACAGAAAACAACACATCACCTCTTTGATCCTGATGAACTATTGACGGTAAGATAGTTTAAGCCTCCCTCCCTATAGTTTTCAATTGATTGTTTCGAAGCACATTTATTTATTTATTTGACGAGGGAAAGGAGTGGAAGGAGAACGAGTCAGAACATGTTATAGAACGTAATTTGGGGAGGGTGGTGGATTATAAACCATAAGTCCTAGTTTTAATTAATAGTCAGAATGATGGGGCTTCTCTTAATTTCTATCCTACTTAACTTGTCAAGCAACCCACTGGATTTATTATTAGTTTCTCAAGCTATGATCATAAAATTGCTTTCAGTATTATTTTGCCTCCATCTGGATCTATTCCCATCTTCCTGTCCTATCCTGTTCTGTAATGCCATCACCGAATTCATTCATTATAATTTAGAACTTTGAATGTAATTTCCCCCCATTTAATAAAATATAAAAAATCTTGCAGGTGGCATTTGATAAGATAGGTTCTATGACAACCAACACTATATCAAAGGAAAGGAAGAAGCAGGAACCAGCAGTAATGGCAGAGCTGGATCAAAGATTGAGAAGACTAAACTCAGTCAAAATGGATGATGACAAATAGCACTGCTTTTAACAACTTGATCTGAATCGGTGTATATATGACACAATCCTAGAAGAGGTGTTTGTTGCCCCCGAGGAGAATATTTTATGAATTCCACCTTCTCTCTGCAAGGGAAGGACAGTAAAGAGAGTGTATTGTTTGCAAGCAAGGATGTTGTTGAAGGTGGCTGGATGTAAATTTGGGCTTGTTTTGACGCAAGCATTTAAATCAAATGCAAGCCACGCATTGCTGGCTTTCTTACCGCCCTGCAATTTTGAGTTCTTATCTTGTCGGATATTCTTTTGTCCCCTTAAATCACGGACTCGTGTTCAACCCAAGGTGAAGTTCACTAGTGTTATTATCCAACTGTTAAGAATAAAATGGCAGTGACAATAGAAGGCAAGTGCATAAAGGATCGCATGTGTATTTAGGGATTATATAGTTTAATCTGAACTTAATGAATAACGACCTGAATAAGTAATTACGTTACAAACTTGACCCGATTCGATCAACTAATATATATTTTGTGAAAGTGAACACAACCTCCTTCCGCTGAAGGAGGAGACATAACAGCTAGGTTATATACTATTCAGCCGGATGAGAGGCGTGGAAGCTGCTACTGTAAACGTAAATGGCGTTCCCATTAAACAATTATGACAGTAAGAACAACTGTTTAAACTCCCATACTCCAGTTCTCGAGAGCACTATTCCACTAGCATCATGGGGTTGCGGTGGTTTGGTCTCCAAATTGCTACGCAGGTCAGTGCAATTATTTGGGGAATTGATCGGAGATATATCTATGTCGATGGACATATCATCATACTCCAATGTTATAGCTTTATCATGTTCTCCCATTAAGACTACCTCAGTACTGCTTCTTCCCTTATTTTGCATCCCATTCAGATTCCCACGGGAATGTTTCCAATGGTCACTCTCCCAACCTCTGCTGTCGACATACCAGAATAGCCTTCTCTCTGCTCGCCAGTGACTGGCGCTCTGATTCCCTCAGGTACACTTCTGCAGTTGCCTTGCGGAACACCAGGTGGATTAGGAAACCATGAACTCTAAGATGATAGTTGAATGAATAAAAGATGATTTATAATGAAAAAAAGTAGATTTCAGGTACAACATAAACTCTAAAATGATATTTAAATGATAAGAAAAGATTCATCAGCTTGGATAAATTAAAAAAAATATTTTATCTGTTTTTAAATAGTATTAACCGCAAAATACTTGGCTAATATGAAATGAATTTTGAAAAGAGTTTTAAATTTTATTCAAATGATCAATAACTATTATATAGAGAATACACAATTTAATATGACAGACATACTCGATGCTTTAATATTAAATCAAAACATTTTTGATGAAATGATATTAATTACACTAAAAAACTGGTCACTGGAATTTTAAGTTAAACCATTATTGGATTTTCTAATATTTGAGAGATCATTACACGTTACTAGACGATATAACTGATCTTTAAATATAAATTAATTAATTTTTTAATTGATAATAAATTAAATTGTTAATTTATTTAATTCTATTTAATTAGAAGTATAATTTATATTTGGTCCAACATATTAGAACCTAATGGGTTACACACACATTAATAACCATTAGTCAGAAATTAAATTAGAATGATTTAATTAAGTATGATTTGATTAAAATATATTTTAGAAATTAAGAACTATAATATAATTAATACATAAATTATATTTCTAGACCTAAAAAAATCAAGAATTTGATTAAGTTAATTTCTAAAATTATCATGAATTAATATATAAATATTATTCAGTAGACAAATTGATATTTTGCCAATTTATAAGGTTTTTTTAAATTTCTCTATAAATAGCAAGTTATGTCTCTTATTTTTTAGAGGTTGTCTGTTAGACAACAGAAAAATTATATAAATATAAAATTAAAGCTAACACTCCAGATATAGAAATTCCTTTCTTTTAAAATAGGGATTTAGAAAATTTTCTATTGATGATTTGTGTGGATGACCGTTGGAAACTGAAAATTGAATGGGTTGTGGTTTGTGACAATCTAATCTTTATAAAATTATTCAAAGCAAAAATAAAAAATAAATCTTTAAATAATAAATCTCTAAATTTTTCTAATATATTCCTAATAACTTCCAAAATATTTTTGTTTTATAATTTCCGTTGCATTTATAATATTTTAAGAAGCCGATACTTTAGACAATAGACACATGACCATTCTCTCGAGCTACTGCAATGTGCCGGGGAGTCCAATCAGCACAGAAGTGGTGTGTTCATATTCCAATCTTCTATCTGGTTGGTATTAGCATCAGCTGATCCAACATAACCTCATTAATTTGATATATTCATAGATAACCAAATGGATATTAAAAATTTTAAAGATGAAATATAAAAAATTAAAAGAAATTCACTGTTTTTTCACTAACAGTGAAACAGGTAAAGTGGCACCCGTTTCTTTTTACAAACAAATAAGGAGACTTCATTTGTAGATCCTATGTTTGTATCAAAATGGCAAATTATATGTACGAATTTGATCCTATATTTATAGACAATTCATCAAACTACCTTAATTGTTTGTTTATAGAAATCCAGTTGCCGTGTTAAACTTGCCGAGAGTCATGTGAAGGTGGGATTGGCTGTGAACAAGAAAGAAATCTGTGACCATATTGGAACTCACAGGGATGTTCCAGCCCCAGGCACGGGGACTGATTCACAGGCAAAGACATGGATTCTGAACGGGCATTCAAAGTTTCACGGGCACTCGCCTGCTGTTGCTACAGGAGAAGCCAGTAAATCTTGGTGAATCATTGGGTAGGGACGATGTGACTGGCCTTGGAGTGTTCTTCGCAGCAGGCGCTCTAATGGTTGAATATGGAAAATCAATTTCTAATATGAAGTTTGTTATCCAGGGTTTTGGAAACGTGTAAGCTTTCCTGTTTCAAAAAAAATAAATAAATAAATCCCTATTCTCTGAAGCAAAGTCGGATCCCATTACGGATTTTTCTTTTCCTCTGCCTACCTGTATGTTCTTCCAGCGCTAGACAGGGCTGTAAGAAAGAAAAATCAGTTTACTTACCATTTAAAATCATAAATAGGGTTGGTAAAAATTTAATATTTTTTTTAATTTTTTTTATTTATGTATTTTTGAATAGTTATATATATAAAAAATAATTTTTAAAAAATAAAAAAAATATTATTTTAATATATATATTTTTTAAAAAACAGCTACAGTAATCTTAATAACCCCAGTAGAATCCATGCCGCATGGTCAAGATATCACATCCTTCTGAACAGATCTGGAGAATTGTCCAAAGAAACATACTTGGATGGCTTAGAAAAGTCAAGCACCGTTACCGACATGCAAGCTAAGAACATAAGAACTCCAAAGGACACAGATGTTAATGAGAGGAAAGCAATTAACAACAATTGAACAAAGACACGAGAGAGAAAAATAATCAAAATTTTTCATATGTAATAACTGTTGGTCAAAGAGAGTGTTAGCTCAAAATTTTTCATATCTAATAACTGTTGGTTAGGGATGAGCAAAAAAACTAAAAAACTAATTAAACCGAGAAAACTAGAAAAAAAATAATGAAAAAAACCGAACCGGAAAAAAACCCGATTAAACCGATTAAAATTTTGAAAAAACCGGCTGATTCAGTTCGGTTTACAAGCAAAAAATCAAAAAAACCGAACCGAAATGAACCGAAACCGGTCGGTTTGACCCGGTTTCGGTTTTTTTTGTTTTTTTTAAATTTTCGGTTTAATTATATTTTTTTGATAAAAACCGAATCGAACATAAAATAATCACCCCTATTATTGGTCAAAGCAATTAATAACAATTGAACAAAGACACGACATCAACTGCCAGTAAGAATTTTATGTTATTAGATTCAGATTACGAGAACTTCAAAACAAGATCTCATGTTTTTTGATAAAAATAAATAAATAAATAAAGTTTTACATGTTGGTCAAACTTATTGTTTATTATTCATGTGTAAGGATACATTTTATTTGATCCTTAAAATCCATAATTATTTTAAATGAAATATTGAACTTTGATTCTATTATTTGATTTAATAAATATCAATTAAAATTAGTCTTTAAATTTCAAATTTTAACTATTATATTTTATTTTCACAATAAAATAAATTTATTTATTGTAAAAATTTAATATGATCAAATTAAATTTTAGTAAAAAAGTATATATTTAAAGTATAAAACCCTTTCAACCATATATTTGAGACATGCTTACTTATTTTTAAATGTAAGTGAACTTGTCTCGATAGGACATCTGTTAAAACAAAAATCTTTTACTAATTAAATTTCCCAACGTTTGTTATTTTTATTTTATTTTTACATAAAAAGATGAAATAAAATTGAAATAAATGACATGAAAAATGAATGAACCTTTATATATTTTTTGGCCAATGAAAAGTTCACATATGGGAAACGACTTGAGAGCCTCTACCAATCTCTATAAATAGAGAGCCTTATCCTAGATAAAAAAATAAAAATTCTTGAAGATACAAATTTTTTTTAAAAACAAGTTTTTTAAGCAAGGAAACTCTCTCAAAAGCTCTCAAACCTTTTTCATCTATATTTAAAGTTTAAAATGAACGAAACTCTATTGAATTAAATCTAAATATCTTATAAGAGTTCTTCAATATATATAGAGAAAAGTGCACTTGATAAGTTTTGATATTCTATTAATATTCTCCCACAGTTTTCACACATTGCTTGATAAATTTATATACAATGTCATTGTTTAATTTTGGAAGAACAGATTTCTCGCTGAAATTAGAGCCGCTGAAATTTATATACACATGTTGTTTCTATATTACACAGTTGTTACAATAAATAATAACCACAATTGCAGCCTTGATGTACTCTGCATAATTCAAGGTAGAGTGTTATCTCTTGTTCCTGATTGCAGGCTTGTGTTTATGCTTTTTAGGATTAAAGGGTAGTGATGCACTTGATTGAAGACTTTCCCTTTTACACCCCCGCAAGATTGGGCTTCCATCAGTAAGGCCAATCTTGGACCGGAGAAGTTCTGTGCGTGCTCTGGAAAGTGGTTTGGTTAGCATGTCAACTAACTGATTTGTTGTGTGAACATGGACAGCCTGTAAAATACCTCTTTGCACTAAATCCCGAACAAAATGAAGGTCTATTCGGATGTGCTTCATTTGAGAGTGATTAACTGGGTTGTAGCTTAAGTGAGTAGCACCAAGGTTGTCACATAGGAGTTGAGGTGTGCATGATAAGGGAAAGGCAAGCTCACAGAGTAGTTGAAGGAGCCACATTGTTTCTGATGTCCCCTGGCTAGTGCACGATATTCAGCTTCAGTGGAGGATCTTGCTACTGCTCATTGTTTCTTTGAGCTCCAGGATATAAGAGTAGAGCCGAGGAAGCTGATATATGTAGACGTTGATGTGCAGTCATCAATATTGTCAGCCTAGTTATCATCAGAATAAGTCGTTAAGATGGGTTTACCAGTCTTTGTAATTTGAATGCCATTGAAAATAATCATTTTGAGATAACAGAGTATGTGTTTGGTGGCTATCCAGTGGGTCTGCATTGGTCTGTGCACAGGGGTGGAGCCAGGAACTTTTCCTATCTTGGGCTATGATATAAAATACATAAATTATTTTTTAAGATCAATCATTCATTCGGATATATAAATTTGTCAAGTTAACAATAAAATTTTAATTCAAATACATAACATAAAATATATAAAAAATAAAATTTAAAGCACATAAAATTCAAAATAAAAGTAAAAATAAATTATACTATCAAAGTTGCACCCTTCAATGTTTTATAGAATAGAATTCATCTATGATCGAATCCGAATCAATATCTTCAACAAGCTCTCGTTCAATGTAAATCATCATAGAATCTGCTAAGAACTCCTCTTCTATTTTATTGCGAAGCACAATATTAACATGTTTCATAGCTGAAAATGCCCGCTCTGTAGTGGCAGTGGAAACAGGCAAAGTCAAAACAAGACGAATCAACCTGTCAATCAAATGATAGTACTGCGATTTATTTGTTTCAGCTAATCCTCGACATAATTCAGAAATGGTAGACATATTTTGAAAACTCTCATGATGAATCACATCAATCTGATAATACTTTAGCTGAGATCTCAAATAATACATCTCTTATTTATTGAAATCTTCAGGATAAAATTTCTTAGCAAGCTTGTAAATAGCATCAACTTTAAATGATTTAAAGTTGTCTTTAGGTTCTAAAGTAGAGCTAAGTACAAGGAGTTCCACTGTCTCATCACTGAATCTAGAATTTAATTCTTCCAACTGAAAATCTATTGTTGAGTTAAATATATCATAATGATAATGTTGGTAAACTGTCACCGAACCTTGTTGTTGACATGAACGACTTGTAGCCTTTTTATACGAAGCATTCATATGTGGTATGTTAATCTCATATTTTGTGCAAACAACTTGCACATTTGCAAGGAGAAGATCAAATCCAGCATCTCTCAAAGTTTGAAGTAATGCTTTAGTTGTTGATACAAGATCCATTGCATTTAAGATGTCAAGAGATTTTTGCTGCAAAGCTCGACAAAGTAAATCAGTAATCCCCATTATTTTATGCATCAAATAAGATGAATATAAATTCAAAAGATTTCATCACAATAAAAAAACCACCAATTTCTCCACATATAGAATTAGAAGATCCTTCTTGAACCATACTTTCAAGCACAGTAATAGTTGCACCATACATATTTATTAAACTGCAAATAGAATCAAAATGAGAGCTCCAACGAGTAGTTCCACTTCGATGTAAATTATCAATTTGATTAGCCCCTCTACCAATCTCACGTTCTCCAGCAGCTACCATATGTGCAATTTCTATAGCCTGAGCATAATGTAACTCAGTATGACATTTGGGAGAAGCACAAATAAGGTTGATAATGATTGTCAATTTTGAGAAAAATAACCAAATAGAAATCTCATTTCCAGCTATTGCAACTAATGTTAAATGTAGTCGGTGAGTAAAGCAATGTACATAACATGAATAAGGACAATCTCTGAGAAATAGAGCTTGTAGTCCATTCCATGCGCCACGCATATTGCTAGCATCATTATACCCTTGACCTCGCATATTGAAAATATGCAAGTTATATCGAGCGAGTTTTTAAGTGTTGAAGAAGTAGTATCTGAAACATGCATAATGTTATAAAAACGCTCTCGTACAAAACCCTAAATGTCAATAAATCTAAAAACAATAGCCATTTGTTCTTTATTTGATGCATCTTTGGCTTCGTCAACAAAAATACAAAACTTTGCATCTTTAAGTTCTTCACAAATCTTTTTCTTCACTTTGTTCGCAAGAATATGCAAAATATCTTTTTGAATAGTCGGCGAGGTATACTTTGCATTTTTCAGAGCTTTTTCTAAGACAACATCATCAATATCAACATTCAGTCTCCTCATAAGTCTTATCATCTCCAAAAAATTACCTCGATTATTAGAAGCCGAAGATTCATTGTCACAACCCAATTTTTTACCATTTTATTTTAATTATTATTATTATTTTATTTACTGAAAAGGATAAAAAAAATGATGATAATGATGAAAAACAAGTAAAATGAAATAAATGAAGAATGAATTAAAATTTGGGTTAAAGGCAACATGATTGGAAGTTTTGGGGTTTAATTAAACTTTGGAATTAATCTAATTAATCCAATCAAGGGTTTAATTGGAGAATTGATATGTTTTGAGACTTAATTGAGCTTGAAATTAATTTAATTAATCCAATTAAGGGTTTAATTGGAGAATTGATAAGTTTTGAGACTTAAATGGACTTGGATTTAATTTAATTAATGAAATCAGAGACTTAATTGAAAAATTATCAAAGTGTAGGGCTGATTCTTGTCAAATTTGAAAGAAATTAAAACCCAAGGACCAATGTGTAAATGGCGCTGAGATGCAGAGATTTAATTACAATTTACCCAAGGATTAGACTGTAAAAATTCAAAATGTCAAGGATCAAAACACAAAATACCAAAAACGGTGTCGTTTCTCAACACTGTTCATCTTTTTCAATGCCTCAGCTGCCCATCGCCACCATTACTTCTGCAATAACAATCGATTGATTACCTGGTAACGGTGGAATTCTATGGCTATAAAGCTAGAGAAAACAAAGAACGTAGAGGAATCATAGAGGGGGGAAGAGAAAAAAAAAAAGAGCCACGAACAGGGGGAGAAAAGAAGACCACGAACAAAAATAGAGAGAGGAGATTTTTCTAGACTCAAAACAGTAACACATGGGAGTATAATAAACAACTAGACAGAGAAAAAAACAGAGAACGACACAGGAGCATACAACGGAACCAAAGCAGAGCTTTGGCCGATCATCCATCACGCCTCCGTATCCTAAATCAGAGAGCAAACTAGGCGATTAAACACAGAGGAGGACAGGGAAACAAGAAACCCACAGAAGAAAGCATCAACATCATAATTGGCTTCTTCTTCTCCATCGCCGACTTCCAAAACCAGAGGAAGAAGCTTAAAAAGCGAAGAGAGGAACAGCCCGCCATCGCCTCCATCTTGCTCCCAGGTAAGCATCTCCAGTTTGCAAAATAATTCCCCAACACTGTGCATTAGAAATATAATTACATACTAACTGTTGCCCGCGTGCTTGAACAATTCACGCACGCTGGCGGGTAAAGGCCGCATGGTCACTGGCTTGGGCCAGTGGCCAGGTTGGGTCGGATGGGTCCAGCTCAGCTCTAAAAACATAAATAATAAAAAATTAAAAAAATAGAAAAATAGAAAAAATTAAAAAATAGAAAAAATATGTGCATGCATGAATAAAAATAATATAAATTTACTGGTTTATTCACCAACGCTAGAGTCGGGAATAAAATACTGGTTTAAATTTATATTATTTTTATTCGTTATATTTTATTTTATTTAGTAAGAAAAAATAAAAAAATATATGTGCATGTATGAAAAATAAAATTTGTTATATTGGTTTATTCACTGACGCTAAAGTCAGGAATAAAAAAATTGATTTAATTGTTTTTTTTATTTTTTATTTAACTATATAAGAAATAAAAAAAATATGTGAATGCGCAATAAAATGAATTTAGTTTATTTGTTTATTCACTAGTGTTAGAGTCATGAATAAAAAATATGGATCAAAATTTATTTTATAGCCACGTAATAGTTACCAATGCCAGAGTTGGAATTAACCGTAGTTGAATATTCACCGGTACCAGAGTCAGGAATATTGCGAATAAACCATCAGAGCATAAACCAATAAAAATTTAGCAATTTAAGACAAAACCAGTAATGCAGTTTGCCTTAGGCAGAACGTATAAGGGGTAATAATATCTTTTCTTTTACATAACCAGTCCCGAACCATAGAATTTCTGTTGACTAGTTAGGGTTCCTAGTGACTACAATACTAGGTGGCGACTCCTCAAACAAGACATTTTCTCTTAAAAGAACCAGATGCCAAAAATCTGTTCTTTTTTCCATAAATAAATGAAGATTATTTTTAGGGCCACCGCGATGTCAGGTGCGACATTCATCATGACCTCTAAATGCACATGCTTGTAAGCTAAGCCATCGAACACTTTCAATTGTTGTCATAAGTCTCAACCGATTTTTCTGAACTTCTTCAACAGTTTGTGCATTCAACACTTTATCAATATGTCTACTTACTTTCATTAAATTTTTAGCAGATTTCACAGCATTATTATGTGGTGAAGTGGGACTTCCCACATGCATAAAAAGTGCACATCTAACCCCATCATTAACCCTCTTCCAACTTCTAAAGCCTTCGGTGGTGAATGTGAGATGACGAGGCACTTTGTATTCAAAGATAAAGCATGGAAAAAAAAATACTGCATCCTTTGATGGAGAGTACTCTAGCCAAGGAAATTGATCAAACCAAGTGTACTGAAATCAACGATACTGTCTCCCTGATTCAGTCCTTGGATACTCCGCTAACTTAGGTTGATATGGACCCATTTTGATATAAACTCTTCTAATTTCATCTTGTTGATTAATAGGATGTCTCCACACTAGAATTCGTAACCCAGGATCTCGTTCAAGAGTATTAACATCAATTCAACTCTTTGAGATTTGAAAGTGAGTTGTTCACTACGATTTGACAAATCAACATTTGAAGGAGAATGTCCTTTACTGGTTGATGTTTGTTCGTTTGGTTTAAAGAATAAAAACATAGTTTTTCCTCTCTTGTTTCCTTGATTTTCCATTAT
>Ga0325401_1003002_pt1 | contig 15244 bp, 10 predicted proteins | sample PopdelMetagenome_FD_205666 | JGI IMG/M metagenome (GOLD analysis project Ga0325401, IMG submission 205666) | Populus deltoides microbial communities from Bellville, Georgia, United States - Xylem-PdKOR-R2 | ecosystem: Host-associated > Plants > Phyllosphere > Stem > Wood/Secondary xylem | place...
GAACACCCTGATCTTCCGGGACGGGCGGATCGAGGGCTGGAACACCGACGGCTGGGGTTTCCTGGAGAGCCTGCGGGAGGCGGTGCCGGGCTGGCGGGCCGATGCGGGCCCGGCGGTGGTGATCGGCGCGGGCGGCGCGGCGCGGGCGGTGGCGGGGGCGCTGCTGGAGGCCGGGTGTCCTGCCCTGACGCTGGTGAACCGCACGCGGGCGCGGGCCGAGGCCCTGGCGCGGGCGCTGGGCGGGCAGGGCTGGCGCGCGGCGGTGGCGGACCGGCCGCCGCTGGAGGGGGCGGCGCTGCTGGTGAACACGACGAGTCAGGGGATGCAGGGGGGGCCGCCGCTGGTGATCGACCTCGCTTCCCTTCCCGCCTCCGCGGTGGTGGCGGACGCGGTGTACGTGCCGCTGGAGACCCCGCTGCTGGCGGCCGCCCGGGCGCGCGGGCTGGTGGCGGTGGACGGGCTGGGGATGCTGCTGCACCAGGGGCGGCGGGGGTTCGAGGCCTGGTTCGGGACGATGCCGGAGGTGGACGCGGAACTGCGGGGCTTCGTGGCGGCGGACATCCCGCCGCGATGAGGGTTCCGCCGTGAGGATCTGGGCCCTGACGGGCGGCATCGGCATGGGCAAGTCGACCGCGACGGGCGCCTTCCGGCGGCTGCGCGTGCCCGTCTTCGACGCGGACGCGGCGGTGCACCGGCTGCAGGGGCCGCGCGGCGACGCGGTGCGGCCGATCGAGGCGGCCTTCCCCGGCACCGCGCGCGACACCCCGCGCGGCCGCGCGGTGGACCGGGAGGCGCTGCGGCGGCGCGTGCTGGGGGACGCGGCGGCGCTGCGCCGGCTGGAGGCGATCGTGCATCCCCTGGTGCGGCGGGAGGAGCGGCGCTTCCTGGCGCGCGCCCGGCGGCGGGGGGCGCGGCTGGTGGTGCTCGACGTGCCGCTGCTGTTCGAGACGGGGGGGGAGCGGCGGGCGGACGCCGTGATCGTCGTCACCGCCCCGGCCGCCACCCAGCGCGCCCGGGTGCTGCGTCGGCCGGGCATGACGGAGGCGCGGCTGGCCGCCATCCTCGCGCGCCAGGTGCCGGACGCGCTGCGGCGGCGGCGGGCGGACCACCTGATCCGCACCGGGCTGTCGCGGCACCACGCGCAGCGGGCGGTGCGGCGGCTGGTGGCGGCGGCCTCCCCGGGCGGCTCCCGCGCCGCGTGACCCCGTCCCTCCGCCTCACGCGCCTGCGGATGCAGGACTTCCGCAACCACGCGCGCGCCTCGATCCGGGTCTCGTCCGGGATCGTGGTGATCGCGGGGGAGAACGGGTCGGGCAAGACGAACCTGCTGGAGGCGGTCTCGCTCCTCGGCCCCGGGCGGGGGCTGCGGGGGGCGAGGATGGCCGATCTCGGCCGGCGGGTGGCGGAGGAGGCGCTGCCCTGGGCCGTTTCCGGGCGCTTCGAGGGGCCGGAGGGCAGCTTCGACCTCGGCACCGGCACGGCGGATGGCGGCGGCGGCGAGAAGCGCGCCTTCCGGCTCGACGGGGAGGCGGTGAAGGTCCAGGCGGATCTCGGGCGGATCGTCGCCGCGGTGTGGCTGACGCCGCAGATGGACCGGCTGTTCCAGGAGGCAGCGTCGGGGCGGCGGCGCTTCCTGGATCGCCTCGTCTACGCGCTGGAGCCGAACCACGCGCGGGAGGTCTCCTCCTACGAGGGCGCGATGACGCAGCGGAACCGGCTGCTGTCGGACGGGCGGAGCGGGAGCCGCCCGGAGCCGGCCTGGCTGGACGGGCTGGAGGACGCCATGGCGCGGCACGGGGTGGCGCTGACGGCGGCGCGCCGGTCCCTGGTGACGCGGCTGAACGGGGCGCTGGCGGACGGGCTGGCGGGCGCCTTCCCGGCCGCCCTGCTGGGGCTGGAGTGCGAGACGGCGGCGGCGCTGGAGGGGCAGCCCGCGCTCGCGGTGGAGGACGGGCTGCGGGAGGCGCTGCGCGGGCGGCGGGGGCGGGACGCGGCGGCGGGGATGACGCTGGCGGGGCCGCACCGCTGCGACCTGCGGCTGTCGCACCTGCCCAAGGGGGTGCCGGCCGAGCTCTGCTCGACGGGGGAGCAGAAGGCGCTGCTCATCTCGACGGTGCTGGCGCACTCGGCCCTCATCGCGGCCAGCCGGGGCTTCGCGCCGCTGCTGCTGCTGGACGAGATCGCGGCCCACCTGGACGCGGCCCGGCGGGACGCGCTGTTCGAGGCGCTGGCGGCGCTGCCGGCGCAGAGCTTCCTGACGGGGACCGAGCCGGGGGTCTTCGCCTCCCTCGGGGCGGCGGCGGAGCGGTTCGCGATCGGGCCGGGGGGGATCGTGCCGGGCTAGGGGCTCCGGGGGGGGTGCGGAAACCCTCGCCCGCCCCATGGCCTCACGCGCGCGTAATCCTTATATAGTCGGGAACGATTCCGCTTGCCGCGCAAGGACTTGGCGCGCGGCCCGAGAGGTTCCCCGACCGCATGTCAGACGCCGCCCGCGCCGCCCACGTTGCCGAGGTCGCCGCCGCCGGCGCCGACGGCGCCTACGACAGCGGCTCCATCACCGTTCTTCGCGGCCTGGAGGCGGTGAGGAAGCGCCCCGGCATGTACATCGGCGACACCGATGACGGGTCCGGCCTGCACCACATGGCCTTCGAGATCATCGACAACGCGGTGGACGAGGCCCAGGCCGGCTACGCCACCACCTGCACCGCGGTGCTGAACGGCGACGGCTCCGTCACCGTCACCGATGACGGGCGCGGCATCCCGACCGACATCCACGCCGAGGAGGGGGTCTCGGCCGCCGAGGTGGTGCTGACGCGGCTGCACGCGGGCGGCAAGTTCAACCAGAACTCCTACAAGGTCTCCGGCGGCCTGCACGGCGTGGGCGCGGCGGTGGTGAACGCGCTGTCCGAGTGGATGGAGGTCCGCATCTGGCGCGGCGGCCAGGAGCACCGCATCCGCTTCGAGCACGGCGACACGGTGCGCCCGCTGGAGGTGGTCGGGCCGAGCGACCACCCGACGGGGACGGAGGTGACGTTCAAGCCCTCCGCCGAGACCTTCACGCGGACCGAGTTCGAGTTCGCCATCCTCGAGAAGCGGCTGCGCGAGCTCGCCTTCCTCAACTCCGGCCTGAAGATCCACCTGCGGGACGAGCGGCACACGCCGGTGCAGGAGGCGAGCTTCCACTACGAGGGCGGGCTGGTCGCCTTCGTCGAGTGGATGGACGCCGCCGAGGACCCGCTGTTCAAGCCGCCGGTCGCCTTCGCCTCCAAGGAGGTGAACGGCATCCGGGTGGAGATGGCGATGTGGTGGAACCGCTCGCCGCGCGAGCGGACGCTCTGCTTCACCAACAACATCCCCCAGCGCGACGGCGGCACGCACCAGGCGGGCTTCCGCCAGGCGCTGACGCGGGTGGTGACGAAGTACGCGGCCGATCTGGCGAAGAAGGAGAAGGTCGAGCTGACGGGCGACGACATGCGGGAGGGGCTGTCCTGCATCCTGTCGGTGAAGGTGCCGGACCCGAAGTTCTCCTCCCAGACGAAGGACAAGCTCGTCTCCTCCGAGGTGCAGCCGGTGGTGCAGGTGGCGGTGGCCGACGCGCTGAGCCACTGGTTCGAGACGCACCCGAAGGAGGCGCGGCTCGTGCTCGATCAGGTGGTGCTGTCCGCCGTCGCGCGGCGCGCGGCGCAGGCGGCGCGGGAGAAGGTCGGGCGCAAGAACGCGCTCGACATCTCCACCCTGCCCGGCAAGCTGGCGGACTGCCAGGAGAAGGATCCGGGCAAGTCCGAGCTGTTCCTCGTCGAGGGCGATTCCGCCGGCGGGTCGGCCAAGCAGGGACGCAACCGCGCCAACCAGGCGATCCTGCCGCTCAAGGGCAAGATCCTGAACGTCGAGCGCGCGCGGATGGACAAGATGCTCTCCTCGGCCGAGGTGGGCACGCTGATCACGGCGCTGGGCGCGGGCATCGGCACCAGGGATCCGGACCGGCCGAACATGCCGTTCTTCGACCCGGACAAGCTGCGCTACCACCGCGTGGTGATCATGACGGACGCGGACGTGGACGGGTCGCACATCCGCACGCTGCTGCTGACCTTCTTCTTCCGCCAGATGCCGGAGCTGATCGAGCGCGGCTACCTCTACATCGCCCAGCCGCCGCTCTACCGCGCCAAGCGCGGCAACGAGGAGCGCTACCTCAAGGACGACCGCGCGCTGGAGGAGTTCCTGCTGGAGAAGGCGCTCGCCGGCGCCCGCATCGCCTACGCGGACGGGCGGGAGATCGCGGGGGCCGGGCTGCGCGCCGCGGTGGAGGAGCTGCGCGCCGCGTCCCGCCGCATCCGCCGGCTGGCGGCCAACGTGCCGTCCGAGATCGTGGAGCAGGCGGCCGTCGCCGGGGCGATGGGCGCCGAGCCGCACCCGGAGGCGCTGCCGCGGCTGGTCGACCGGCTGAACGCGCTCGCCCCCCCCGCCGAGCGGGGCTGGAAGGCGACGCTGGACGAGGAGGGCCTGCGCGTCTTCCGCCAGGTGCGCGGGGTGACGGAGAGCCACCGGCTGGACCCCGTGGCGCTGCGCTCGGCCGAGGCGCGCTGGCTGGAGGAGCGGCGCGAGGCGCTGCTGGCCGATTTCGGGGAGGCCGCGACGCTGCACTTCGAGGCGCAGCAGGGCACGGCGCGCGGGCCGATGGCGGCGCTGGAGCGCATCCTCGGCCAGGGGCGCCGCGGGCTGACCGTGCAGCGCTTCAAGGGGCTGGGGGAGATGAATCCGGACCAGCTCTGGAAGACGACGCTGGACCCGGAGGCGCGCACGCTGCTGCGGGTGGCGGTGGAGGACGCGGACGACGCCGGGCGCGTCTTCTCGACGCTGATGGGGGACGTGGTGGAGCCGCGGCGCGACTTCATCGTGGGGAACGCGCTGAAGGTGGCGAACCTCGACGTGTGAGCGCCTTCCTGTTGCAACGATCAGGTTGGCGGGCATGGGTGTCCGCGGGCCGTGTCCGTCCGACGTTCCCGATGATGCGTGGGCGCTGGTCGCGCCCTGGCTGACGTTGCTGGCCGAGGATGCGGGCCCGCGCCGGCACGGCTTGCGCGAGGCGGTCAACGGTCCGCGCCACATCCCCAGGACCGGTGCGCCCTGGCGTCGGATGCCCGACGATCCGCCGCCGTGGGCGGCGGTGTACCAGCAGGCTCAGCGCTGGCCGGCGGCCGGGTGCTTCGAGGCCCTGGCCGACGACCTGCGGGCCGTGCCGCGCCTGGCCGCCCGGCGCGGCGCCGAGCCGAGTGCCGCTATCCCGGGCAGCCGCACGCTGCGCTCCACCCCCGGGTCCGGTGGGCGGGCCGGGTACGATGGTGCCAGGCGCAAGCGCGGCTCCAAGCGGCACCTGGCGGTGGACACGCCGGGGCGCCGGCTGGCGTTGCACGTCAGCGAGGCGAGCGCGGATGACCGCGCCGAGGTCGGGCGGCTCTCGGAGGCCGTCCGGGACGCCACGGGCGACGGCGTCGGCCTCGCCTGCGTGGACCAGGGCCACACGGGCGATCGCGCCGCCACAGCCGCCGAGGCGCACGGCATCGAGTCGGAGGTCGTGAAGCTGCCCGATGCCAGGAAAGGGTTCGTGCTGCCGCCCCGGCGCTGGGTCGTGGAACGCTCCTTCGCCCGGACCACCCGCTGCCGGCGTCCGGTCAAGGACTACGAACGCCACGCCTCGACACCCGCAGGACATGCACCGCGTCGCCTCCGTCTGCCTCATGCTCAACAAGGCCGCGCAACTGGCCGCCGGTTCGTAACAGCCTCTGGCGGTGGAACGGCCTCGCCCGGGTCAGGCCCGGACCTGGCGGCCAGTCCCGGCGAGAGGCGGATGGTTGCCACCTCGGCCGCGCGCCACGCATCGATCGCTTCCTCCCGCGACTCGTCGTCCAAGATCGCCCGCGATGATCCCTCCTGGCATGAACAACGCGGCGCCGCGGCGTTTCAGGCGGGACGCTCAGCTCAAGCTGATGACAATGGTCGACCCAGATGTTAAATCCGCGCCCGCCATGGGGTCTCTGCCTGCATCGTTGGCCGTCGTGTTCCGCCGGATGATCTCGGCGGTGCTGTGCGCCCTCACGGTGATGTCGGCGGTCGTCTCCGTCGACATTCCTGCCAAGGCTGCCTCTTCCGCCGTGATCGAGGCAGGGATCGAGGTGCCGCGCGGCGCCGGAGGTGATCAGCAGGACGGATCGCCCTGTCATGCCTCTCACCATCTCTGTGGCAAGGTGATGCCACTCCCCCCTGCCCTGGCAGGGGATGTACCGGCGCCTGCTCAATCAGGCCTTCCTCATGAAGGCAAGCCCTCCCGGGTACTGTTGTCCAGCATCGCTGACCAACCGATCGAGCCTCCACGCACCTGAAGGACGCCCTCCCCTAACGGCCCTGGCTGACCCTCGCCAAGTGCGCGGGTGCCGGATGCCGGTCGCGGTCCTTCCATTCAGGTGCACCCATGCCATCCAAGCTCGTCCGGCTCGCGGCGCTGTTCGCCGTCGTGCCGGTCCTGGCGCTCGCCCAGGACGCTCGTCCACCGGTCGCGGCCCTCGTCATCGTCTCTCCCCAGCAGGCCGTCGAAGCGGCACTGACCGTTTCCCCGGCCCTGCGCGGCGCGGGTGCCTCCCGGCAGGCAGTGCTCGCCGACGCCCTCCAGGCCCGCCTCCGTCCCAACCCGGAAGTCAGCGGGAACTTCGAGAACTTCGGCGGCTTCGGCGGGCGCCAGGAGAGCCGGGGCTTCCGCACGATCGAGAGCACGGTCGGCCTCATCCAGCGCATCGAGCTGGGCGGCAAGCGCGGCGCGCGGATCGCCTTCGCGGCCCGTAGCGGCGAGGTGGCCGAGCTGGACTTCGCGGGGGTACGCCTCGAGGTCGCACGGGAGGTCGTGACGGCCCTGGCGACCGCCGAGGCGGCCCGTCGCCTCGTGGACGTCGAGCGGGAGCGGGCACGGCTGGCCGGCGAGACCCTGCGCGCCGCCCGCGCCCGGGTCGAGGCGGGGCGCGATCCCCTGCTCCAGGCCGAGCGGGCGGAGGTGGTCCGCGCCACCGCCGAGATCGCTGCCGAGCGCGCCGGGCGCGAGGTCGAGATCACCCTGGCGGACCTCGCCGTCCTCGTCGGCGTGCCCCGGGTCGAGCTGGCCCCGCGCCAGCCCTGGTTCGAGGAGATCGGCCCCTCGCCCGGCCGCCCCACCCCGGCGGACCCGCTGGCCCGCCTCGGCGCGAGCCCCGAGCTGTCCCGGCTGGACACGGCCATCGCCCAGCAGAGGGCCAACCTCTCCCTCCAGCGCGCCAACGCCGTGCCCGACGTCACCGTCTCCGGCGGCGTCCGCCGCTACGGGGAGGCGGGGGAGACCGCCTTCGTGGCGGGCGCCTCCATCCCGCTGCCGATCTACGACCGCAACCAGGGCGGCATCGCCCGCGCCCAGGCCGAGCTGACCCGGGCCGAGGCCGAGGCCGAGCGCGGGCGGAACCTCCTGGTCGCGACCCTCGTGGCGGCGGAGCAGCGTCTGGCGCTGGCCTGGCGCAGCGCGGACACCTTGCGCCGCACCGCCCTGCCCTCCGCCGAGCAGGCCGCCCGCTTCGCGACCGCCGGCTATGCCGAGGGGCGCTTCTCCTTCCTGGAGGTGCTGGACGCCCAGCGCGCGCTCTCCGACACCCGCGCCCAGCTCGTCGAGGCGATCCAGGCCTTCCACGCCCTCCGTGCCCAGGTCCAACGCCTGAGAGGCGACGTGCCCGCCGTCTCTCCCCAGCCCGTGAACGTCCCGAACGGGGGTGCCCGCTGATGCTCCGCACGATCCTTCTGGCAGGCGCCGCGATCGGCGGCTTCGCCCTGGCGGTCGCCTTCCCGACCTTCCCGCAGACCGCCCGCGGCCTGATCGGCCTGACCCCGGCTCCCGCCGGGGCTGCCCGTGCCGCGGCCCCAACCCCGGCCGCCGACCCGCACGGCCACGCCGAGGGTGAGGAAGGCCACATCGCCATGACCGCCGAGGGGATCGAGGCGGCCGGGATCACCGTCGCCCCCGTCCGTGGCGGCACGCTCGTCACCCGGGCGGCGGTGCCCGGCATCCTTTCCGCCAGCCAGGACCGGCAGGCGCGCGTCACGGCCCGCCTGGGCGGCATCGTGGCGGAGGTCCGGACGGCGCTCGGCGAGGAGGTCCGCCGGGGCGACATCCTCGCCGTGCTGGAGAGCCGCGAGGTGGCGGACGCCAAGGGCGAGTTCCTCGCCGCCACCCGCAGCGCGGCGCTCGCCGAGACGACGCTGGCCCGGGAGGCACGCCTCTGGGGGCAGCGAATCTCGGCCCAGCAGGAGTTCCTCCAGGCCCGGACCGCGGCCGAGGAGGCGCGGATCAAGGTCGATCTCGGCCGCGCCCGCCTGGCCGCCCTCGGCCTGTCCGAGGCCGAGATATCGGCGCTGCCCCGTCAGCCGGCGGTGGCCCTCCGCCGGCTGGAGCTGCGCGCCCCGATCGCGGGCCGGGTGACGGCGCGCAACGCCGTGCTCGGCGCCTCGGTCGCCGCCGAGGCCGAGGTCTTCGGCGTCGCCGACCTCTCGGTGCTCTGGGTCGAGATGGCCATCCCGCCGCGCGAGCTGCCGATGGCGCGGCAGGGCGGCACGGTGATGATCACCGGCGAGGGGGATGCCCGGACCGAGGGACGGATCGTCTTTCTCAGCCCCGTGCTGGACCCCGAGACGCGCTCGGCCCGGGCCGTGGCCGAGATCCCGAATCCCGACAACGCCTGGCGGGCGGGCGGCTTCGTCACCGCGCACCTCGCCACGGCCGAGCAGGCCGTCGACGTCCTCGTGCCCCGCGACGCCGTGCAGGAGGTGGAGGGCAAGCAGGTCGTCTTCGTGCGGACCGAGGAGGGCTTCGAGACGCGCGAGGTCGCCTTCGGGCGGGAGGACGTGAACGGGTACGAGGTGGTTTTCGGGCTCGATGCCGGGACCGAGATCGCGACGGGCAACGCCTTCGTGCTCCGGGCCGAGCTGAGCAAGTCCGAAGCCGGGCACGCGCACTGAGGCCCGCCCGGACATGATCGGACCCATCCTCGATTTCTCCGTCCGCAACCGCTGGACGGTCGTGTTGCTGGCCGTCGTCGCGGCCTGCATCGGCGCCTTCGCGCTGCTGCGCCTGCCGATCGACGCGACACCCGACATCACCAACAACCAGGCGCAGATCAACACCCTCGCGCCCTCCCTCTCGCCCTACGAGATCGAGAAGCAGGTCACCTTCCCGATCGAGACGGCGCTGGCCGGCATCCCCGGGCTGGAGAGCACGCGCTCCATCTCGCGCAACGGCTTCAGCCAGGTCACGGCGGTCTTCACCGAGAGCACGGACATCTACTTCGCCCGCCAGCAGGTGCTGGAACGCCTGATCGAGGCGCGGGAGGCCATGCCCGAGGGGGTGGAACCGCGCCTCGGCCCGGTCTCCACCGGCCTCGGCGAGGTGACGATGTGGACGGTGAACTTCGCCCCGCGTCGCCAGGGCGACACCGTGCCGGACGGCCAGCCCGGCTGGCAGGCCGACGGCAGCTACCTGACGCCCGAGCGCGAGCGGCTCGTCACCGAGGCCGACCGCGCGACCTACCTCCGCACCGTGCAGGACTGGATCATCCGGCCGCTGATCCGCAACGTGCCGGGCGTCGCGGGGGTGGACGCCATCGGCGGCTACACCAAGCAGTACGTCGTCCAGCCCGACCCGGCGCGCCTCATCGCCCTCGGCCTCGGCTTCTCCGACCTCGCGACGGCGATCGAGCGCAACAACGTCTCCACCGGCGCGGGCTACGTCGAGCGGGGTGGGGAGGGCCTCGTGGTCCGGTCCGGCGGCCGGGTGACAGGCGTGGCCGAGCTGGAGGGGATCGTGGTGGCGGCGCGGGAGGGCGTGCCCATCCTGCTCCGCGACGTCGGGCGCGTGACGATCGGGCAGGCGCCGCGGACCGGCAGCGCCAGCGGCAACGGGCAGGAGATGGTGGTCGGCACCGCCCTCATGCTCCTCGGCGAGAACAGCCGGACGGTGGCCGCGGCCGTGCACGCCAAGGTGGACGAGCTGCGCCGGGCCCTGCCGCGTGGGATCGAGGCCGTGGCGGTGCTGGATCGCGGCATCCTGGTGGATGCCACGATCCACACCGTCGCCAAGAACCTCGGCGAGGGCGCGCTGCTGGTGGTGGTGATCCTGTTCCTCATGCTGGGGAACATCCGGGCCGCCATCATCACCGCCCTCGTCATCCCGGTGACGATGCTGATGACCGCCTTCGGGATGGTGCGCGGCGGCATCTCGGCCAACCTGATGAGCCTCGGCGCGCTCGACTTCGGCCTCATCGTGGACGGCGCCGTGATCATCACGGAGAACAGCCTCCGTCATCTCTCCGAGCGCCAGCACGAGAAGGGACGGCTGCTGACCCTGGAGGAACGGCTCCAAACGGTCGCGGACAGCGCCAAGGAGATGATCCGGCCCTCCCTCTACGGGCAGGCCATCATCATCCTCGTCTACGCCCCGCTCCTCACCTTCACGGGGGTGGAGGGCAAGATGTTCATCCCGATGGCGATGACCGTCATCATCGCCCTCGCCTGCGCCTTCGTCCTGTCGCTGACCCTCGTCCCGGCGCTGATCGCCATCTGGATCTCGGGGCGGGTGCAGGAGAAGGACGTGGCGATCGTCCGCGGCCTGAATCATGCTTATGCGCCTGCCCTGAGCGGTGCACTCCGCGCGCCCCTTCCGGTCATCGCCATGGGGGCGGTGCTGTTCCTGGCGTCGCTCACCCTGTTCTCGCGGCTGGGACAGGAGTTCATCCCGACCCTCGACGAGGGCAACCTCGCCATGCAGGCGCTCCGCATCCCGAGCACCTCCCTGCAGCAGTCCCAGGCCATGCAGTCGGTGCTGGAGCGCCGCATCTCCCGCCTGCCGGAGGTGCAGGTCATCTACTCCAAGACCGGCACGGCGGAGGTCGCGTCGGACCCGATGCCGCCCAACGCGTCGGACACCTTCATCATCCTCCGCCCGCGCGACCAGTGGCCCGACCCGTCCCTGCCGAAGGAGGAGCTGGTCCGGCGCATCGAGGCGGCCGTGGCGGGCATCCCCGGCAACGCGCTGGAGTTCTCCCAGCCCATCCAGATGCGCTTCAACGAGCTGCTGGCGGGCGTGCGCGGCGATCTGGCCGTGAAGGTCTACGGCGACGAGTTCGGCCCCATGCTTCAGGTGGCCGGACAGGTCGCCGCGATCCTCAACGGCATCGAGGGCGCGGAGGACGTGAAGGTGGAGCAGGCCACCGGCCTGCCCTTCCTCGAGATCACGGCGAACCGGGCGGAGGTCGCCCGCCGCGGCCTCAGCGTGGCCGACGTGCAGGCCGTGATCGCCGCCGCGGTCGGCGGGCGCGAGGCCGGCACCGTCTACGAGGGCGACCGGCGCTTCGCCATCGTCGTCCGCCTGCCCGAAGCCCAGCGCGGCAACCTCGAGACGCTGCGCGGCCTGCCCGTGCCGCTGCCGCCGGCGGCCGGGCGTCCTGCCGCCTCGGTCCCGCTGCAGCAGCTCGCGTCCTTCCGGGTGGTGGAGGGGCCGAACCAGATCAGCCGCGAGCAGGGGCGGCGTCGCGTCGTCATCCAGGCCAACGCCCGCGGGCGCGACATCGGCTCGATCGTCGCGGAGGCGCAGGCCCTGGTCGCGGAGCGCGTGCAGTTGCCGCCCGGCTACGCCCTCACCTGGGGCGGGCAGTTCGAGAACCTGGCCAAGGCGCGCGAACGGCTGAGCGTCGTGGTGCCGGCGTGCTTCCTGCTGATCATGGTGCTGCTCTACGCGGCCCTCGGCTCGGTGCGGGACGCGGCGCTGGTGTTCAGCGGCGTGCCCCTCGCCCTCTCGGGCGGGCTGCTGGCGCTGTGGCTGCGCGGCATGCCCTTCTCCGTCCCCGCGGCGGTGGGCTTCATCGCGCTCTCCGGCGTCGCCGTGCTGAACGGGCTGGTCATGGCCACCTCGATCCGCGCGCTGATGGAGCAGGGACACCTCTCCCTGCGGGACGCGGTGTACCAGGGCGCCATGACCCGCCTCCGGCCCGTGGCCATGACGGCGCTGGTCGCCTCGCTCGGCTTCGTGCCCATGGCGCTGGCCACCGGCGCCGGGGCCGAGGTGCAGAAGCCGCTCGCCACCGTCGTCATCGGCGGCCTGATCAGCGCCACCCTGCTGACGCTCCTCGTCCTGCCCGCCCTCTACGTGCGGTTCGGGCGGGTGCGGGCTCCCTCGGCCGAGGCGGGCATTGCCGCCGGCCCGGTCCACGCCGCGGCCGAGTGAGAGTCGCGGGACCCGTCGCTCCGAACGGCTTCCGCGCGGACCCCACGAACGATTCATCATGAAGGATACCGACATGCGCAGGACACTTCTCGCCGCCGCCATGACCATCGCGTTCGGCGGGGCGGCCTTGGCTCAGCAGGGCCACGCCCACGGCGACCAGGGACCGCACGGCGGCCGTATGCAGGACGTGGTGGGCATCCACGCCGAGCTGATCGTCTCGGAGCGGACCCTCACGGTTCATCTCTACGACGAGACCAGCAAGCCGGTGCCGGCGGCGGGCTACACGGCCTCCGCGCTGATCGGCACCGGGCAGTCCCGGCAGGTCGTCCAGTTGACGCCCGGTGCGGAGAACACGCTGACGGGGGCGGCGGCCGGCCCGGTGGCCCGCGGCACGTCGATCACCTTGCAGGTCAGGAACCCGGCCGGTCGCAGCGGGCAGGCACGCTTCTGATCCCGGGGAGGGGCTGCCCGCCACCTGCCCGGTCCGCCGCCCGTCCCGGGATACCGCGCCCATGCGGGGTGGGATACCTGACCCGGTGAGGGAGCTGGAGGAGCGGATGCGCGCGGCGCGAACCGCGACTGCCTGCGCGACCGCATGATCGACCGGGTGTCGGCGCTGCGCCGCCGCTGACCCTGGCCCGGCGCCCCCGCGCGGGTCCGCGGGCGGGGTGCCGCACCCTGGCCTGGGTTCGTCCCCCCTCCCCGGCGCCTGCTGCCGGCGGGAGGCCGGCCCAGGCGGCCGGTCGGATCAGGGTGTCAGACGATCCGGAAGAGGTCGCCGGAGTCGAAATCCATGCGGACGGCGCCGGGACCCGCGCCTCCGGATCCCTCCGCGATCGCCGTGATCGCGGCATCCAGCCCCTCCGATGCGAGGCCCGGGGCCCGGCCGAAGGCCAGGATCGAGATCTCCGGCGGCCCGAACTCGAACAGGACGGGCAGGATCCGGGCGAACAGCCCGGGGTCGGGGGTCGCGTAGGCGTCCGCCCTTCCCGGCCGGACCACCTTCCGCAGCGTCCCCGTGTCCCTCGCGATCCCGTCCAGCGCCCTCTCGAGGTGACGGGACAGGGCGGGATGCCCGATCGCGGCGTAGAGCCTGGGCCCGTGGACGCCCCGCATGCGCGCGTCCAGTTCGGCGACGATCCGGCCGGCCAGCCGTGCCCGTTGCGCGGCGTCGAACTCCTCCTCCCAGGACCATCCGGGCATGCCCCACTCCGCCATCCCTGCCGACCCACTCCGCCTCGCCGACCCGCAGGTTAGCCGGCCGCCGATCGCCGCGCCCCGGGAATGGGCCGCCGGCGCAGGTCGCAGGGATGGCACCGTGCCGGCGGCGGAGCCCTCCCCGGTCCCGGACGGTCGGGACAAGGGCCGGCCGGGATCCCCCGCCCCGCCTCCTCAGCCCGCGGCGAGGTTCCGCTTCAGGCGGGCGATGGCGCCGGGCAGGCCCCGGACCCTCAGCACCCGGCCGTTCTCGTCGTAATCCTCCGACAGGACCCGCGCGCTCTCGTAGACGTCGCCGATGAGGCCCTGCCTCGCGTAGGGCAGCGTCAGCACGTCCTCGACCATCGACTCCTCGAAGAAGGCGACGATGGTGTCGCGCAGCGCGCCGACATCCTCGGGCGCGTGCGCGGAGAGCGGGATGGCGTCCGGGTGCTTCTCCGCCAGGGCGGCGCGTCCGGCAGCGTCCACCCGGTCCATCTTGTTCAGCACGAGGCGGGACGGCACGGCGTCCGCCCCGATCTCGCGCAGCACGGCGCGGCTCACCTCCAGCTGCGCCTCGTGGGTCGGGTCGGAGGCGTCCACGACGTAGAGCAGCAGCGACGCCTCCAGCGCCTCCGTCAGGGTGGAGCGGAAGGACGCCACGAGGTCGTGCGGCAGCTGCTTGATGAAGCCGACCGTGTCGGAGACGAGCACGCGCGGCCGGGTCTCGGGCTGGAGGATGCGGACGGTGGTGTCGAGGGTGGCGAAGAGCTTGTCCTCCACCAGCACCTGGCTGCCGGTCAGCGCCCGCATGAGGGAGGACTTGCCCGCGTTGGTGTAGCCGACGAGGGCCACCCGCAGCTGGTCCCGCCGGGCGGAGCGGCGGTGGTCGCCGTCCCGCTGCACCCCGTCGAGCTGCTCCTTCAGCTCGGCCAGCCGGTCGCGGATCTTGCGGCGGTCGAGGTCGAGGTTGCTCTCGCCCGCGCCGGGGCCCTGGCGCCGCTCGCCGCCGCCGGACGATTCCCGCAGCCGGGGGGCCACGTATTTCAGCCGCGCCATCTCCACCTGCAGCCGCGCCTCCCGCGTGTTGGCGTGGCGGTGGAAGATCTCGACGATGATGCCGGTGCGGTCGAGCACCTGCGCGCCCGTCGCCCGCTCCAGGTTGCGGATCTGGCTCGGGGAGAGCTCGTGGTCGACGACGACGTGCCCGGGCCGGCGGGCGGGGGCGTCCTCCGCCCCGGGATCCGGGACGGGCTCCGGGGCGGGCGTCGCCTCCCCGGCGCCCTCGAAGCGCTGCCGGGCCTTGGCGCGCGGCGGCGGCGCCATCGTGCTCACCACGCCGCTGCCGCCCGTGATCGCCGCGAGCTCCGCCAGCTTGCCGCTGCCGAGCACGGCGCCCGCGCCGGTGCCGTCCCGCCGCTGCGAGACGGTGCCGACCACCTCGTAGCCGAGCGTCTTCACCAGCCGCCCCAGCTCCTCCAGGCTGGCCGCGTGCGCGACGTCGTCCACCTCCGGGGTCTGGATGCCGACGAGGACGGCGAGCGGGACGGGAGGCCTGGTATCCATCGCGGCGGGGTAGCACGGACCGGCCGGGAAGCCTCGCCCCTTCCCGGGCCCGCCATCCCCGCGCCGCCGCGCGGCGACACGGGCCCTTCCCCGCCCGGCCCGGTCGCGGCAGAAGGCCCCCCTGCCAGAGGACCGTCCCGCATGAGCGCCGCCGAGGATCCCGTCGACACCCTGCCCGCCCGCGTGAAGGCGATCGGCACG
>Ga0325401_1003003_pt1 | contig 15242 bp, 16 predicted proteins | sample PopdelMetagenome_FD_205666 | JGI IMG/M metagenome (GOLD analysis project Ga0325401, IMG submission 205666) | Populus deltoides microbial communities from Bellville, Georgia, United States - Xylem-PdKOR-R2 | ecosystem: Host-associated > Plants > Phyllosphere > Stem > Wood/Secondary xylem | place...
CCTATTTGTCTGAAGTGCTACGTTCAATTCACGTGGGGCTGTTGTGTGTGCAAGAAAATCCAGAAGATAGACCAAACATGTCATATGTGGTTTTGATGTTGGGTAATGAAGATGAATTGCCTCATCCTAAACAACCAGGATTCTTCACTGAAAGGGATCTTGTTGAAGCAAGCTATTCATCGAGGCAGAGCAAACCACCTTCGGCGAACGTATGCTCAGTTTCAGTGTTAGAGGCAAGATAGATAACTTGTATTTTTATTTTATCCCAACTTAAATCTGAGCTTGAGTCTGATCTTTAAAGAATTACCAGTCCAGTCCATGAATGTAAAACTAATTAGTTTTCTTCAAGATGGATTTTTGTAGATCTAAACAGTTTTTCAATCTCAAAAGACATCTAATTTAAAGCTACAAATGTTTAGGTTTAATTCAACTTTTATGGAGAGTAATCAAAGTTGATAATGAGAGAATTCTATCAGCTTATGGTTCCTAAAATTGTTTATTAAAGGGATTGAAAAAGAGCATTTTTAGGTTGGTTTTTCTGTACTATTTAGATAGATTTTTCTACAGAATTTGACATTTTTCTTTACATATTTTTCATCTTAAATCTTCTGGTTTTTTAAGTTTTATTCCTTTTTGTTTTCCTCATAATGTAGAGCTTAGTTTCAATCCTTATAGAAAGACATTGAGTATAATTCATTTGTATCTGTTAGACCTTGTTTATGAGTGCACCTAAATAGAAAGGTGTTGTTGAAATCCTGTGAGGTTTATTGAAGTGAGTTTTTTTTTTTCCACAAAGTGAGGAGCAATAAAGTTTTAAGGATAAATAAGTTACCTTTGGCAACATAAAAAAAAGGAGGTTGGTTATATTTTAAAATCTTCAACAAATAATTACTTTAAATTGGTTTTGTTTAAGTATATTTTTTTATACAAATTTAGTATACATGTCAGTATTGTATTTCTATATCTTATGCAAGTTTATATATTTACTTAGTATGCATGCTATCGTTTTTTTTATTGCAAGGTTGTCATGTTCTTGTTGGGTCCCAAAATCCATAGACTTAGCAAAAATGATAATTTTAAGGTAATATTTGTGAGTCCCTAGGAATTCGTTCGATATATCTAGAGTTGTATCGTTTGCATGTGAGTTACGTAACCAATCTCAGGACTAGGGGCGAAGCTCGGGGGAGGTTAGTGAGGGCCTAGGCCTTTGCAAAAGTCTTAAGATTTTATAACCAGACCCAACTCTGTCACGACCGGAATCTCGGATACATGACCGACACATAGGCAAAGTTTCCTTTCAAGGTTCCATATCTATGCGAACCCAAACTTACATACAAACTTATCTATTAAATAACTCAATCGGAGTTCAACTTAGCACTAATAACAAAATAAACTTCATAATATAATTGATTGTCTTAATACAAGAGTTAATACAAATTTTATAGTTTTGGAGCACTAACTAGACAAAGAAAAAGTACTAATTCCAACAAAAGAGCAGGTTTTGAAGGTTCAACAAAAGTGATCCACTAACAAGCTATAAGCCTGAAAAGATAAATAATAAGAAGGTGAGTTCAACAACTGAGTGAGTAGATAACGTTCAATATACACACATGAGGTAATACAACAATGAGAATATATATACAATTATGTCTCTATATTCTTATAAGAAGGTTTCTCAAATAGGCCATAACAAGAATATCATATGGTAAAACTCGTTAGAAAATTAAAATGCAATGAGCATGAGGCTCCGTACTGTGGGATGATCAGTCCACACAGGTTGGTGACTCCCCCGACCAACTAGGATTCAGATACGATGTGCACAAAGACTAACACTACCCTGTTAGCATGGGTATTCTAACTGACATACCATAGGTTCATAATCATAATCAAATAGACATATTCATATCTCAAGGCTCAACTCATGACATCAATCAAATGAGGAGCTATCAATTCAAAAGTCAATTCAAAATATATGTTGGTTTATAAAAAGAATTCAGATTCAACAATTGATCATGTTTTATCATAACAAGGATAATAATCAATATATATATTATCAAGAAACATCATTTAATTCATATTAACAAATCAAATATTTATAATATTTCTCATGCATATGAAAAATTATCCACTCACCTGACTCGAAAGCAAACAGCACTCAAAAGCAGATACCAAAAGAAATCCTACTGACATCCCGCCAGTAGAATATCAGGATTTTTTGAATACAAAGGAGACATATTCAAGAATGACTCAAAAGAACATATAACCTACTTCATTTAATTATACTTACTTCTAAGCCTCTAAGAGCTTTGTAGCCTTTTCCTACTCATTTACTTTCAAAACATTACAAACTCTTTGTTTTTTAGGAAAACATTGTCATTTTCCATTAAAAATATAAATACCTAGTCAATAATAATTTAGATTGCCACATCTCTATATGTGAGTGTATAAGGATGAGTTTTCTCTTTTACTTTAGTTTTCTAATGTACAAAATGGATTTATCGAAGAACAATTGTTTTTATGGCGATGTCATATATTTTTTATTCGTGAATTGTTATTCATTGGATAGGGTATTAAATTCTAATAGTATTAGTGTTTAGATTCAAGGTTATTTCTATATTATATTTTCAAACTTGATTTCTTTAATTTTTAAGAATTGTATGAAAAGCATATTCACTGCATACCGAGAGACCCACAAAGTTTTTCTAATTTGTGTGCGGGCCTCGTATGGGGCAAAGCATTACATTATTAATGGTACGGAGATGCATTTGAGAATGTAATAATTATTATTTTTAAATTTTTTTTGTTAAAAAAATATATTAAAATAATATATATTTTTTATTTTTAAAATTATTTTTAACACTAACATATCAAAACAATATAAAAAAATAAAAATTTAAATTTTTTTAAAAATACTTTAAAAAGAAATAAATAAACAGTTATAAATGAATATCCGGCGGATGACCCTTGAAGTCTCCAGCACCGACTGCTCTTGGCGTCTTTCACTTGACAAGGAATAAGCTTCGCTCCACTAGCCTTGATTGGTGGATGGAAGCACCGAGGATAGTCTGGTGGTCTGCCACTTTCACGATTCCACTAGATTTTCAAGATTGGGTTGGTGTTCTCTGTTCCAGAAGATTGGTATTCCAACGAACTCAAGCAATGGAAAAGAGATCTTAAACTTATAGGGTCGTAATTCGGAGTCCACTAGCCTCCATTTTCAAAGTAAATGATTCCTTAAGCTTGCTGTTTTAAGTCTTAAAGCAGTGTCAACCATTTTTGGAACACAAGGGTCACTGTTAAAGTTGACGTTTTCTTTAAGTTGTTAGGGTTTTCTTTAAGTTGTTAGGATTTTCTTCAATTTTCCTTGTTTATTGCTTCACTTGCATAACGGTTCCTGTTATGAAGGAAGTAACGTTGCACGTTCAAAATAATTATCTCCCACGATTGCAGGTGCTGTAAAATCATGGTTATTTATTTCATTTCAGTTATCTTGTAAAGCCTTTAAAAGGGGTCATCATGTTCTTTGAATATTAGTGGATTGACTGCAAAAACTAGTGTGAACCAAACTCTCTTATACTCTGTTTCTCATTGTAGTCCTTTCTGTTTTTAACATTTGGTATCAGATCCTCCACACGGGGTTTGATCAAAAGTTTTAAGAAACTTAAGTCCAGTGAGTGAAGTTCATGGCGAGTGAAAGTAGTTTTGTGCAGCCAGCCATTCCTAAGTTTGATGGGCATTCTGATCATTGGAGCATGCTCATGGAGAACTTCTTGCGATCCAAGGAATACTGGAGTTTGGTAGCGACTGGGATCCCTGCAGCAGCAGAAGGGATGGATCCTACAGAAGAACAAAGAAAGACAATCGAAGATCATAGGCTAAAGGATCTGAAGGTGAAGAATTACCTATTTCAAGCCATTGATCGATCGATATTGGAGACAATTTTGAAGAAAGACACGTCGAAAGACATTTGGGACTCCTTGAAATAGAAGTATCAAGGCACAGCCAGAGTCAAACGTGCCCAGCTGCAAGCTCTTCGCAAAGAGTTTGAGGTACTTCACATGAAAATGGGAGAATCAGTGAATGATTATTTTGCACGAACTCTCACTATTATTAACAAGATGAGAATTCATGGAGAATAGATGAATGATGTGGTAGTTATTGAGAAGATCTTAAGATCCATGACTCCAAAATTTGATTATGTTGTGTGCTCAATTGAGGAATCAAATGATATTGATGTTTTGTCCATTGACGAGCTTCAAAGCAGTTTGCTCGTTCATGAACAACGGATGAGCAGGCATACGTTGGATGAACAAGCACTACAAGTTACAAATGCAATTCAACCAGGAGGGAGAAATTGGAGTCGTGAAAGAGGAAGAGGAAGAGGACGAGGCCAGTCTGTTTTTGACAAATCCATGATTGAGTGTTACAATTGTCATGGACTTGGCCATTTTCAATGGGAATGTACCAAGAAGGAGAAGTAGGCATATTTTCCTGAGACCAGTGAAGAAATGTTACTCATGGCGTACGTGGATGATAAACAAGTCAGAAGTGAATGCATATGCATGGTTTCTAGACTCAGGGTGTAGCAACCATATGTGTGGTAAAAATGAGCTGTTTGATGTTTTTAATGAAGAATTCAAAGACTCAGTTAAATTGGGAAATGATGCAAGCTTACAAGTACAAGGAAAGGGCAGTATTCGAATGGAGATAGATGGAATTATGCACGTGATTACTGAGGTGTTTTATGTGCCAGAACTGAAGAACAATCTACTGAGCATTGGGCAGCTACAAGAGAAAGGTCTTGCAGTTCTCATGCAACATGGAACCTGTAAGATTTTTCATCCAAATAGGGGCTTAATCATCGAAACTGCCATGTCACATAACAGAATGTTCATTCTCATTGCTAAATATGAGTCCAGGAACAAAAGTGTGTTGTCTCCCTTATCACAGACCAATCTCATCTTTGGCATTGTCGATATGGGCACCTAGGTTGGACTGGTCTCCAGGTTCTTCAACAGAAAAAGATGGTAGAGGGCATGCCACAACAGTTTAGCATCCCTTCTAAAGTCTGTGAAGATTGCTTAGTGGGCAAACAACGAAGAGATCCATTTCCAAAGGTCAGCACATGGAGAGCATCAAGTATTCTTCAGCTAGTACATGCTGATATCTGCGGGCCAATCAATCCAATGTCAAACAGCAAAAAGAGGTACTCCTCACTTTCATAGATGATTTCAGTCGAAAAACTTGGGTGTATTTTTTGGTTGAAAAGAGTGAAGCCTTTGTTGTTTTTAAACACTATAAAGCTAAGGTTGAAAAAGAAGCAGAAGCATGCATCAAAGCACTACGTACCGATCGTGGAGGAGAATTCACATCACAAGACTTCACTAATTTTTGCGGTGTGAATGGGATTCGAAGACAGCTAACAGCTGCATACACACCCCAGCAGAACGGCGTTGCCGAGAGGAAGAATCAAACAATTATGAATATGGTACGTTGCATGCTTTCTGGGAAGCAGGTTCCAAACACCTTTTGGCCTGAAGCAGTTAACTGGACTGTGCATATTCTCAATAGAAGTCCCACATTTGCTGTGAGAAGTAAGACCCCAGAAGAGGCCTGGAGCGGCATCAAACCATCAGTAAGTCATTTCAGAGTCTTTGGATGTATATCTCACATTCATGTCCCTGATAACAAAAGAGTGAAACTTGACAACAAGAGCCGAAAATGTATATTCTTTGGGGTAAGTGACGAGTCAAAAGCTTACAGATTATTTGATCCTATTTCTCATAAAATAATTATAAGTAGAGATGTTGTTTTTGAAGAAGATCAATGTTGGGATTGGGAGGTTTGTTATAACAAAGAAATTGTATCTGATCTTGTGTGGGAACAAGATGAAGGAGAGGGCACAGGTGTTGGTGCCAATGAAGAGGAATCTGAAGCTAACAGCACTGAAGAAAGTGAGGGCAGTGAAACAACTGATCATGGTATTGCAGCTCAAAACGAAGAAATGGATCATGTTGATCATGGTGCTGCTGCTGCTCAGGATGACTCATCTCATGAGGAAACTAATGAGAACTCACCTCATGATTTCAGACAACGAAGACCACCAGCATGGATGCAAGACTATGAAAGTGGACAAGGTCTCTCTGAGGAAGAAGTCTCCAACTTTGCTTATTTGGCATTGTCTGTTGACAGTGATCCAATTTTTTTTTGAAGACGCAGTGAAGAATGTGAAATGGAGGCAGGCCATGAACTCAGAAATTGAAGCCATAGAAAGAAATAATACCTGGGAACTGACAGAGTTACCAATTGGCAGCAGAGTTATCGGTGTCAAGTGGGTTTACAAGACAAAACTCAATGAGAAAGGAGAAGTAGATAAGTACAAGGCAAGACTCGTTGCAAAAGGTTACAGCCAACAGTATGGAGTAGATTATGCTGAGGTATTTGCACCAGTTGCTAGGCTAGACACCATTCGAGTTGTGATTTCGCTTGCTGCTCAGAAAGGTTGGATAATCTATCAACTAGACGTCAAGTCTGCTTTTCTAAACGGAGAACTGAATGAAGAAGTGTTTGTCACCCAACCTCCTGGCTATGAGAAAACAGGCCATGAATACAAGGTGTACAAACTTAAGAAAGCCTTGTATGGTCTTAAACAAGCTCCTAGAGCTTGGTACAGCCGTATAGAGACTTATTTCTTAAGTGTAGGTTTCAAAAAATGCCCCTATGAACATACTTTGTTCATCAAAACAACGGATGGAGGTACAACATTATTTGTTTGTCTTTACGTTGATGACCTTATATTTACTGGAAATGATGCAGCTATGTTCAAAGATTTCAAACAATCCATGATGAATGAATTTGAGATGATTGATCTTGGAAAGATGAAGTATTTCCTTGGCATTGAGGTGTTGCAACGACCAGATGGTGTTTTCATTGGACAACGAAAATACGCACAGGAGGTGCTTGACAGGTTCAAAATGGATCAATGCAATCCAGTGAAAAATCCAGTTGTTCCTGGGCATAAACTCAGCAAGGATGAAGATGGAGTAAGGATTGATAGCACACTCTACAAACAAATAGTTGGCAGTATTATGTATCTGACACCCACACGTCCTGATATAACATTTGTTGTGAGTCTGATCAGTAGATACATGGAACATCCCACTGAAATGCATCTACAGGCAGCAAAGAGAGTCTTGAGATATGTAAAGGGAACTAGTAGCCTCGGGGTGTTCTACAAGAAAGAAGGAAATCAGGAGCTCTTGGGATACACTGATAGTGATTACGCAGGGGATCAAAATGACAGAAAGAGCACTTCGGGGTATGTATTTTTGATGAGCTCCGGTGCTGTGTCCTGGTCTTCGAAAAAACAGCCAGTGGTTACCCTTTCCACCACTGAGGCTGAGTTTATTTCTGCAGCATACAGTACTTGTCAAGTTGTCTGGTTAAGGAGAATTCTAAAAGAACTATGTCATGATCAAAGCAAATCTACAGTGATATATTGTGACAACTTATCAGCCATTAAGCTCTCAAAAAAATCCAGTTCTGCATGGTCGTAGCAAGCACATTGATATTCGCTTTCACTTTCTCCGTGATCTTACAAAGGAAGGAATTGTGGAGTTGGTTCAGTGTTCAACTCATGAGCAAATTGCAGACATTCTTACAAAACCTTTGAAACTTGACGTTTTCTTAAAGCTGCATGATATGTTGGGTGTTTGTTCTTATCCAGCAGTAGACTAAATGATAATGGTATTTAGTCTAAGGTAGGATGTTAAAGTTGACGTTTTCTTTAAGTTGTTAGGATTTTCTTCAGTTTTACTTGTTTATTGCTTCACTTGCATAACGGTTCCTGTTATGAAGGAAGTAACGTTGCACGTTCAAAATAATTAACTCCCACGATTGCAGGTGCTGGAAAATCGTGGTTATTTATTTCATTTCAGTTATCTTGTAAAGCCTTTAAAAGGGGTCATCGTGTTCTTTGAATATTAGTGGATTGACTGCAAAAACTAGTGTGAACCAAACTCTCTTATACTCTGTTTCTCATTGTAGTCCTTTCTGTTTTTAACAGTCACTTCAGAGCCAATAATTTCCGAAGACTTCAAAGTAAATGATTCCTTAAGCTTGATTGCATCCACATGCTTGTTTTCTGCTTCATTTCATTTCTGATTGTAAGAACAGTCACACCTACTGACACCATAAACACAGCCCAGTTCATTAGAGATGGAGACACTATAGTTTCAGCTGGCGGGACCTATGAATTAGGATTTTTCAGCCCCGGGTAATCCAAAAACCGATACTTGGGGATATGGTATGGCAAAATATCTGTCCAGACAGAAGTTTGGGTTGCCAACAGAGAAACCCACCTTAACGATTCATCAGGTGTTGTAAGGCTTACCAACCAAGGAGTTCTTGTTCTTCTCAATCGTAGTGGAAGCATCATTTGGTCTTCCAACACATCAACACCTGCTAGGAATCCAGTTGCGCAGCTTTTGGATTCAGGAAACCTTGTTGTGAAAGAGGAGGGTGATAATAACATGGAGAAGTCCTTGTGGCAGAGTTCTGATTATCCAGGCAACACACTATTACCGGGCATGAAGGTAGGACGGAATATAATAACTGGCATGGACTGGCACTTGACATCATGGAAGTCACCAGATGATCCTTCCAGAGGTAATATTTCAATAATCCTTATTCCAGATGGATATCCGGAGGATGCAGTGTTGGAAGATTCAAATGTGAAGTATCGAGGTGGGCCATGGAATGGTCTGGGGTTCAGTGGCTTGCCTCGGTTAAAACCAAATCCAGTGTACACATTTGAATTTGTTTTTAATGATAAGGAGATATTTTTAAGAGAAAATCTTCTTAATAACTCAAGGAATTGGAGGGTCGTCTTAAGTCAGAGTGGTGATATCCAGCACCTCCTCTGGATCGAGCAAACTCAAAGTTGGTTTCTTTATGAAACAGGAAATACAGATAATTGTAAGCGTTATGCACTCTGTTGCGCAAATGGTATCTGTAGCATTAACAACTCTCCAGTGTGTAATTGCTTGAACGGATTTGTACCAAAAGTTCCAAGAGACTGGGACAAGACATATTGGTCAAGCGGTTGCGTTAGAAAGACTGCACTAAATTGTTCCAGATATGGGTTTCGGAAGCTCAGAGGTTTTTAGATGCCGGAGACAAGAAAATCATGGTTCAATAGGAGTATGAACCTAAAGGAGTGCATGAACACATGCTTGAAGAACTGCAGCTGTACTGCGTATACAAACTTGGACATCAGGGATGGAGGAAACGGTTGCTTGCTTTGGTTCAATGTTTTGATTGATATGAGAACTTTCCTTCAAAACGAGCAAGACATTTTTATACGGATGGCTGCATCAGAAATAGGTATGAATTTATCCTCAGATTAGAGAAGTCGTTTTTTTTCATTATTCAAATTCGAAATATATTCAGATAGAAGACTAGCAAGCTATTGGAAATTGAATGATATATGGTCAAAGAAAACTATCAGCAAGGCTATCAGCAACAGAGTTTCCTTCTTTTTTGGTCTCTGAGCGTATCCAAACCAAGCTATTAATTTTCCCTTATACACAGCTAGATTAGTCATGACTTGGTGAGTAACATGATGGATTGGTTTTATCCTACCCAAAATGATACTGTTTTATAACAAATGAGTAGAAAGCTGAAATTGAATGATATATGGCCAAAGAAAACTTTCCAGCCATATTGGCATTTCCTCTTTTTAACACCAGTTTTTCTGTACCAGTTTTTAACACCAGTTTTTCTGTTCCATGTTGAAGATAGAAACAATAGATTGTTTCTTGCTCTTTCAAGAAATAAGAGAATCACCTAGAAAGATACAGAAACCGGTAGTAGACTTGCGATCTGTGGGATCACTACCATGATCAGCATCAGAGTATGCACGCAGCTCCAAAGAAGAAGTGGATGGAAATAAAAGACTCCGAAAGACTGTACCCTGAAAATATTGCAAAATACGAAGAACAGCTGCCTAATGAACAATAGTAGGAGAAGAAACAAACTGACTAATAATATGAACAACATATGCAATATCTGAACGAGTAATGGTGAGATATACCAAGCTCCCAACAATTGTACGGTATAAAGTAGGATTTGTCAAAGGTAAACTATTAGAAGAAAAATACCTTCTGTTAACCTCAATGGGAGTATCTATGAGTTTGTCTAGCTTGCTCAAGAATATCAGTAACATATTTTGACTGAGAAAGAAGATAACCTCTGGGTGAGGAAGCTACCTCCCCAAGAAATATCGAATATAATCCAAATCATACATTTCAAATTGTCTAGCCACCTCTGTCTTCAAAACTGAAATACCATCAATATCATCACTAGTAATATTCATGTCATCAACATATGAAGATAGAATGATACGACTTGTATCAATGAACTTAATAAAAAGAGCAGAATCATGACTACTAGAAACAAATCTAAGAGACGAGATCATAACAGAGAATTTCTCAAACCAAGCACGAGGTGCTTGTTTGAGACCATATAATGCTTTCTTAAACTTACAAATATACCCAGAGTCATGTGAAACACCAGGAGGGGGCGCCATATAAACTTTTTCTTGAAGATCTTCATTTAAGAAGACATTTTTAACATCAAGTTGAGAGATATGCCACTGATGAATCGAAGCTACTGCAATAAGAGTACGGATAGCAATCATTTTTGCAATAAGGGCAAATGTCTCCTTATAATCCATATCATATTGTTGGCAGTATGTTTTTACAACCAACCTAGCTTTGTATCACTCAATAAACTCATCAGAATTAGTCTTGATCTTATACACCCAATGACAACCAACAACACTCTTACCAAGAGGTAGAGGAACCAGATCTTAAGTATTTGTCTTATGCAAAGCAGAAAGTTCCTCATCCATAGCCTACTGCAAAAGAGATCAAGAATTGTCTCTTTATAGGAAGAGAGATCAGATCGACAATGAATAGAAGCTAAAAAGGAAGTAAATGATAAAGAACAACAAGAATAAACAAAATCTAGTAGTTTTGTGGACTTACGAATGCATATGGATTGATGTAGAAGTGGATCCATAATCTCAGATAAAACTTAAGGAGTTGCAGATAAGAATGGAGCTTCAGGTGTACTGGAGAGTAAAGTGTCAATACCTGTAGAATTATGAGTACAAATTGGTTGAACATGGAGAGAATTGTCTGAGGTATTAGATGTACTAGGAACCTGAGATGATAAACTATCAGAATCCTTAAAAAAAGAATTTATACGAATAAGATTAGGTCTAGTTAGGTTATGAGTAATGGGTGGAATAGAAAAGAAAGGTATATGCTTGAGAAAGACAACATGACGAGACACATAAAGTTTCTGAGTTATTGGGCCAAAACAACGAGACCTTTTTTTACCTTCACCATAACCTAGAAAGACACAAACCAGATTAAGAGGACAATTTACTGCATTTTACATGAGGACGAAGAACAAAACAAATACAATAAAAAACTCTAAATAAGGAATAATCAAGTACACACCCATATAACTTTTCAAAAGGAAACAAACCCAAACTATGAGACGATGGAATGGTATAAATCAAACTTACAGCAGTAAGGACAACTTCTTCCCAAAACTCACTAGGAACAGAAGCAGACAACAATAGAGAACAAGCAGTTTTGACAATATGTGTAATATCCCACATCGGCAGGTGAGGGTTTGGTTACTGGCCTTATTAGTAGTGCTGGTTCCTAACATGTACGCGTTTTGGGGAGTTAGGCTCAGAAGTGGGCTCACGTCACCAGGAACAAAACCGTGAGGGAGGTAAGGCCCAAAGCGGACAAGATACAACATGTTAGGTCAGGCTGTTACAGTATATATCTCAAAAAATTCAGAACAATGTTTCATTAAATAAACCCAATAATAACGAGTATGATCATCAATAAATGAAATATAATATCGAGACCCTCCTTTTATGGTAATAGGAGAAGGTCCACATACATCAGAATGAATCAAGTCAAATGTGAAAAAGAAATAAAATTACTTTGAATAAAAGGTAAAGCGAAAAATTTTGCCAGTTTAGATCCACTACAATAAAAAATATCGCAAGTTTGTAAATTTCTTAAAGCTCTTGTGGATGCCAAAAATCTCAAACGAGAAAATGAAACATGACTTAGATGAGAATGCCATAAATAAAAACTAGAAGATGAAGAACTCAAACGAAAAGAAGACAAATCAACAGTAGTTGTACTAGTAGCAACAACAATTACTCGTCTAAAATATATAGTTCAATCTCCTTACGGCCTGTCCCAATCAGCTTCTGAGACTGCAAATCCTGTACACAACAAAAAGAAGAAGAAGAAATGACTAAATAATCATCAGAATCACATAATTGACCAACGAAAGCAAGATTCAATTTGAGTTTCAGAATAAGATAAACATTAGGGAAAGACAAGCGAGGTGTGATAATAGAACCAACACCTGCTAAGGGCATGAGAGTGTCATCAACAGTCATAACAGGAATGGAAGGCGAAGGGGACACAAAGGTAAAAGATGAAGAATCTAGAGACCTATGATGTGAAGCACCAGAATCTAAGACCCATTCAAAACATGACATACTTGAGAAACTATGAGGCAACCGACCTATGGAAGGAGAAGCGAACATTGCTTATGACTGTAAGGAGAGAAACTTTTGAAATTGCTTAGCTAGAGTACTAAGATCGGTGATAGAGCCTGATGAAGTTGCTACTGCAATATTGTGGTGTGGTGGCTTATAACCCTGAGGTGGTCTATAAGCATTAGATTGTGACTGACTGTTATGCTTCCAAACTTGATTCTATTGTCTCAACTTGGGACACTAGGCCTTCCAATGACTTTTCTGTTTATTTAACTTGGGACACACATCGAAGCCAACTTTTGTGTAAGACTTATTATGATGATTAGAGAATGACTTAGAGGGTACTGCTTGTACAAAAGGATTTGAAGCAGAAAGAATTCTCTTTTTAGAATAAGACTAAAGACGTATTTCTCCATTCAATAACTCATTGACAACATAGTCAATAGAAGGCAGTGGAGAACGATGCAAAATTGAACCTCTAAGTCCTTCAAAATCATTGCGAAGTGCGGTTAAAAACTGTAACAATCGTTGCTACTTTCTACGCTCAATATAGGCACCACATGCCTTTAATTCTGCCGATTTTGTAAGAGCTAATTGATCCCAAAGATCGTCATAACATAATAAAACTCCTGAATACTCATATTCTTCTGATGAAGAGCTCGTATGTCATTCTCTAACTGATATTGCTTTGCAAAATTTGATTGCGTGAATAATCTTTGCAGATAATCTCAAATCTCCTTTGTTGTCTCATACTTCGCCAATTGCGTACCTATGGAATGCTCAACAAAATTGTTAATCCAACTAATAATATTTGCATTGTTTGCTTCCCATGTATCTATCAAAACAACATCCCCTTCCTCAGTATTCTTGAGTATAACATAAGTTCCACTAACATATCCCCGTATCTTCTTACTCTTAAGAACATTTCTCATTACATAACTCCAGTACGAATAATTCTTTCCATCCAACCTCACACTCACATACTGAAGCAAATCATCTCTTTCGGTGGCTATAATTAACAAACAAAACTAGAACGCAAAAGCAATGAAAGACAAAGTACCAGATTGCAGAAACTGAACAGATATCGCAGAAGCAAAACAAATATCTTCTCGAAATTATACGATTACTCCAAAACACAACACAAATTGCAGAAACTGAACGCAAATATTAAATTGCAGAAGTTGAAGGAAAGACGAAATACCAGATTTTGCAGAAGTGGAAGATAAAATATCACTCCAGGAAAAAAATTAGGATTAAGCCTTGTTCCATAAAATCAGCTCTAATACCATGTTAAGTTAATTTAGATTAAAATAAAATAAAAACGAACATAAAAGAGAAGAAGGTTGGAATTCTCATTAATCTGTTTATTATAAAGTGCTTGAGTTAACCTAAATATAAAGAGATTATATATAAGTTAAAGTAAAAATATTATTCCACCCTTAATAAATAAAACAAAAGTAAATGTATTATTTAACAGTATTCACACCACACAAGATTGGGTATGGTAACGTATTCCTATTGCACCAGTCCTGGACCATTAGATAACAAGATTGTGTTTTTTTTTTTAAAAAAAAAATTAAATTTGATTTTTTGTAAGTTGTTCCAAGCCCCGTTGTGTTTGATGCTATAAAAATCTTGAGTATAGCAGCAAATAGAGATCCTTCGTCTTTCTTTCTATTTTTTCAACAAGCATAACAGTTATGCTGACAGGAAAAATGACAGGTAATTTGCAGAGAAGATCAAATAACAAGGACTTGAAGGAAGAACTAGAAATACCCTTCTTTATCGTGGATGCGCTGGCTTGTGCAACAAATAACTTTTCTGTATCCAATAAACTAGGACAAGGGGGTTTTGGACCTGTTTATAAGGTAATAATTATCCATAAACAGCCGCGCAATATAGCTAGCTTCTGAGTTTTCATGGTACAAACTCTAGGCACCAATGGAGTTCTGTGGTATTGAAATTGTTCCACTACAGAACCAACCTTTTTTTAGCATAAAAGGATGACTGATTGGAAAGAATTCCTGAACAGATACAAGCTGCATGAAAATCTCTAGGAATTCAGCAGACAACGCATGATTTGCTTATGATGCTGAGTCATTAATTATTTACAGGGAACATTAACAGATGGACGAGAAATAGCTGTCAAGAGGCTCTCTAAGAATTCAAGACAAGGACTTGTTGAGTTCAAAAATGAAGTCAAACATATCGTGAAACTTCAGCACCGCAATCTAGTGAGGCTTCTTGGATGCTGCATTGAAAGAGATGAAAATATGTTGGTCTACGAGCTTTTGCCTAACAAAAGCTTGGACTTCTACATATTTGGTATGTATCTCACAAAACTTTTCAAAAAGCTATTCCAATGTTTCAAATCTAGCACTATTGAGCTTCCAAAATGGATTTGACATCAATTGTTTAGCCATCTATTAAGCATCGTTCAAAGCCCTTTGGAAGGTCGTTTTGTAGGGGAAGATTTCTCCACTTTCATGCTGACAAATTCTGCCATATATGTATATGTAATTGTAACTCAAAATTCACTGATCGTAACTTATCATCTCCTTTTTTCTTGTTCCTTCACCAACATTTATGAATCTGATAAGAGATGTAATGGATTGACTTGGGCAGATGAAACTCGAAG
>Ga0325401_1003005_pt1 | contig 15240 bp, 15 predicted proteins | sample PopdelMetagenome_FD_205666 | JGI IMG/M metagenome (GOLD analysis project Ga0325401, IMG submission 205666) | Populus deltoides microbial communities from Bellville, Georgia, United States - Xylem-PdKOR-R2 | ecosystem: Host-associated > Plants > Phyllosphere > Stem > Wood/Secondary xylem | place...
CGCTGGTGGAGACCTGCGACCGGGCCCTCACGACTCACGCTCCGTGACGCGCTGGATGAGCACGGCGACGAGCAGGCAGGCGATGGCGAGCACCACGGCGATGGCCGCGGCGGAGCCGACGTCGGGATTCTGGAAGGCCTTGCGGTAGAGCAGCAGCGCCGGCGTGGTCGTCGACGAGCCCGGACCGCCCTGGGTGGCGACGTAGACGAGGTCGAAGGTGCGCAGCGCCGCGGTGATCGTCAGCGTCAGCGCGACCGCGAGCTGCGGCCGGAGCCCGGGCAGGGTCACCGCGAAGAACTCCCGGAGCGGCGAGGCGCCGTCGACGCGCGCCGCCTCGTACAGCTCCTGCGGGATCGACTGCGCCCCGGAGACGAAGAGGATCATGCAGAAGCCGAAGGTGACCCACGTCCCGATGACGCCGAGCGCGGGCAGCGCCCACGTCACGTCGCCGAGCCAGTTCTGCGCCAGCGCGCCGAGGCCGAGCGCCCGCAGCAGCGAGTTGATCGGCCCCTCGGGGGTGTAGAGGTACTTCCACACGACCGCGGTGACGACCGTCGTGACGACCTGCGGCACGAAGAGCAGCGACCGGAAGACCGCCGCCCCCCGCAGGTTGCGCCGCGAGATGATCGACGCGGTCAGCAGCCCGAGCACGATGGGCAGCAGCGCGAAGAAGCAGATCAGCACGCCGACGTGGCCGAGCGCGGCCCGCAGGTCGGGGTCGGTGACGAAGTCGGCGTAGTTGGCGAGCCCGACCCAGGTCGGCGTCGAGACGCCGTCCCAGGAGTAGAGCGAGTAGTTGGCCGACTGCACCAGCGGGACCAGGACGATCCAGGTGTACATCGCCAGCGCCGGGGCGAGGTAGAGCAGCCCCACCCACCGCAGCCGACGGCGCGGGCTGCGCCGGCGGACGGCCGCCACGTCCGGCTGCGTGCCGGGCAGGCCTCCGCCCCGGCCGGCCCGGGGCGGCGTCGTGAGTCCCGCGGTGCCGGTGCTCACCCGCGCTTCGCCGCGGCTTCGTCGTAGCTCTTCTGACCGTCGGTGACCAGGGTCTCCGGGGTCGAGCGGCCGGCGAGGATCAGCTGCACCTGGCCGCCGATGACGTCGAGCATCTCCGGGCTGGCCCAGTCGAAGAAGGGCAGGAAGCCGTCGTCCTCGGTCACGGCCGCCGCGCCGGCGACCTCGTCGGCGAACACGGTGCCCGGCTTGACCGCCTCCGTCGAGGGACGGATCGGCAGGTAGCCGCTCTGCACCGACAGGTCGTTCATCGGCTGGCTGCCGAGGTAGTTGAGGAACGCGGCCGCGGCGTCGGGGTGCGGGGTCTTGGCCGAGATGCCGAAGACGGCCGACGCGGCACCGACGCTGGTCTGCGTCCCGCCGTCGGTGCTCGGCAGCTGGATCCGTCCGAACTCGGTGTCGTCGGCGCCGGTGCCCACCAGCGCGCCCGAGTAGTCGAAGTGGAAGGCGGCCTTGCCGTCGGTGAAGACCTTCTTGCCGCCGTCGAAGTCCAGCCCGTTGTAGCCAGAGTTGAGGTAGCCGGCCTTCTCCCACTCCTGCAGCTTGGCCGCGGCCGTGCCGAGGCCGGTCTGCTCGAGGGTCGTGCCACCGGCGCCGTACACGAAGTCGTTGATCGCCTGCGGCTTGCCGAGCAGCGCCTGCACCGCGAAGAGCGGGTTGGTCGCGTACGTCTTCTCCTGCGTGCCCAGGGCGATCGGCGTCTCACCCTTGGCCTTGACCGCGGCAAGGGCGGACTCGAAGTCGGCGAAGGTGGTGGGCACGGCGACGCCGGCCTCGTCGAGCAGCTTCTTGTTGTAGTAGAGCCCGACGGTGGTCAGGCGGGCGCCGGGCGTGCCGTAGAGCGAGCCCTCCCCCATCTTCGTGCCGTCCGGCGTGAACTCGAGCTGGCGCTGCATCGTCTGCGACATCTGGTCGCGCCAGCCGTAGAGCTCGGCGTACTTGTCGAGGTTCAGGATCAGGCCCGCCTTGGACAGCGTGCCCATCGACTGCCAGCCGTTGTTGATCGTCGCGACGTCGGGGCCGTCGGGGTCGGCCAGGCGCAGGTTCAGGGTCGACATGACCTGGTCGAAGCTCTGCTCGGTGCGCTCGATCTTGACGTTCGGGTACTGCTGCTCGAAGCCGGCAATCGCCTTCTTGATGTAGGTGGCGTCCGGGCCCTCCTCGAAGTCGAGGAACTTCAGCGTCACCGGGCCGGCCGACGCGACGTCGGAGGAGACCGCGCTGGGCTGCGCGTTGCCGCCGGCGGTGTTCGCGGCCTTCGGCGCGCAGGCCGTCGCGACCAGGGCGAGCGGCAGGGCGAGGGCCGCCGCCAGCCGGACCTTCAGTGATGACACGGATGACTCCCTCGTTGGAACCAGCAGGCCGCGGTCCGAGAAGACCAACGTGGACCAGACCATACCGATTAGACCAATCGAGAACAAGAGGTAGCAGCGGTCTGCCTCCGATCGTTATGGTGACCGGATGCGGGTCTCCATCGCCTCCGAGCAGACGTACCGGCAGCTCGCCGACGCGCTGCACCGCGGCGTGTACGCCCCCGGCGACCGGCTGCCCGCCGAGCGGACGCTGGCCACCCGCTACGGCGTCTCGCGGGAGACGCTGCGCAACGCGCTCAACCGGCTCGCCGACGAGCACCTGCTCGAGAGCGTCGTCGGCAGCGGGTGGTTCGTCGCGCCGGAGGTCGTGGGCGAGCCGCCGAGCGTCCTGCAGACGTTCAGCGAGATGGCGCGGGCGCGCGGGCTGCGGCCGACGGCGCACGTGCTGGTCTGCCGGGTGCGGGCCGCCAAGCTCGCCGAGGCCGACCAGCTGCGCGTGCCGCCGGGCTCGGAGGTCCTGGAGCTGGTGCGCCTGCGCGGCATGGAGCGCACGCCGATCTGCCTCGACGAGACCGTGCTTCCCCTCGACCTCGCCGCGCCGCTCCTGGACGCCGTCCTGGAGGACACCTCGCTCTACGAGCAGCTCGAGTCGCTCTGCGACGTCCGGATCCACCGCTCCACCTACTCGGTGCGCGCCGAGGTGGCCGACGCCGAGCTCGCCGGCCAGCTCAACGTGCCCGTCGGCTGGCCCGTCCTGGTCGGCGAGGAGGTCGGCTACAGCGACACCGGCCGCCCGGTCCTGGTCGGCGCCACCCGCTACCGCGGCGACGCGTACAAGTTCCAGGCGGACCTGTTCCGTCCGCTGTGACGCGGATCTGCGCAGAAGGAAGCGCCAGCTGCGCGTTGCGGGTCCGTCAGGGGCACGAACGGCCGACTGGCGCTCCCGATTGAGCAAGCGCTGTCGGGAGAACGCCCCCTGAGCCTTTTCGCGAGCCCCCCCACGAGCTCAGGAGGCGTCTTCGAGCCAGCGGCGGAGGTGGCCGGACACCGCCTCCGGCTGCTCGAGCGGCGACAGGTGGGCGCAGTCGTCGAGGACGACGAGCTCGGCGACGCGGACGAGGCGCGCGATCTCCTCGTGGCGCTCGACCGGGCAGAGGCGGTCCTCACGGGCCGCGACGACGAGCGTCGGGCAGCGAACCTGCACCAGCCCCGGCCGCTCGTCGACGCGGGTGTCCTGCAGGTGGCACTGGGCCGCGTACGTCTCGGCGCCGAGCTCCTCGGCCATGCTCACGATCTCCGCGTCGAGGTCGGTGCGGCCGGGTGAGCGCAGCAGCGGGAGCAGCGACTCCTGCAACCTCCGCGCGCCCCCGTCGGCGAGCATCGCGCGCTGCGCGGCCCACGCCTCGTGCTGTGCGGGCGTCGGGGCGTACGGGTTGGTCGACATCAGGCAGAGCCGGCTCACGCGCTCGGGCGCGCGGCGGACGAGGGCCATGGCTACGATCGCGCCGAGCGAGAGCCCCGCTAGGGCGAAACGGTCGGGCAGCTCCGCGAGCAGGCGGTCGACCTCGCCGTCGAGCGTCGGCTCCCGCAGCACCGGGGTCAGGACCTCGCCGTCCAGGGCGAGGCGCGACCAGAGCGCCGGCGTGCAGCCCGAGCCCGGCAGGAGGACCAGCGGGTCCGCAGGGCCCGGGCTCACCCCTTGACGGCGCCGGACGCGAGCCCGGCGACGAGGTACTTCTGCGCGACGAAGGCGATGCCGATCACGGGCAGGGTCAGCAGCACGGTGGCCGCGGAGGCCTGCTGCAGCAGCGGCAGGTTCTGCCCGATCTGGGTGGCGATGAAGACCGGGACCGTTTTGGCGTTGATGTCGGTCAGCACCGCCGCGGTCAGGTACTCCTGGAAGGCGAACAGGAAAACGAAGATGCCGGCGGTCAGGATGCCCGGGCCCATCAGCGGGATCATGATCCGGCGCAGCACGCCGAAGCGGGTGCAGCCGTCGACCATCGCCGCCTCGTCGAGCTCGCGCGGGATCTCGGCGAAGAAGTTGCGCAGCAGCCAGATGGTGAAGGGCTGGTTGATCGCGATGAGCGCGGCGGCGAGCGCCACGCGGGTGTCGTAGATGCCGATCGACTTGCTGATCTCGTACATCGGCAGCACGACCGCGAAGCGCGGGAGCGCCCGGAAGATCAGCGCGAGGACGAGCAGGACCAGCGACGCGGCGCCGCCGTAGCGCGAGAGCGCGTACGCGCAGGGCAGGCCGACGGCGAGCGCGACGAGCGTACTGATCACGGCGACGACGACGGTGTTGATCAGGTACAGGTAGAAGCTCGTGGTCTGCCACAGGTCGACGTAGGGCTGGAACGTCGGGCTGAAGGTGAAGACCGGCGGGTTGGAGAAGGCGACGTCGGTCGGCTTGACCGAGGAGAACGCGGCCCAGAGGAACGGCGCGACCATCAGGATGCAGGTGGCGGCCAGGATCAGCGCCGACACGACGGCGATGGTGCGCCCACGGCTGCGGCGGTAGCGCGGCTTGCCGGTCGCCACCTCCTCGGAGAGGGCGAGTGAGCTGCGGGGCCTGACGCCCTCGGCAGGGGTGAGGTCGACGGTCATGCGGCGGCCTTGGCCTCTCGGACGAGGTTGCGGATGGACGGGTAGAGCAGGACCAGGATCAGCAGGATGGTGAGCACGCTGATCGCGCTGCCAAGGCCCAGGTTCACCGCGCCCTCGCGGAAGGCCACGTTGTAGATGTAGAGCATGATCGACTCGTTGCCGATCGCCACCGCCTGCGGCGACAGCGGGATGAGCGAGTCGAAGACCCGCAGCACGTCCATGGTGAAGATCAGCAGGACGAAGCCGAGCACCCCGCGGATGCTGGGGATGATCACGAACAGGTGCCGCTGCAGCGGCGAGGCGCCGTCGATCTCGGCGGCCTCGAGCGTCTCGGTCGAGACGCCCTGGAGCCCGGCCAGGATCATCAGCATCGCGAACGGGAGCATGTACCAGATCACGTTCAGCGCGACGACCGCCCGGTTGGGCCACACGTCGGTGAACCACAGCGGGTCACCCAGCGCTCCCCCGGTCAGGCCGTTGACGACGTAGTTGAAGATGCCGCCGAAGTTGGTGTCGAACAGCCAGGAGAAGGCGACGCCGCCGACCACGTGCGGCAGGACGTACGGCACCAGGATCAGGCCCAGCACGACGGGCCGGGCGCGGCGCAGCTGGTTGACCAGCGTCGCCAGGATGTAGCCGAAGAACAGGCAGAACGCCGTCACGACCACGGTCAGGCCGAGGGTGAACAGCGTCGCCTGCCCCAGGCGGGGGTCGGTCAGCGCCCCCGTGTAGTTCGACAGCCCGACGCTCGTGCCGGGCTGGCCGTACTCGACCTTCTGGAAGCTCCAGCGGACGGTGCGGTAGAGGGGGACCAGCATGAAGCCGAACATCACGATCACGCTGGGCAGGACGAGCACCCAGAACTCTCGACGTCTCATGCTGGTCCCCTTCTCAGGCGGGCAGGGCCCGGACGGGCCTCGGTGGTGCTGCGGGTGGACGCTACTGGCGTCCGGTCCTACTGCTCGGCCAGCACCTTCTCGGCCGCGGTCTGCATCTGCTGCGTGCCGTCCTCGACGGAGGTCTTGCCGAGGATGACCGAGCCGATGATGTCGGTCGTGGCCGACGTGATCGGCGGGACCCACGGCTTGGCCTCGGCCGGCGGGGCGCCCTTGATGGCGGCCTCGGCGGCAGCGGCGTACGGGGACGCGCTCTGGTCGAGCCCGGTGCGCGCCGGGAAGGCGGCCGGGATCGAGGCCTTCGAGGCGTCCTCGCTGACCGACGCGGCGATCACCTGGAAGAGCAGGTCCTGGTCGACCTTGGTGTTGAACGGGATGGACCAGCCGTCCACCGACAGGGCGCCGTACTGCTTGCCGCCCTTCTCCACGGCCGGCGGCGCCGCGAAGGCGAACTGGTCGTAGAGCTTGGTGTTCTTCTGCTGGACCAGGTCGTTCATGCGGCCCGAGAACATGATGCCGATGGCGGCGGAGCCGTTGTAGAGCTGCTGCTGGACCTTGGGCTGGTCGAAGGTCGTGACCTGCGGGTCCATGTAGGGCAGCAGGGACTTCATCTCGGTGAAGGCCTTGGTCGACTCCGGGGTGTCGAAGTTCGGCGTCTTGCCGTCGTCGGCGACGAAGTTCTTGCCCAGCGAGTTGAGCGTCGCCTTGTAGGCGGTCGAGATGTCGGCGGTCGCCGACCACGGCAGCGCCAGCGGGTACTTCATGTCCCCGCCGTCCTGGATGGTCTTGGACGCCGCGCGCAGCTCCTCGAACGTCGTCGGGGGCTGCAGGTTGTACTTCGCGAAGAGGTCCTTGCGGTAGACCATCGTCAGCACCTGGGTCTGCATCGGCAGGCCGTAGAGCTTGCCGTTGTAGCTCATCGCGTCGCGCAGCGACTTGTCGATGGCGTCGAGCTTGTAGGTGGCCTGGTGCTTGGCGAAGAGGTCGTCGAGGGCGACGAGCTTGCCGCGCGAGGCGAGGTCGGGCACGACGAACGAGTAGGTCTCGATGATGTCGTAGGTGCCGGTGTCGCCACCGAGCGTGGCGGTGGTCTTCTGCACCTGGCCCGCGAAGTCGATCGGGTCGTGCTTGACCGTGACGTTGTCGTGCGTGCAGCTCGACACCATCGTGTTCGAGTACGGGTCGACGGCCGAGGAGTTGTAGGCGAGCACGTTCACCGTGGTCGGCTGGGCCGGGTTGGTGAAGTCGCAGGCGACCTTGGTGGCGGTCGCCGCGCCGGTGCGGGAACCGGCGCCGCAGGCGGTCAGGGCCAGCGAGGCGGCGACCATGCTGACGGCGAGCAATCGGGCGGTGCGACGGGCGGGACTGAGGAGACGCATGGGACCTTCTTCTGGATCATCGGTGACTTCGGACGCAAGCGGGTCGAGCACGAGCCTTGCCATACGTATTCAGTTGTCCCTCGTGCACCCGTCTGGCGCTCGGTGCGCCGGACGGTGCGCGTCGGCCGCGCCCTAGCCGCGGGCGATGAGGTCCAGCCGGAGCTGCGCGCTGTCGCGGTGGCCCGGCATGCCCTCGAAGTCCGCGATCGTCACGACCGGGCCCGCCTGCGCCTCCGTGGAGGCCCGCGTGGCCTTCTGGTAGGTCAGCTGCTTGAGGAAGCGTGCCACGGACAGGCCCGCGGTGTACCGCGCGCCACGCCCGGTGGGCAGCACGTGGTTGGTGCCCGACATGCCCTTGTCGGCGTACGCGACGGTCGACCAGGGGCCGAGGAAGAGCGAGCCGTAGTTGCGCATGTTCTCGAGGTAGAAGTCGGTGTCCTCGGCGAGGATCTCGAGGTGCTCGGGGGCGAGCACGTCCATGATCTCGACCGCCGTCTTGGGCGAGTCGGCGACGTAGATCGAGCCCCAGTCGCGCCAGGCCGCGCCGGCGATGTCGCGGGTGGCGAGGCCCTCCAGCTGCCGCTCGATCTCCACCTCGACCGCGGCCGCCAGCTCGGCGGACGTGGTGACCAGGCAGGCGGGCGACGTCGGGCCGTGCTCGGCCTGGGCCAGCAGGTCGGCGGCGACCATCTCGGCGGTGGCGCTCTCGTCGGCGATGACCGCGACCTCCGACGGGCCGGCGAGGACGTCGATGCCCGCCTGGCCGTAGAGCTGGCGCTTGGCCTCGGCCACGAACGCGTTGCCCGCGCCGACGATCATGTCCGCCGGCACCCCGTCGAGCAGGCCGAAGGCCATCGCGGCGAGGGCCTGGACGCCGCCGAGCGCGAAGACCCGGTGGGCGCCCGACGCGCGGGCGGAGTAGAGGACGGCCGGGTGCACCTGGCCGTGCAGCGACGGCGGCGTGCAGCTGACGACGTTCGGCACGCCGGCCGCCCGGGCCACGCCGACGGTCATGAACGGGCTGGCGAGCAGCGGGAAGCGGCCGGCGGGCAGGTAGGCGCCGACGCTGCCGATGGGCACGTATCGCTGGCCGCAGACGACGCCGGGGATGACCTCGTCCTCGAAGTCGGTGAGGCGCGCGCGCTGCATCTCGGCGAAGCGGCGCGTGCGCTCGGCGCCCGCGTCGAGCGCGTCGCGCAGGTCCTGCGGCAGCGTGTCGGTCAGCGCGCCCCAGGACGACTCGGGCACCTCGAAGTCCTCGCCGCCGGTCCAGCCGTCCAGGCGCTCGGCGTAGCGGCGGACGGCGGGCAGGCCGTCGCGCTCGATCTCCGAGAGCATCGCCGACACGGTCTCGATCACCTTGGGATCGGACTGCGCGGCCACGTCCGGGCGGTCGGGCTGGCGGACGACGGAGTAGGAACCGGAGATGCGACGCGCGTCGGACGGGGTCAGGTGCATACGTATAACTTAAAGAGTTCAGGCGCGTCTTGGCAACAGGGGCACCGACCTGTCGACTGATCGTGACACGAGCGAGACGAGGCCCCCGGGCCGCGGCTCAGCAGGACGCGTAGAGGTCCAGGCGCCGGTCGTCGAAGACGTGGTTGCGCCCGCCGAGGCGCTTGTCGAGGGTGGCCTCGAGGTCGACGTCGGCGACCAGGACGGTCTCGATCCCGAAGTCGGGCCCCGCCACGCGGTAGCCCTCGTGGTCGACCACGACGCTGCCCCCGACCCAGCGGCAGCCGCGCTCGGGCCCGACGCGGTCGGCGACCACGACGACGAGCCGGTTGGTGGCGGCCGACGCCATCGCTTTGGACACCTCGGGCGGCCGCGTGGCCGGGCTGGTCGAGTCCGGCCAGTTGGCGGGCGAGGCCACCAGCTGGGCGCCGCGCAGCGCGACGCTGCGCAGGACCTCGGGGAAGGCCAGGTCGTAGCAGATCAGCGGCGCGACGACCCCGACCGACGTCGGCACCACGGGCGGCAGGACCGGGCCCGGGGTGAAGAGCTCGCGCTCGAAGTCCCACAGGTGGGTCTTGCGGTAGACGGACAGCAGCTCTCCGCCGTCGATGACGACCGCGCTGTTGTACGGCTTCGCCAGCCCGGAGACCTCGCACAAGCCGGCCACGAGGACGAGCCCGTACGCCCCCGACAGGTCGGCCAGGAAGCGCACCGACTCCCCGTCGAGCGGCTCCGCGCGGGCGCTCGACTCGGCGGCGTCGACGAACAGCGACCCGCACAGCACGAGCTCGGGCAGGACGACGAGGCGGGCGCCGAGGCGTGCCGCCTCCCCCACCGACTCCGCGACGATCCGTCGCGTCTTCTCCGGGTCGTCGATGTCGACCGGTACCTGGCACGCCGCCACCGTGATCACGGCAGCATCGTGGCAAAGCGGGTCGTCGGGCGTGCTGCTTCTGCGTGACGATCTGGTGACGGCTCGGGGCGCGGTCGACGGTGGATCCCTCTTCCTATGCTGGCCCGATGGTCGACGACGCCGCAGGGTCCCGTACGCGCTGGGTGAGCACCGAGCGGGACGCGTTCGTCGCGACGCTGCGGGCGGCCGACCCCGACGCCCCCACGCTCGACGAGGGCTGGGAGGTACGCCGTCTCGTCGCCCACCTCGTGCAGCGCGAGCACGACCTCGTGGCCACGCTCGGCGACGTGGTGTCGCGCCGCGGACCGGGCGACGAGCCCGGCCTCACCCGGCTGACCGGCCGTGCCCGGAGCCCGCAGGGGTACGCGGCGCTCGTCGACCGCTTCGCCGCGGGCGCACCGCGCTGGTCGCCCTTCAGCTGGGCGGCCGAGCAGACGAACCTGCTCGAGTACGTCATCCACCACGAGGACGTCCGCCGGGCCGGCCCGGACGCCGCCGGCCCGCGGCCGCTGCCCGAGGCGCAGCAGGACGCGGTGTGGCGCCAGCTCGGCCCCTTCGCCCTCTCGCTGCGCAGCGCGCCCGTCGGCGTCGACCTCGCGCGGCCCGGCGGTCAGGTGCGGCACGCGCGGAAGCGTCCGACGGTCACCGTCACCGGCGAGCCCGTCGAGCTCGCGCTGTGGACCAGCGGTCGCACGAGCGTGGCCCGGGTCGAGCTGGACGGCGAGCCCGACGCGGTCGCGCGGCTGCGGCGCTGGGCCGCGGACCGGTGAGCACCGACGGGCCCGCGCGCCTCGACCGGGAGCGCGACGCGCGCGGCCGCGCCCAGAACGCCCGGCCCCGCGACGCCCTCGGCCGCCCGCTCCCCCGCGGTGCGGTCGGCGTCGAGCGCGTGCCGGAGGACCTCGTCCTCGCCCCCGACCCGGCGCTCGCCGAGGCCCAGCGGCTGCTCGACGCCGGCAGGCCCTTCCACGCCCACGAGGTGCTCGAGGCGAGCTGGAAGGCCGCGCCCGAGGACGAGCGCGAGCTCTGGCAGGGCCTCGCCCAGCTCGCCGTCGGGCTCACCCACCTCCTGCGCGGCAACCCCCGCGGCGCGACAACGCTCCTGCAGCGCGCCCGCCGGCGGGTCGCGCTCTACGCCGACGCGCCGCCGTACGGGATCGACGTCGCCGGCCTCGTCGCCTGGTGCGACGAGGTGCTGGGCTCGTTGCCCGAGGTGACGGGCGAGGTGCGGGTTCCGGTCCTGCGCCAACCCGTCGAGAGGTAGGTTGCCGCGCGTTCTGACGCCGGCGGGGCGCCGCAACCTACCGCTCGGCGGTCAGGAGCGGGCGATTCAGGAGGGGGCGAGCTAGGCGACCACGCGGAGGGTGGCGATGGTCGGGTCGGCCGCGTACGCGATGCGCGTGCCGGCAGCCGCGGCGAGCTGCAGGCTCTCGACCGCCTCGGCGGTGACGCGCTCCCCCGGAGCCAGGACCGGGACGCCGGGCGGGTAGGGCGCGACGAGCTCGGCGCAGACCCGGCCGACCGCCTCGCGCGCGGTCACCGTCGTCGCGGCGGCGAAGAAGGCCTCGCGCGGTGAGAGGACGATCTCCGGACGGACCGACCAGCTGGCGGCCACTGCGGTCTCGCGGAGAGCACCCGCGCGGCGACCGACGGCCTCGACGAGCGCGGTGACCAGCCGGTCGACCGTCGCCGGGGTGTCGGCGAGGCTGACGATCGGGACCAGCCAGTCGCGCTCGGCCATCTCGACCTCGACGCCGGCCTCGCGCAGGTCGCGGCCGACGGCCACCCCGTCGGCGCCGGTGCCCGCGAGGCCGAGGACGAGCTTGGTGGGTTCGACCGAGCCCAGCACCGCCAGCCCGTCGACCTCCCCGAGCCGGGCGCGCGCCGCGGCGACGAGCCCGACCACGGCGCCGAGCAGCGCGGGGCCGTCGAGCTCGAGCAGCGCCCGGGCCGCGTCGGTGCTGGCCAGGACCGCGCCGGCCGGGCTGGTGGTGTTGCCGGCCTCGAAGCCGAGGGCGAGCCGCTCGGGGTCGATCCGCCCGGTGCGGGCCAGGACGAGCGCGGCCTGCGAGTAGCCGGTGAGCATCTTGTGCGCGCTGGTCACGAGCGCGTCGGCGCCGGCCTGGAGGGCGTGCGGTGGCAGCGCCGGGTGGAAGCCGAAGTGGGCGCCCCACGCCGCGTCGACCAGGAGGGGGACGCCGTGCGCGTGCACGACCGCGGCGGTGCGCTCCAGCTCCCCGACCGTCCCGACGTAGGTCGGGTCGCCGACGAAGACCGCGACGACGTCGGGGCGCTCGCGCAGGCACCGCTCGACGTCCGCCGCGCGGCAGCCCAGCGGCAGCCCCGTCGCGGTGTCGACGCGGGTGGGCAGCCAGACGGGGTCGAGCCCCGCCAGGACCAGCCCGAGCAGCAGCGAGCGGTGCAGGGTCGGCGGCACCACGACCGCGTCGCCGGGTCGCCCGACGGCGAGCGCGAGGGCCTGGTTGCCGTGCGTGGACCCGCCGACCGAGAAGCGGGCCACGTCCGCGCCCCAGAGCACCGCCGCGCGCCGCTCGGCCTCGAGCAGGGTGCCGCCCGCGAGCGAGACCGAGTCGAGCCCGCCGTACAGGGGGACGTCGCCGGCGACGACGCGACCCATCGACGGGTTCCGCTTGTGCCCGGGGATCGTGAAGGGCGCGCCGTCGGCCTCGAGCGTGCGCAGGTAGGCGTCGAGCAGCGGGGCGTCGGCCCGCAGGCGCGCCTCGTACGAGGTCATGCGCGGCATGCTGCCAGCCGTCGCCGGCGGACCTGGAAGGTCCGCCGTACGCAGCAGAGCCCGGCGACCCCGTGGGGTCGCCGGGCTCCGGCTGGTCGGCCTGCTCAGGCCGAGGGAGGTCGCGTACGACCCCGCGTCACTCCTGGACGGGCGTCGGCGCGGTCTTGTTGGCCACGCGGTTCTCGGCCTCGATCATCCAGGCGAGCTGCTCGAGGCGCTCGAGGAAGCCGTGCAGGAGGTCGGCCGTGGTCGGGTCGGCCTCGTCCACCTCGTCGTGCACCTCGCGCATGGTGCCGGCCGTCGCGTAGATCGCGGCCACGATCAGGTCGACCGTCTCGGCGGTGTCGACCTCGCCCGCCGGGAACTCCGCAATCGTCGACGTCGCCGCGATCGTGGAGGCGCGGCCGTCCGGCGTGACGTAGATCGAGCGCATCCTCTCGGCGATGTCGTCGGAGAACTCGCGCGCGGCCTCGACCAGCTCGTCGAGCTGGAGGTGCAGGTCGCGGAAGTTCTTGCCCACGACGTTCCAGTGGGCCTGCTTGCCCACGACGTGCAGGTTGATCAGGTCGACCGCGACCTTCTGCAGGTTCGCGGCCAGCTTCTCGTCGGCCTTGAAGGCCGGCTTGTAGGTGCGCTTCTTCTCGGTGGTGCTGGTGGTCATGTCCACATCCTCTCCGTCAGGTCGTGCACGACTGACAACGGGTCGGCCGTGGACGCCATTCCTGCTTCGCGCGACCTCTCACGTGGTGGACACCGGCGAAGAAGTTCCGGAGAGGCTGTGGACAACTCCCCGTTCGCCTGCGGCCCGACGCTCGGTCCGGCAACGTTCCTCCCCGGCGCTGTCGATCTTCCAATCCGGAAGGCGGCGCCGGCATGATCATGGAGGCGAACGATGAGGACCCGGATCTCGACGTCACTGGTGGCGGCCGCCCTGGCGCTGCCCCTGCTCGCCGGCTGCGGCACCGGCAGCGAGTCGGCCGCGCCCGCGGGCTCGTCCGCCCCCGCGAGCTCCGCGCCGGCGGCGCCCAGCAGCAGCGCGGCTGCGAGCCCGGACGCGAGCCCGAGCCCGACGAGCGACCCTGCGGCGTACAAGAAGGACGTGCAGCGGGTGTCGGAGAAGTTCGTGAAGGCCGTGCTCACCATCGGCTACCCCGACAAGGACGTCGACCAGTACGCCGACCGGATCAAGCCCATGATGACGAAGAGCGGGTACGCCGCTCTCCTCCAGGGCGACTCGAGGAAGTCGGCGTCCAGCGCGGTCGAGAAGCTGTCGGCCCAGAAGGCACGCACCGTGCCGAAGCTCGAGGGCGACGTCAAGGTCAGCGGCCTCACCGGCACCGGCGCCACGGCCAAGATCACCTACCGCAACCAGGCGCAGCTGCGCGACGGCGACGGCTGGCGGGTCCTCAAGACCTCGGGCAAGGAGACGGCCACCGTCGTCCTAGTGAAGGACGACGGCACGTGGCTCGTGGAGGAGGCGCGCTGAGTCAGGCGGCCGGGCGCAGCAGCAGGGCCGAGGCGCGCTCGTCCCCGGTGAAGGTGCCCGTCCAGCCGAAGCCGGAGAAAGTCAGCGTCGTCGTCGAAGGGTCGTCCGCGGTGACGGCGAAGCCGTTGGCGACCGCCGTACGCCGGTAGAAGGCGAGCAGGTCGGCCGCCGACGGCGCGGTCATGACAAGGGTGACGTTGTCCGGCTGGTCGACCCGGGAGGCGACCTGGGCGCCGAAGGGGGCGAACACGCGGTCGACGGGGCCGTAGGTGAAGCCGAGAGCGGAGAGGCTGACCCCGTCCGACGGAACCTGCACCGGCGCGGTCGCCGACGGCGTCGGCGGGACGGGGACGTCCGGCCGGGGCGCCGCCCCGCAGGCGGCGAGCGTCAGCACGACCAGCGCGGCGCCCAGGCTCCGACGGAGGGCCCGACGGACGGCCGGGGGCGTGAGCACCGGGCGAGAGTAGCCGCTGGCGTACGGGCCGCCGGCCGCCCGACGGGCCGACGCCTCGGGTGGCCGCTGTTGTCGGTCCGCGCCGATACCATCGGAGGTCTCATGACCGACACCTCGCCCCGGCCCGCCTCCCCGGCGCCGGCACCCCTCGACCCGCCCGCCCCGGCGGCCGTCGAGCCGTCGGTCCCCGCACCGCCGGCCGGCTCCCCCGACTTCTCCGGCTCCCCCGACCCCGTCGCGCCGGCGACCCCGGCCATCCCCGAGGAGCACCTGCTCGAGGAGCCGCGCCGCAGCCGCCTGCCCGCCGCGATCCGCGCGATGCGCCCGCGGCAGTGGGTCAAGAACGTCCTCGTCTTCACCGCGCCCCTGGCGGCCGGCCGGCTCTTCGAGCGCGACGTCCTGCTGGGCTCGGCGCTGGCCTTCGTCGCCTTCTGCCTGATGAGCGCCACGGTCTACCTGGTCAACGACGTCCGCGACGTCGAGGAGGACCGGCTCCACCCCCGCAAGCGGTTCCGGCCCATCGCAGCCGGCGAGCTCCGCCCGCAGGCCGCGATCGTGCTGGCCGTGATCACCGGGGCGATCGGGCTCACCGTCGGCTTCCTCACCTCGCCGCAGCTCGGCGTCACGCTCGTCATCTACGTCGGGCTGCAGCTGCTCTACTCGGCCTTCCTCAAGCACCTGCCGGTCGTCGACCTGGCGATGGTCGCCTCCGGCTTCCTGCTCCGCGCGATCGCCGGCGGCGTGGCGAGCGACATCCCGCTCAGCCAGTGGTTCCTGCTGGTCGCCGCCTTCGGCTCCTTCTTCATGGTCGCCGGCAAGCGCTACTCCGAGATCAAGTCGCTCGGCAGCGAGGCCGGCACCCGCCGCTCGCTGGAGCGCTACTCGGAGTCCTACCTGCGCTTCGCGTGGATGCTCGCGGCGGTGATGGTCCTCATCTCCTACAGCCTGTGGGCCTTCACCAACGG
>Ga0325401_1003009_pt1 | contig 15229 bp, 9 predicted proteins | sample PopdelMetagenome_FD_205666 | JGI IMG/M metagenome (GOLD analysis project Ga0325401, IMG submission 205666) | Populus deltoides microbial communities from Bellville, Georgia, United States - Xylem-PdKOR-R2 | ecosystem: Host-associated > Plants > Phyllosphere > Stem > Wood/Secondary xylem | place...
TTCCTCCCTCGATCTTGATTTATTTAAAGAAAAAAATCACAATAATTTTTTATATGTATCTCACATTCTCACTCTCTTCGGTGCAGGAATATCATCGTCAGAACATTAGAGTTCGGTTGTGTATTCCTGGGTCCGAAGTCCCGGAGTGTTATAGTTATAAAAATAGAGAAGGATCTTCAGTAAAAATCCGGCAACCAACTCATTGTTGTCGTGGTTTCACTTTCTGCGCTGTTGTTTCATTTGGCCAAAGCGAGGAAAGGCGTTCGGTTAATATTGAATGTGAATGCCATATGATAATCAAAGATGGAACCCAGATTGATCTCAGTTCCTACTACTACAGAGAATATGAAAGAATGGCGAGAAGTACTGTATGGAAAAGGGAGCATGTGTTCATTTGGAGTGTCCACTGTAAGTGCTTTTTCAAGGAGGCCTCGTTTCATTTCAAACCACTGGGGGGAGCTACTGATGTGGTGGTTGCGTGTGGAGTCCATCCACTGTTAAAGTAGGAGCAACCATACGCTAAAATGGACAAACTTGTGACATTGGTAACTCATCTTCTCCTCTTCTTTTTCTATACAAATATTTATGAAACAACTCAATTAAAATGAAACCAGATAGTATTAAGTATTAGAGATGAAAGTGATATATTTATCCTCCTACTTCAACATGATTCTTAACTAGGTCCCGAACAAAACAAAATAATAATTATGAATGGGATCCCATCTATCACATATTACCAATTAACCCCACCATTAAAATTTATGGTATAAATGACATCATTTTAACGGGTGCATGGTTCTAAGGTCTTGATAAAAAAAACAATTGGTTCCATAGGTTAACTCGGGTTATTTTTTATTTTTTAATAGATTTTTTTTTCAATTTCATCCTTCAATATTAAGTTAATTGAAAATTTAGTTTCATATTTTTTTTTGTTTTCTATGAATTTATCGTGATCTCAAGATCCAGGCTACAAGTTTTACGAGTTAGCAAGGTTGGCTCAAGTTTTTTTTGGTTTATCTTATTTTATTTTATTTTTTTATTTTCATCCCTCAATATTGGATTTAACTTCATATTTTTATTTTATTTTAATCTATAGATTTATCCTGGTCTCATGATCCGAGTTTATTATGTTAACTCGGGTTGACTCAAGATATTTCTTTAATTGATATTTTATCCAATTGAATCCTTCAACATTGGGTTGATTGAAAATTGTGCTTTGTAATTTTTTTTACCATGATCTCATGACCCGGGTCGATGGTTAGCTCAGTTGCCTCGAGTTTTTTTGTGTTATTTTTAAATGAATTTGTTTTTCAATTTCTTCTATTAATATTGGGTTAATTGGGAATTAGGCTTCATAATTCATTTTCGTTTTCTTTCTGTAAAGATATCTTGACCTCATAACTCAAGTCACGGGTTTGATTTGTAAACTTGGGTTGAATCGAGTGGTTTTTTCATTTTTTTTATTAATTTTTTTTTACAATTTTTTTTTCAATATTAGGTTGATTGAGAATTGAGTATTCTAATTTTAATTTGACTGGCAGTGTAGCGTGGAAAATTATCTAGTATTAACTATAAACTAAAAGAGGAGAGGTTTTTACTATACCCCTCATCACAAAGCACTATTCATTGGAATTATGATTTGCTTCTTTTTTTCTATGCTTTTTTTTTCAATCAATTTTTTTTTTAATTTCATCTTTTAATATTAGATTTGTTTTTATTGAGTTATTTCACTCTTATGACATGGATTGCTGGCTTGACGAGTTAACCTGGTTAACTCAAATTTTTCTTCAATTTCATCTTTAAATATTGATTTGATAGGAAATTAGACTTCATGATCTGTTTTGTTTACTTTCTATTGTGTTATTCTTGCCTTATTACTGGAGAATCATGTTTAAAAAGTTAACCCAAGTTGACTAATAGTTTTTTGTGTCTTCTTTTAATTTTTTTTTATTTTTATCATTTAACATTGAATCGGTTGAAAATTGAGTTTTATACTCTATTTTGATTTGCTTTCTATGGAGATATTTTGGTATCACAATCAAGGTCACAGGTTTTTTATAATGTTATCTCAATTTGATGGCCCAAGCCATGGGTCTGGCTGAGTGACTCATGTCGGTTTTTTTTTATATTTTTAATTGGTTTTTTTTAATCTCATCCTTTAATATTAGGTTGATTGATAATTGAAATTTGTAATTTTTTTGTATTTATTTTTTATAAGTTATCTTGGTTTTTTAACCCGGATTACGAGTTTGATAAATTAACTCGGTGGTGTAAACTTGACTGGATTTTTCATTCACCATGCAGTGCATTAAGATCATTTGACCAAAATGATTATTTTCTTTTTTCATTTTGCTAACAGTGCTTTGTCGCTTGTTAACAGAATATGGATAGAGTAATGAAGTATCAGTTAGAGGACACGTACATAGCTTCGGTATCATGCTGCTGGAATTGATAACAAGGCAAAGACCAACAGGAGAAACGCTCGCAGACGGGCTTGATATAAGGAAGCAGCCATGTTAAAAGGTTTTTATTTTATTTTATTAATTTCATTTTCATATTTGTTTTACCTAACACTGAGTTGCTTTTAAATTGACCAGAACAACCAATCAGACCACACCAGTACATAGCCCAAAACCAAAGGCCCAATTCATTCCGTCTCTTTTTCTGTATCGATCGATACGCATAAATTCTTGAATTATTTTATTTTATTTTTCTGGTTCTTGTTTTATAGATCGAAATTGTTTGATTTCTCTGAGATCTGACGTTCCAAATGATTGAAGAGATCTGCGATCGTATCAAGACCGTTAAATTTCCGATTCCAGCCCTTCTCTCTCTTCGACCACAGGTTAGAAGAAGTAGCTTCACTTTGTTTAATTAATATTTCTCTGAAATTGATTTAAAAAAAAAATTTCAGTTGAATCCGTAGAAGATACGAAATTCGATACAGGTTCGTGTTTTTATTAAAAAAAAATGTATTAGAAATTATTTGTTGAAGTACTGATTATCAGTGTTTATTTCTTTTTTTGCTTCTGCTTAGACTTAGAAATTGTAATTGTGAATTATTTGATTTTATTTGTTATTGAATTTAATTGTTTATTTATCTTTTTAATTCTAGGGTTTCTAAATTTTTAAAGTCGTTTTTAATTAAGAGGAAAAAAAAAGAGTTAAATTGAGTCAAATTCGGTGCTGTAGAACTCTAGACATTTGTATTTTATATTGAAATTCTTTTGACTCGAAAAGGTTGTTTTGATTTTAATGAATTTTCAGGAGAAACTATTAATTCGGAGGAGAGCGTATCTAATAGAATTCAACAAGTTTCCCCATCTCAGGGGCCAACACTGCCCATTTTGCAGAAAATTATCAATTTAAGTGATAAAATTCAGGTACTTATTTTGAACTTTGGTGGTGTTGGGTATCGTATAGATGACTTGAAAAGACTTGGTTTTAGTTGTAGAATTCAGGCAATTTTAAATTTCATTGTTTTAGCTAGTAAATTAGGATTTTGCATTATTATGTTGATGGGGGTATTGATTTGTTTTCTTTCTTTGAATTTAATTGTTTTTGTTTTAGAATTTGAAGAAAGAGCACTCAAATCTCTCTAATCAAGTAAAGACTGCCAAGGATTCCTTTCTTGGCCCCAATATTTTAGACACCCTTCAAAAACTCGGGTGAGTATCCAATAGTGAAACTAATTTATTTCTTCTTTTCATTTTTTATTTTTTTAGAGGGGTTTGGTTTTGATAGTTTACTAGTTGAAATATCGGTCAGGTAATGAATATGAACTTCTTAAAAAGAAGTATCTACAAGAGTTGTCTAGAAAGAGGCTTTACAATGAGGTGATCGAGCTTAAAGGGAATATTAGGGTCTTCTGTAGATGCAGACCACTAAATCAAGTCGAAATAACAAATGGTTCGAGCTATGTAGTTGATAGTTTACTAGTTGAAATATTGGTCAGGTAATGACTATGAACTTCTTAAAAAGAAGTATCTACAAGAGTTGTCTGAGAGGAAGAGGCTTTACAATGAGGTGATTGAGCTTAAAGGGAATATTAGGGTCTTCTGTAGATGCAGACCACTAAATCAAGTCGAAATAACAAATGGTTCGAACTATGTAGTTGAATTTGACTCTTCCCAAGATAATGAGTTGCAGATCATTTCCTCTGATTCTTCCAAAAAGCAATTTAAGTTTGACCATGTTTTTGGGCCTGAGGATAATCAAGGTGATCTGATGTTTTATTTATGTATTGCTACTGCAGACATCCTGTTAAAGATTATGTGTGCAATTGAAGCTTTTAATCCTATGTCTGTATGATATGCAGAGGCTGTTTTTGGACAAACTAAACCAATAGTCGCTTCAGTTTTGGATGGCTACAATGTCTGCATAATCGCCTATGGATAAACTGGAACTGGAAAGACATTTACTATGGAGGGCAGCCCAGAAAATAGGGGAGTGAACTACAGAACATTGGATGAGTTGTTCTCAAGAGAGAAGTGGCATTATGAGATATGGTCCTTTTTGTTAGTATGATGGAGGTTTACAATGAGAAGATAAGGGACCTCTTGATTGATAGTTCCAACCAACCGCCTAAAAAGTTAGTTTCCTCTTTTATTGCTACTGTATTGATCTGATAATCAAAATATAGTCATTTATATCAAATTTTTTGGTTGCAAAAATTTTATATTAATAATTTTCTGTAGCACTGATTTATATCATTTTGCTACTTGGTGAGGGAAATTAACTATTGGTGAGGGAAATTAACTATTGTTTAATACAAACATCATGCATGAAGTTCTGTATCAGCTCAATTTTCATTTGAGCACTCGATAGCAAATGATAATAAATACCTTGCTCCTCTCTAGTGTAGATAAGCATGACATCTAATTGGGTTTAGGGTTTAAAAGATTATGTAAAGACTCCTATTTGGAAGCCCACTGGTATGAAAGATTTATAGTCTAACGATAAGAAATAGAGTTACATGAATGAAGTTTGATGAAATTTTAGTTTTCTTACATGCATGAAGGTTGGAGATAAAACAAACAGCTGAAGGAACACAAGAAGTCCCAGGACTTGTTGAAACTCGGGTGACTGGCACAGAGGATGTGTGGGATTTACTCAAGTCTGGAAGTCGGGCCAGGTCTCTTGGATCAACCAGCGCTAATGAGCTTAGCAGCCGTTCTCATCGGTAAAAATGAACTCTGCTTTCTAAGAATATACTTTATGTTATATCACATATAATAGCAACTAAATAGTTTTTTGGATCTGTGAATCTAAACTATTCAAGAAATATACTGATTAATTGAAGTGGTAGTACTAATGACCACACCATTGTTGTTCTGTAGTATGTTGAATAGCAACTCGAAACTTGATGATCCAGTTAAAACCCGTAACTCGAAACTTGCTTCAGGTCGAAACCTAAGCCCGGACTAAAAACTATGCATCATATGTTAGGAGAAAAGTAGTAAATTCTTCAGTGGAAACTTTAATCATGGTCTAGCAAGGGTTGTCTGGAAAAAGATTCCGGAAGACCACCAGTATCCACAAGGAAATCACCAGGAAATCACTGCTTGGCTGTGTTCAAAAATCAAAAGGGCACACAGCGAGTCAAGCATCCGCGTACACGACGCTTTAACTCGTTTTGGCCGGTGGGACATCCTACTTTTTGACTAATTTATACACCCAGCCAGCGTTTAACACAAGATATATAGAGCTCTTGGCATGCCACTTTCTCATCAATTATTTAAGATATGATACAGGAGATAAGAAAATGAATATTGCTATTATAATAATTTTTGCCAAGATAGATGAAGAATTAGTACGCAAAAATAATTAGTACGCCAACACTCCTTCCTGGAAACCGACCTCAACTTTTCCTCACCGACAAAGTAAAGAAAAAGGAAAAGAAGATAGATGAAGAATGGAGGTTGAACATATGTTTGATCATATTTAGCCTTTATTTATGAGATATAAGAACTCAAATAATCTCCCAACTGTCCTCCATCCGCTAGCTTCTCTCTTTATTTATCAGGTGTAAGATCTCAACTAGTCTTTGACTAATAGTGAATCTTAAAGAATAAAAATATGGATTGTCAATCAATTTTTGCCGTCTGCCTTCTGATCTCACTTCTCCATCTGAATTTTCCAGTTGGTGTTAAATAATATGGTTTTGGTTTTAACGAATATTCATCGACATGGCTCTTCCTAGTTATATTACTCATCATTATAATTATATCGTTTGTTTTCTTATTGCTTGTTACAGGGAATAATTATAACAAGTAGAAAGCTTACGTCTACATATATCAATCATATACAAATATGGCTTCCTCTTCTTCTCCCACTACTCCATATTTGAAGCACGATGTGTTTCTCAGTTTTAGAGGCACAGACACCCGCAATGGTTTCACCAGTCATCTTTATGATGCTTTGCAGCGAAACCAAATTGATGCTTACATCGATAATAAACTTGATGGAGGAGAAAAGATCGAGCCTGCCCTCTTGGAAAGGATTGAAGAGTCGTTTATTTCGCTAGTCATTTTCTCTGAAAATTATGCAGATTCTACTTTCTGTTTGAGGGAACTCTCCAAGATTCTTGAGTGCATGGAGACCAAACAACAGATGGTCTTACCAGTTTTTTACCGACTTGATCCAAGCCATGTTCAAAATCTGACTGGGAGCTATGGAGATGCACTTTGCAAGCATGAAAGAGATTGCAGTTCTGAAGAAGTAGAGAGTTGGAGACATGCTTTGAAAGAAATAGCTAGTGTCAAGGGCTGGGATTCAAACGTCTTTAAGTAAGTTATTACTTTAGTTGCAGCATATTAAACCCCAACTTATGTAAACAATTTTGTTCGAGAATCAATGTTGTGTTTGATGTTATGATAAAATTTCTTAGGTTATGACAGCATGTCTTTGTTCTTTATTTGTTATGCACTGCAGGGATGAGACCGAGCTAATTCAGGAAATCGTTTCCGCTATTCATAAGAAATTGAGCCATGAGCTGTCACTCTCACTCGATGCAGAAGGCCTTGTTGGAATGAAATCACGCGTTGAAGACATCGAATCATTACTATCCTTTGGATCAACCGGTGTGCTCATTGTGGGAATCTGGGGGATGGGTGGTATAGGTAAGTCAAGGACGGCTGATTTTGTGTATCATCGAAACCGTAGTAAATTTGAAGGCCATTGCTTTTTCCAAAATGTGAGGGAAGAATCAAAGAAGCATGGAGTGAATCATGTAAGACAGAAAATTCTTGGTGAAGTATTAGAGAAAAAAGATATGACTATACGCTCAATAGGGTTACCCCTGGACATTAAGCGAATGCTTCAAAGAAAAAAAGTCCTCATAGTTCTTGATGATGTCAATGATCCACAAGATTTAAAATATTTACTAGGAGAGGATGGTTTGTTTGGCCGAGGAAGTAGAATCATGGTGACAAGTAGAGATAGGCAAGTGCTTATAAATGCATGTGATGAAGACAAAATTTACGAGGTTGAAATTTTAGATGAAGACGATGCACTTCGACTCTTCAGCTTACATGCTTTTAAACAAGATCGTCCCATAGAAGAATATAGTGGGCTATCAAAAACTGTGGTAAGCTGTGTTAAGGGCAATCCATTAGTTCTTGAGGTTTTAGGTGCCAGTCTATACAACAGGAGTGTTGAATACTGGGAAAGGAAGGTGGCACAGCTAAGAACTAGTGGTAGTGAGGAAATTGAGAAATGTTTGGAATTGTGTTATCAGGATTATTAATGATCGGGGCCGCATCAAAAAATTATGACTAAATAGTCATATTTTCTCACTTTTTTGTTCTAAATTTTTATTAACATTATGAAGTATTTTTTATTTTAGACAAGGAAGTGAACTTAGCTCAACTAGATGAAATAGATAGTGAAATAGAGAGATTGTTGTAGAGTTTAATGTTACAACAAGGGAGTGAACAACTTTTTTCTCCTAAAAAATCCCTCATCCACATAATTCCTGTCATCCTCTATGGAATGTGATCTAGCAATAACGTGACTAAAATCCAAAATTTATCGTAAATGGAGTATGATCAAAACTTTTAGTAGTTATTGCAAGTTTTGCTAAAAAATGTTTGATGGTTTTGTTTTTATAACGTGTTCTTCTCTCTCTCTCTCTCTCTAAACAGTTAGGTGGCAGCATTAAATCTATTTTAACTAAGATTTGGTCTCTTTCTTGCTGCTTAGGAAAAATGGAAAAGAAATAAGAACTGATTTTGAATGATCAAGTTCTTAATGGGATCATTGTTCCACAAGAACAATATGCTCTCTCTGCTACATGCAAAGCATCAGTTCCATATACCGATTTTAACAAAGGAAAGAGCAAAGAATAGAAGCCATCGTCCCAACATGTTTTTCAGTGAAAAACTAAAACACCATTCACTTGTGTGGAAGATGTTTCCACAATAAATTTGGCGATTCAATCCACAACAGCTTCGAGCTGGCTGGTGGCAAGTTCATCTTAATGCCGGCCTGGGATTTTTTTCAAAAGATGAGGCTATGGTTTTATTTCAACATTTCGCGTCTAGTAAATAACTAATGTCTATCTTAAAATTACAAATAAAATTAAAAGGCATCAATATTTTATTATGAATATTTTATTGTGGATTGTGTACAGTATAATTTACAATTTATCGTAGACTGATGTCTCCCTTAAAAAACAAAATAATTAAATAATTACTTAGGGTTAATTTTGTATTTTCATATCTTTATTACACAATATAATTACTCCTATGTCCTTGAAAAAAGAATAACATACGTAATGTTTGGCGCTTGCTCTGCACAAGTTTTATTTTAATCTTATCCTTCAATATTGAACTGATTGAAAATTAAAATTTATAATTTGTTTTCATTTGTTTTCCATGCGGTTATCTTGATTTTATGATTCAAGTCGCGAGTTTTGACAAGTTAACTCAGGTAGCGTTTTCAAATCTTTTTTAATTAATTTTTTTTTCAATTCACCACAATATTTAGTAGTTTTATCAACAAAATTTTTCTGTCAGAGTAAGATTAATACTCTGTCAGTGGAAATTTTACCAACTAATTCACCAATGGAATGCTTTTGTTGGTATACCGTTCGTCGGTGATTCCACTATTTGTCGCTAATTCTATCGAGAAAAAAAATTAAAAAACAATGATTTTACAAACATCTAGGATCTTTCATTCAAGCAGAAAAGGAACACAATTCTATTTTGGATTTAATAAAAAAGCAAAATTTAATCCTAGTGATCCAATTAAAATCCATGACTCAAACCTTGATTAAGGTGGAAACCCATGTCGGCACTAAAAACTATGCATCATATGTGAGGAGAAAAGTAGTAAATTCTTAAGTGGAAACTTTAATCATGGTCTAGCAAGGGTTGTCTGGAAAAAGATTCCGGAAGACCACCAGTATCGAGAAGGAAATCACCAGGAAATCACTGCTCGGCTGTGTTCAAAAATCAAAAGGGCACACAGAAAGTAAAACATCAAACAAACCAATAATTAGAAAACACGGCAATACCTTAGCTTTCACAAGACAATAAAACAATGTAGCTTATCTTATATAGGTCGTAGTTGGAGTGCTAATACCTTCCCTTTACACAACTAGTCCTCGTACTCGATCTCTGAGACCAATTAGGGGTTTCTAGTGACCAAAATATTAAGTGGTAACTCTCATTCCCGCTTTTCACTGATAAAAGATAAGAATTCTTTGTCTCCCCACATTTGCCTGATAGATACAATATCAAGAGTGGACGATCGCCGCGGTGTCGCACACGTGTGACACTAAATATTAGATCATCTTCTCACATAATCTAAACATTAATTAGCTAGATTAACACCTATATAAGTAAAATTCTAAAATCATAAAATTTATCCCAATCAGAGTCAGCAATATCAAAAATTAATTTGTTGCGGGTAATTCAAATAAACCACAAGATACCACAGCAATCCATACTTTTATGCAATTCTATAGTTTATTAATACAAATATTTATTATTTATCACTTGATTTAAACCTATAATTTATTGTTTAATGTAAACTTTAAGGTTTATTTCTTAATTTAAACCTTTTTGTTTGAAGCTAGAGTGGACCTTATTGTTTCTCGATCAATACAAACTTTACCATTTACTGGTTGTCATGCCTGCGCGCTGCTGCGGGCTTAAGGTATGTTTGTGCGTTGTTATAGATTTGTAGAAAAAATCATAATTTTTTTTTAAAAACAATTATGTGAAGAAACACTATTGCAATATCAAAAATTAATTTGTTGCGGGTAATTCAAATAAACCACAACAATCCATACTTCTATGCAATTCTATAGTTTATTAATACAGATATTTATTATTTATCACTTGATTTAAACCTATAATTTATTGTTTAACGTAAACTTTAAGGTTTATTTCTTAATTTAAACCTTTTTGTTTGAAGCTAGAGTGGACCTTATTGTTTCTCGATCAATACAAACTTTACCATTTACTGGTTGTCATGCCCGCACGCTGCTGCGGGCTTAAGGTATGTTTGTGCGTTGTTATAGATTTGTAGAAAAAATCATAAATTTTTTTAAAAACAATTATGTGAAGAAACACTATTGCAATCCATAATGTTTTCAAGAAAAATTAAACTATAAAGCTAAATTCTCAACTAGCTTAATATTAAAAAAAATAAAATAGATAAATAATTTTGAAAAAAATCATAAAAAAACAAAAGGAAAAAAATCATGCAGGGAAACATTGCAATAATCTATAGTGTTTTGTGAGGAAATATACAATTGTAATTTTCATCCAACTCAATAATAAAAAATTAAATCCAATAAAGATAATTTTGGAAAAAAATCTTAAAAAAATGAAAGGAAAAAAAAACTATGTAGAAAAACATTGTAGTAATCTATAGTGTTTCATGAGAAAATCTATAGTTATAATTTTCAACCAGCTCAATATTAAAAACAATAAAATCGATAAAGAAAATTTTGAAAAAAATTATAATAAAAAAATTTCATGTCGGGAAACACTTTAGCAATCAACGGTGTTTTGAAGAAAAAAACAACAAAGCTAAATTTTCAACTAGCTTAGTATAAAAAATAAATTCGACAAAGATAATTTTAGAAAAAAAATCGATAAAAAAACATGTAGGGAAACAATATAGCAAGAAAAAATAATATGGGGAAATACTGTAGCAATCCACAATGTTTTTTTCAAGAAAAAAACTACAAAACTAAATTATTACCAGCTCAATATGAAAAAACTAAAATTGATAAAGACAATTCTAGAAAAAAACAAAGGAAACAAAAAAAAAATCATATGGGGAAACACTGTAACCATCAACAGTATTTTAAAGAAAAAACTATAAAACTAAATTCTCAACCAGCTCAATATTAAAAAAATAAAATTGACAAAAATAATTTTGAAAAAAACACAAAAAAAGTAGACAATTTTGGGAAAAAAAAACAAAAAAGCAAAAATAAAAATAAAAAAAATAAAAAAACATGTGGGGAAAGCTAAAGCTAAATTCTCAGCCAGCTCAATATTAAAAAAAATAAATTTAACAAAGAGAATTTTGAAAAACAAATATGTGGAGAAATATTGTAGCAAAACAAAAACCATGTCAGGGAAATACTGTAGCAATCTACAATGTTTTTTTATAAAAAAACTACAAAACTAAATCCTCAACCAGCTCAATATGAAAAAAAACTAAAAGGACCATTTTTGGAAAAAAAAAATCATATAAGAAAACATTGTATCAATTGACAATGTTTTTTTTTTAAATAACAGAGCTAAATTCTCAATTAGTTCAATATTAAAAAACAAATTAGTAAATTTTTTTTTAAAAAAATATATAATGTTTTTTAAAAAGAAGTAAATCATGGAAAAAAAACATGTAAAAACAAAAAAAACAGAAAAAAAATTAAAAATATTAGTACAATGAAAATAAAAGGTGTGGGGAAGCTACATTACTTTCCCCATCCATGTCTTTTAGAGTGTTGTTAATTATTTAATTAAATCTTATTGTTTAATGCTTTATGTGGACTTATTAGTTATTATTTCTTCGTGTTAGGAAGAAATGTTAGTGTATGCTCATATGGACTTATCTTCAATGACAAGTAAAGGAAAAGGAAAAGAAAAAGAAGATATCTGACCAATGCTGTCCTCTTTTCCTTTCGGTTTTCTCGGGCCAGCCCTCTTCTCATTTATCCTTTCTTTTTCTTCCTCAACGTCTCTTCCATGGCACATTAAGGAAACAAGAGAAAGAAGACGATATTGTTTCCTCGTTGTGGCACACAGAGGGTTAAAGATCAACAAGCTGCCCTTGATTAATAACTGGTACAACTTTCTTCCTATTCGTCCATTAATTTCTCTCTGTTTTGGGTTAGATTCCACTTGTTTGGCCATTGCTGTAGCATCATTAATATTGTTTATGTTAGTGAGTTTTCTCTTTTAGCTCAAAATGACTCTGTAATTAAGATCTCAGCTAATTTCCCACTGGCATTGTGGCACATAGAAGGAGGGTCAGAATCCACCTTCCTCAAGGGCTTCACTTTCTTTCCAATGAACTAAGGATTCTCCATTGGTATAATTACCCTTTGAAATCCTTACCATCAAATTTTTGTCCTGAGAAACTTGTTGAATTTCACATGCATTGTAGCCAGCTTGAACAACTCTGGAATGAATTCCAGGTATGCTTTAGCATCCTTCTTTATCAAATATAGGACATTATTTAAATTATTCATGACATTATTTTATGCCTTTTTTTTTAATTTGCAGCCACTTGAAAATTTGAAAGTAATGAACCTCCGTTCCTCCTCAAAGCTGAGCCTAAGTGATTCAGACTTGTCTAAATTCCCAAATCTTGAGGTTCTAAATCTGGGACAGTGTAGTGGTTTGGCTGGTTTACCTTCCTCTATTAAAAACAGCACCAGACTTACTGAATTGATCCTTTACCGTTGTGATAGTTTATCTACTTTGCCATCATCAATTGGATGCCTCTCTCAGCTTGTTAAATTGAATTTAATTTTCTGTAGAAGTCTTGCTAGTCTACCAGACAGCATTGGTGAGTTGAAATCTCTTAAAGATCTTTATCTTTATTCTTGCTCAAAACTAGCAAGTCTTCCAAACAGTTTTCACGAGTTGAAATGTCTTGCTAAGCTTAATCTTATTCATTGCTCAGAACTAGTAAGTTTACCAGACAACATTGATGAGTTGAAATCTCTTGTAGAGCTTAAACTTTTTTCTTGCTCAAAACTAGAAAGTCTTCCAAATAGCATTGGCGGGTTGAAATGTCTTGCAGAGCTTTGTCTTTCTAACTTTTCAAAGCTAACAAGTCTACCATACAGTATTGGCAAGTTGAAATGTCTTGTGAAGCTTAATCTTAGTTATTTCTCAAAACTTGCAAGTCTACCGGACTGCTTCGGTGAGCTGAAATCTCTTGTATTGCTTCATATTTCTTTTTGCCCAAAACTAGTAAGTCTTCCAAACAGTATTGGTCAGTTGAAATGTCTCGCAGAGCTTAATCTTAGTGGATGCTCAGAACTAGCAAATCTTCCAAACAGCATCTATTATCTGGAATCTCTTAAATGGATTAACCTAGAACGTTGCTATATGCTGAATAAATCCCCAGTACTGAAACCGAGGTGTTCAGAAGTAGAAGAAATAGCATTTGGTGGATGTCTCCAATATTTGAATTTGGGGGCTTCAGGCGTCTCAGAAATTCCCGGTAGCATAGGCTCTTTGGTGTCACTGAGAGATTTGAGATTATCTTGTAATGATTTTGAGAGGATACCTGCAAACATCAAGCAACTTCCCATGCTAATTAAACTCGATTTGCATGGTTGTGAGAGGCTTCAACATTTACCAGAGCTTCCATCGAGTCTACAGGTTTTAATCGCGTCATATTGCATCTCTCTAAGATCATTAGCAAGTATATTCATACAAGGTGAGAAAGATTATGAAGCTGCTTCTCAGCAATTCAATTTCTCTTATTGTCTCAAATTGGATCAGAATGCATGCACTCGAATTATGGAAGATGCCCATTTAAGAATTCGATGCATGGCATCATCTTTGTTTAATCGGGTGAATTCTTCGTCCCTCGATCTTGCTTTAAAAAACAATCATGATAATTTTGTAAATTTATCTCACATTCTCACTCTCTTCGGTGCAGGAATATTTTGGTAAGCCAATTAGAGTTAGGCTGTGCCTTCCTGGGTTGGAAGTCCCGGAGTGGTTCTGTTATAAAAATACAGGAGGACCTTCATTAAATATTCCAGCTCATTGGCACCGTACTACTAACAGTTATCAGTTCCTGGGATTCACCTTCTGCGCTGTTGTTTCATTTGGCCACAGTAAGAAAAAGCGTCCCGTTAACATTAGATGTGAATGCCATTTGATAACCCAAGGTGGAAACCAGAGTGATCTCAATTTCTACTACTATGAAGAAGTTGAAAGAAAGGAGCGGAGTTTATGGGAAAGGGATCATGTTTTCATCTGGAGTATCAACTCTAACTGCTTTGTAAAGGAGGCCTCGTTTCATTTCAAACCACTGTGGGGAACTGCTGATGTGGTGGTTAAGTGTGGAGTCCATCCACTGTTTGTCCAAGACTGTTGATGAATCCTCTGTTATTTCACTTCCTCGGACCATAATTGGGTCTTAGCCTTCTTGAGTTTTTCACCTGTGCCATTCAAAGAATTTGCATGGTCTTAGCCTTCACTTATGCTTCTTGGGCTGGAACTGTACAGGCGACGTCTCAAGGTTTGTCTACTATCCAGTGATCGGATTTTTGAGTGTCTTTGGTCTCTGCGAGCTAGCCTTTATAAAAAAAGCAGCAAGGCAAATAAATGATGCATAAAGTTTTACTGATGCATTATAGGCTCTTTGAATTGATTTAACATGCAAATAAAGCTACAGTTGTGGTTTACTTCTTATGTCATATCATTAATCTGTTCTTGCATTGATTCTGCAGTGTCTTGGAGGTGCCTTACGATTGTTCCGCTGAGGCAGACTTGTGGCATTCACTTATCGTTAAAGCTAGGTTCGAGAACAATCGATTCCAGAAGTCAAGGAAGCAACCAGAGACTTCAAGCAAACATGTTGATTGGTTTTGATATTGAAACACCCAAAACATTCGTATTAACATTTTCACTTTCAGATTTTGTGTTCTGCTTAGGATTCAAAACTCAACACTAAAGTTCAATGTGTGAGATTTTCTGATATCATTCAATTGGACATCTCAACTCCTTGAATTATG
>Ga0325401_1003012_pt1 | contig 15221 bp, 7 predicted proteins | sample PopdelMetagenome_FD_205666 | JGI IMG/M metagenome (GOLD analysis project Ga0325401, IMG submission 205666) | Populus deltoides microbial communities from Bellville, Georgia, United States - Xylem-PdKOR-R2 | ecosystem: Host-associated > Plants > Phyllosphere > Stem > Wood/Secondary xylem | place...
GTTGTGAAGGTATTGACTTGGTATAAATTTATCTAAAGATAAAAATCATATAATAAACATCTCACGTGATATTTTCCCATAATCTATCACAATGTCAATGACCGCCCTCACTCGGGCCATGTTGATTTGTGCAGTGCGAGAAACAATGGGCCTTGGCTTGAAGCGACTGTTTGAAAATACAGTTTAATATATGTTTTTATTTTTTTTTAATGTTTATCAATCGTTTTAATGTATTAATATTAAAAATAATTTTTTAAAAATAAAAAAATATTATCTTAATATTTTTTAAATGAGATTATTTTGAACCGTAACCATAATTCCAAACAGACATAAAACCAGAAGGATATTTTTTTTAATTTTTAAATTGGGTTACCGTTTATTTCTTTATCATGATAAGCATTTTGAATCCTTTTTTTATTGCCAACAGAAAAGGAAATGAAAAGAACAAAAAGGATTTATCAAATTAATAAAAACTCAATTTAAAAATTTAAATTCTTGGGTGATATCTCGATAAACAGTTTTTATATTAATTTTATAACTCATTTCTTTAAATAAAATTTTTAATCATAAAACTAGTATGAGTTTACTCTTGTGGGGGTAATATAATTAAAAATAAATTAGTAAGATTAATTTGAATATATTAAAAATATCATCTCAAATCACTCGATGATTTTCTCAACAAATTTAAAGCTCTTATGCTTCATATTTTCAGTAATAAAAATCGCAATCCTATTCTTCTTCCTCGTCCTTTTCAAACATGTTCTGTAACAAATAGTGGAATTAAAGAGCACTGTCGATTCTAAGATAGAACATGCATGGCTCCTTTTCATATAATTAGGACGACAATGACTCAAGTGTAGCGAAACTTGGTTGAGCTGCTGCCACAAGCTAGCATTGTGAGGCCATGGAAACTCAAGCCATCTACTTCACGCTAAAATTAACCAAATTAAACAACATATTCGAAAGGATATGCCATTAGTCAAGAAAAGAAACAGGCATGCATGCCTTTGATCTATTAGTCTGATGAGTTAGAAATTGAAAGAATATTCAAGAGCTCGATGGAGGGAAGAAACCATGGCTAGCTCTCTCTGTATAATTAAGGCCTTCTATGTCACTGTTATTAACGTTAAAGAGTGACAGAATATGATCATCGATCATGGTTGCTGTGAATGACATCTTGTTCTTGTGTGGAAATATCTCCCAGAAGAAATGGTCCTGGGATTTCCTTGGTAGAGACTTATAGCATGTTTGGAAACGCGGCTGCGACTGCGTTTTTAAAAAAATTAATTTGTTTATTAAAATTTAATATAGTTTATATGTTTTGGATCGTTTTGAAGTGTTAATATCAAAAATAATTTTTAAAAAATAAAATAAATATTATTTACATATATTTTAATATAAAAAATTATTTCAAAAACATCCACGATCGAACACTCAGTATATTTCTGTAGCAAGCTGGCTTGATGTAAGCTTTCCAGTAATTATTCCAACCTGAAACTTGGCTCCGTACACCTTAGTTATGTGAGAGACCCGTAGCCTTTGGTTTGTGATAAGATATTAATTTTAAAAATAAAAAATATTATTTTAATATATTTTTTTAAAAAATAATTAACATCATACTCGTCTCAAAGCAAAAGAATCAGCATATCTACTTGGATCTTCTTTTTTATGTATTTGAATGTTCATTAATTGTGGGGCCACAATGGAGTTAGATATCGGATTTAAATTCGAATCCATATTAAGAAAACATCAACTACATGCTAAATCTTGTGTTTAGGTATGGGATTTGGGTTGACAAAATCAACGGTTTATATTTTTGAAATCTAAACCACGATTTTGGTTTGGATTTAAAAAGAAAAATAACTACAAATTAGAAAAAATAAAAATTTCCATCCTCGACTAATAAAAATAAAATCTTAATTTACAAATATATTTTATTATGTTACCTGTAATTTGAAGGCAGTCCATCCCCTATAAATTAGACAAAATACACACAAACTGGTTTAGATACTCATGTCAATTATAATAAAAAAAACTATTGAAAGAAATACTCATTTATATATATATTTTTTGCATGTGTGATATTAATGAATTCATTTTATATTAGATTTAACAATATTTATGTTAGATTCATTAATCATAAAAAAAAAATATTTATATAAAATCCAAAACAATAACTATATAAAAAGACAAACTTACTCTTTCATGTTAGTTTGGTTTAAATATGTATTGGATTTAAGACTGTATTTAAACTTGAAGAAACGATTGATTGACGTTGCAGTTAAAACTGTATATAGATTCATTGAACTTGAAGAAAATATTAAATTAATATTTTTTAAATAATTTTAATATATTAATATTAAAAAATTCTAAAAAGAATATTTTAATATATTTTTAAATTAAAAATACATTTAAAAAACATTCGATACCGATCTCACCAAATTTAAAAAACACTTCGCTTATAAATAATCCAAAACCGCCTCCCCTTCACACAGCTGCCTCTTCTCTCTCCAAACCACACCATCAGGCCGTCTTGTTTCTCTCTCTCTCTCTCTCTGTGTTAAATTCTTTCTGTGCATGGCAGTCAGTATCTTATCTAATGAGGTATCTGACCTGTGTCTTGGAAAACCTGCGTTGAGCTCTCTGTCAGCTTCTGCAACCGTCGGTGACGCGTTGTCTGCTCTCAAAAGATCTGGTGATTTGTTCTTAAGCGTTTGGAGCTGTGATCACCTTCACCATTGCAACTCTCCAATATCGATCCAGGTTGACTTTGAAGAATGTAAATGCGTTGGCAAGGTTTGCTTGGTGGATGTGATTTGCTTCTTGTCTGTAGAAGAGAATTTGAAGAATCCGGGAAAAGCCCTTCAAGAACCGGTCTCTGTGCTTTTAAATTCTAAGGTTCCTGGACTTGTTAGGCACCTGGAACCGCATGCCAGGCATGTTCATTCATTTCTTGATTTTTTTTTCTTTCTGAGATTTGGATTTTCAATTGCTGACTTTTTAGGGAATTTGGAGTTTTTTTTAATGTGGTTGTCACGGAATTGAATATTTTTAATGTTTTTTTTTCCTTGTATATTTTTAATTGTTATCATCACACCACCAACTATAGTGTTTTACTTGTTCATTGTTAGGTTACGTATTGGTTGAATTTTTTTTTTCTTCAAAAAAATCTCAAGCTGAAATGTCCCCCCACCTAAATTGTCCGTGTCAAGAATTTGTCGATATTAATTTTTTATTTATTTGAAACTTCAATGTTTATAGATTTTTCATGTGATGCATAATACTTCAAATCTGGATGGATTTTATATTTGACAACTAAGTACAGGAATTTAATTAATCACACGGAAAAATTACATGAAAGGAACAAATTTTGGAGTGTTTGATGTGTGGCTGCCGGAGAGCGTTGTGGCTCAACATCTCTTTCTGTAGGGTGAACTCTACATAAGAAAGACGTGTTGCCATAAAGAATGTAATTATTTAATGGATTCGACAGTGAATTTACCACCCTCTCATTACTATGACTGCAGTTGTATCTGTTTTTCTTTGAGATTTTCTGATCTGTTTAATCTGTCTCTGTCTTAATCGTGTCTTTTTGCGCATCTAATGATTTTCTCTTGCTCTTTCTCAGCCTGTTGGAGGCCATAGATGTCATCCTTGGAGGGGCACTGAACCTTGTGATACCTCTTCGCAACCCATTCACAAGAAAGAAGCTGGTATACAAATCCGCAGCCAACTCCACCCTCCACAACAACCGTGAGTACTGCTGGCTGGCTCAGGAAGACATAATCCGCTACCTCCTCAACTCCATTGGCCTCTTCTCTCCAACTCCAAACCACACCATCGAGTCCCTAGGCCTCATTGACTCTGAACCCTTCTTTACTGTCCATTATGATGACCCTGCCTCCTCTGCATTGCCCTTGATCTCTCAGTCCCTCATTAAACAAACATCTGTAGCCATTCTTGATACAGATGGTAAGTTGATTGGCGAAATCTCACCATTCACATTGAACTTTTGTGACGAGACAGTGGCAGCTGCAATCGCAACACTCTCTGCTGGGGAGTTGATGGCTTACATAGACTGCCGTGACCCACCAGAGGACCTGTTAAGGCTGGTGAAGGAAAGACTGGAAGAGAGGAATCTAGGACCAGCTTTGGACTTGATAGAAGAGGAATCAGGAATTTCATCATTGTCATCGTATTCATCTTCATCAGATGAAGAGTTTGGAATGGGAAGGAGTGGGGGGGTGTCTGGGCATTCAGCAGGGGTGAGGGGTACCGCGCAGACAACCGTGTGCTATCCATCGAGCTCGTTGGTGGCAGTGATGATTCAGGCTCTTTCACATCGTGTAAGCTGCACATGGGTTATCGAAGAGGATGGCACTTTGCTTGGCGTTGTCACCTTTGCAGGAATGATTAAAGTGTTCCGGGAACGTTTGAAGTCAATGGCGTGAGCATTCAGAATCAGGCACGTAAAAAAAGAAGAGCCAAAACTTTGATTTTATGCCAACATTCTGCTCAATGGTTTCTTCTCTTTCAATTTAATATTTATAATTTTGAAAACATTTTATTTTAAGCACCTATGAAAATGGACATCGCAGAACTGGGATTGGTATGACAATGAGACCTTCTTATGATGGACTGAATTAACTCAACGCTTTACAATTTAACAATTGTAATTTGAAGAAGAAGAAGAAAAAAAATACATAATGGCTGTGAATTAAATTTTAAAAATTAAAAAAAATTACAAAACATAATTTTAATGCAGAAATAAATAGTTTCTAGAAGATATCCTGTCCAGCGGAGCGGGACTACATGTGTGGAGGGAAATTTGTCTTGAACTGGAAAACGATGTTCAAGATGGCAAACAGGGTTGGCAAATCCACTCTCGAGTATGAAAGGCAGAGAACTAAAGAAAAAAAAATCTACATCAGATGTTTCTTGAATTCGTTCCTCTCATTTGCCTCTGGTCTATTTGAGACAGTAATAATTCATGGTGTACATATCCAGTCAAGCATGATAAGGAGGATTAATGTAACGAAAACAATACACAATTGATCAAAGCAATGGTCATCAAGTTTGATCAAAAGGGGAGTTTTTCTAAATTTAAAAATCAATTTCATTAACAGATAATCATCTCCCAAGTGTGACCAGTGGAATTCAAAGAAAGAAAAGGTCAACTAAATGAACACGAACAATAATTTTCATTAACAAGGTCATTATTCGGTGTCTCGGTTGAAGATGCCCGGAAAACAAATGGCATGGTTATAGAGAAGAGAAGGAGGAGACAGTATCAGTTACTTGAGCATGATGGAGAATGACTCAGGAAAAAAATTAGCAAGACCTTTCCCCCCTTTTATTTTCTTATCTGGGTATTGTTTTCTATACATAGAATACAACCTAGCTGGTGAGCTGAAACTGGAAAGAATGAGGATGGGATACAAATGGAAAGCATTGAAACAATCAACTCTTGCTTCAAAGTGATTAAAATAGCCTATGATTGAGCTCAGACGTGCACGATAATAAGGCTTCTCTTACTTGAAGATTGTTAGAGTCCATATGAAGAGCATCTTCATAGAGCCTCCTTGCTTGCTGCAGCAACTTCACTTTCTCTCTGCTATTAGATGGCCGTAAACGGGATCTCTGCTGCAATACCACACCCCATCTATACAAGGCTGCAATCCACCAATGTTAAAGTTCAGTATAATTTTATACTTTCTTGACACACCACTATTTTTCTTTCCTGTTGTTTCTGAACGAATTCAATTTATTGTTGCACAAATAAAAGCACTTTATGCTGGCAATTGAACATGTGTTTGAATGACGATAATCTTATCTTAGCAACTCCTACATTGCCATGCTCCTTAGAACTCCAGGTAAGACATGATTCTCCCTTTGCGATTGTCTTAAATGGGTATCATCTTTTGTCAAACAGATCCTTCTAGTATAAGTTTATAACTCGATTGACTTTTAGTAAAGAAAAAAAGTTACTCACCATCTGGTGCGTAGACATTGCCTTTGGACATCATGGCATCAAATTTGTCAATTGCAGCCAAGAACACTTTTTCAGCATCATAAGCAGCTTCCTGAAATCCAAAAAAGATTGAAGATTCAGCACTGGATGTTAAATTGTTAAAAGTAAGCTACAACCTGAAAGGTTATTCCTGTAGTCCAAATCCTAACTGAGCTAATTACATGGACACTTGTACAAGAAGGGCCAAACCAAGCAGCCTTAGCAGTACATACAGAATCAGCAATAAAATTATAACAATGTCAAGGTGCCAGTGAACACTTACTGGTCCAATATCTGCAATCAACTGCGCACGAAAGGAGAGGGCAAGGCCCCAATTGTACAAGGCTCTCACATCATTACCATCAATCGATAACGCCAGCCTATATTTTCTGCCCGCTTCAACTAGGAGTTCTTCACATTCTTCACACACATTTACAAGTACAGATGCTATTTTATCTTTCTTTATTGCCTGATCATCTAGACCTTTGAGTATTCCACCGTGATCATTTGCATAAAATGGATCCCTTCTTGAGAGGAGAGTTCGCAGCTCGCGACTAATCTTTAATTTTAGTTCTCCATGAAGAAGATATGTATTGCCCAATTGGCCGACAGCCAACAGGCTCATGGGCTTCATGGCAATGGCTTTGGAAAGTAACTTCGCAGACTTGTGCAAAATAATTTCTACATGCTCTTCATCACTCCTTCCCCTTAGAAACTCCTTGGCTTGTTTCAGAAGGTTGTTAGCTTCTGTGAGGTGCCTATCAAACACCACGTCATCTGAAACCACTGAAGAAGAAGAAGACGAAACAACTTCACTCTCAGGTACTGACTGGTGATCACCTAAATGCAAATCATCATCCACCCACCCTTCTTTGAGTTGAGACCTGTAACTCTCATCTTCACTCATCTTCCAGGTGTGTGAGGATCTGTAAGCTCTGGAGGATTTCCTGTACATCTGCTTTTGTACGAAGTTAGTTTCTGTTTCCATTTGTTCTAAACTGACACCAAAATCCACAGAATCAAATAGATTATCCTGGGATTTCCATGTTTCAGTTTCATTATTTTGATCCATCTTCCAATAAACACCATGATTATCCATGAACTGCAACCTGTTATTTTGGTAACGATACTCTTCATTATTAACAATTCTTTTTCTATCCCCACCTACATCCCCCAAATTCATCTTTCCATTTTCTGAAACAATTCTAGTCCTTTGACTATCCAAATTCAAAGCAGACTTATTCATTGAACCTTGAGAAAACAGGAAATCCCTATTCGCTTTCTCATTATCAACAGCATTAAGAACCTCTTCTTCAACAACTGGCGTCGTGTTATTTCCTTGAGCCCGATCATTTTCCACACCCTTCGCAGTCCCCTGCTTAGCAATCTCTTTCTCTTTCTCCTTCACTTTATTACTCTTTGAACTAACCGCTTTCTCTCCAAACAAACCCCCAACAAATTGTAAAAACTCAAACCCAACTTCACCAATCTCCTTACCTTTCATACTTGAAGATGATTTCTGATTCTCAACTAACAAACCATTAACATTTCCTGAATTAACGATATTTGCCTGGACAACATTTCTCGCATTCAAAGCCGAAGCCTTTATCGATTGAATCACATTAACATAATTCTCCAAATCACCCAATTTAATTTCTTTAGAATCAATAGCTCTCTGTATATCACTCTTCAAGTCACTAGCTTTAACATCAAAACCATCAAAAAAACCCACTAAACTCCTTAACCTCTCACTATAAACCCTAAAAAACTCCTCTTTAGCTTTTTTCTTAATTGAATTCACATTAAACTCATTAAAACTCCCCCCGCGTACAAACCCAAAGGAAAACCCAACAGCAAAAACCAAAACAGAAGCTGGAAACACTATAATTGAAGAAACCCTGACCCTAGAAATTGCAAGGGCACAAAAAATACCCAATATAAACATAAAGACATGTTTTTTATCATCGATTCCTATAGAAACTAGAAAATTCATCAACTGGGTTGACTCACCCGAGGTGACTGAGTCACCACCAATGAGTCCCAAGTCGTGCCAGCCATTATAAGTGTCTGAAGCAGATGCTTTGATTGGAGAGAAATGCCGGGGTTTGTGAGTAAAGAGAGGGTTTTTTGTATGGGAAATGCGAAGGAGGGATTTTTTATTTTCTCGAGAAAGTGATTGAAAATGAAAGAGGAAAATTGAAGGAGGGGATTGTGGAGCTGCGCAATTAATTGGGTTTATAAAAATTAGGGTTTTCATTTGGGAATTTTGTTGATTGAAGATTGAAGTGTTTGAAGTGGAAATTTTCTGTTTGTTGTTACACTTGCAACCCAGGAGGAATTTTCAGTTGGTTAGTTTGTTAGGCACATTTAAAGAGAAGAGAAGTGGAGGAAGGGACCTCAGAGGGAAACAAAGAAGACGACACGTCGTTGAACATCATATGTTCTACTTCTACCCTCGTAATTTACTCATTACAATCCAACTATTCTTTAAATAATAATAATAAATTATATGTTTTTATATTATTTTGACATCAGTTTTTTTTTTAAATATATTTTAATATATTTGTAAATAAAAAAATACTTTAAAAAATAATATCTATCCTATTTTTTAAATAATCAATTGATATTTTTTGATGTTATATTTATATTTCTCGCATGTTTTCTTGTAATTAAAAAGAAAAAAACTAATTTTGTTGTCATATTTTTCCTTGCAAATCTTCGTAAATGTTGTAGTCTCTCGTACAAACACTAGGAGGTTGATTAGAATTAAGTACTACTCTAATATTTTAAAATTTTAGGGTAAGAAAAGGAAAATATTGGATTTTATTTTCAAATGTAATATTTTTTAATTTGTAGAACTAGAAGACTATCTTTATAAATATACTAAGTTTGAAAAATATATTTCTAATGTTTTCATATATTCTTTTACAATTTTATTTTTATTTTTTAATTATATAAAAAAATTCCTTAGTTTTAATTCTAATTCCTTATTTTCCATTTCAAATCTTTTATTTTTTATAACTTCAATTTAATCCGAATAGCATTATTTATTTAAATAATATTTGAAAATATAATTGAAATCATGTTTTAAAAAATTTAATTTAATTAATTTATTTAAAATTAATTTTTATTTATTTTTTTAGATCATACTATCAAAAATTATTTTTAAAAAATAAAAAAATAATATTTTGATATATTTTTAGAAAACACATTTCAAATCAGCCTAAATATTTTATTATTATTTAGATATGCGATCACGAAGGGCCCAGTGTTTTGAGACCCTTGCATGATCTAGCCCTCAAGCATGAGCCAATGCCACACGGGCCGCAAGAAAATGGAAGCTTACATCCTACTAGTCTCGGCTAGGCCCAGCTCTTGACTGGCTAAACCCTATGCATCGCCTGGTTTCGTTCTTGACTTCTCTCCTCACAACCACTTCACTTGCCTGTGGATCATACCACTTTTAAAATATGATAAGCCTCTGCTAACTCGGATTAATACAGGAATTTTTTTAATATTTAATTGGTAGAAAATAGTATTATATTATTTATTTTAAAAAAATTTATTATTATTACTATTACTATTATTTATTTTGCTTATTTTCTTATTATCTAATTAAAATAAAAATAGGTTATTTTATTAGTTGGATTCACAACCGTGTTCGTATATTTTCTTTTTTAAAAAATATTTTTGTAACATTTAAACATTACGAGCGATGATGAGATGAGTGATGCTGTTTATCTAAAAAAAACAGCGAAAGGGACAATGCATTGACACGCTTATCAATCCGACAATGATATTTTCTTCACGAAATATAAAAATTAAAAAAAAATAAAAATCTTGCCTTCTCCTTAAATAATTTTAAATTTTAGAGATAAAACTATGTAAAATTTAAGTTTTGACCCTTCTAGAATACAATTTCTTATTAATCTGCCCCTCTAACAAGATTCCATAGCTTGCCCGATATCAGATATGCATCCTTTTAAGAGGATGCAAAGCCAAATCTATAGAAGGCATGCATGCGGAAGATTTCCTGGCGATCTGTTCTTGTTTGAATGTTTTTATCCAGGGCTCGTCAGAATCTTAGCGGCAGGTGAGTTGCGTGCTGGGCTGTTGAGGCAACAATGATCGTATATTTTACTTGATTCTTCTTGAAAACAGGGATTAAAATAATTTATCTGCTTTAAAGACGAATGGGATAAATGTATAGGTGTTAGATCCGACCGGCTTGATTGGTCGAACTAGTAACTGGACCGGTTCGAGTAAGGTAAAAAATAGACAAGAGCAAAAAAATAATCAAACCCGGTCAACCGTGATTGGGGTCACTTGACAAAACTTGGTATATTTTTTTTTAAATGTGTTTTTTTTCTAGCTAGAAACTCTTTTTTTTTATATTTTTTAGTTGGTTATTAATAATTTTCAAAGTTCGCTATATAAATATTAAAAGAATATTTTATTTTTTTAATGTGAGATTTAAAATTATGTTTTTTTAATGTGGAATAAAAACCTTTTTGGTTTAAATATTTTAACTTAAAAGGATAACATAGTATCTTTTCAATGTGATATAAAAAATCTTTTGAAATAATCTTTTAAATTTCATTATTTACAACTTATATAGCATATATTCACATGAATTGTTTCTTAATTTTTCATATGAAATATTAAAACTTAAAAATAAATTAATTTTTTTGAGTTGACCCGAGTTAACCTGTGTAACCCAGATCCCGGCTCTTGGCTTGGTCAGCTCCGGTCCGTGTTTCATAACTATAGATAAATGATGAGTTGTCTCCCAACTCTGTTATTCCAATGACCTCACTCAAAGGTTAATCATCCATGAGTGTGATGATGAAAAATGATGAGCTTAGCTATCTACCAAGATTCAAAGGTATATATACTCTATATTCACAAGAAAAAAATTATGTTTTTTGAATGTAGGATTTCAAATCTTTTAGTACATACTCTATATTCCCAATTAAAAAATTATTTTTTTAATATGGGATTTGAAGTCATTTCATATATATATTCTATGTTCACAAGAAAAAAAATTATGTTTTTTCAATATAGAATAAAAAAAAATTTTGATTTAAATACTTCAACTTAAAAGGATAACATAATATATTTTCAATGTGGGATTTAAAACCCTTTAATATATATACTTTATATTCACAAGGTAAAAAATTATGTTTTTTCAATGTGGAATAAATTTTTTAAAAAATATTCTTTCAAATTTTATTATTTACAAAATATATAGTAGATATTCAATGGATTTTTTAAAAAAATTTTTATATAAAATATTAAAATTTTAAATAATTTTTTAATTTTTCAGATTAGTCTAAATTGACTCGAGTTTACCTATAAAACTCAAAACCATACCTTTTAACCGAATCAATCTCCAAATCATGTTTGATAACTATGCTTTTACATTAACATTAGTAACAGTAAGAATCTAGGCCTTTTGAAGGGGAATCTGGGTATGTGAAGGAAAGGATGCTCGTGCGCGCGCGCACGCGCGCTAGGAATTCTCATCTTGTATTTATTCAAAAACCAATGCATTCAGAGACATAAACATCGTAGCATTAAAAATGGCACGTGCTCTTCCACAATACCGCAGCCTCATCGTAATTGTTTAAATTTTTTTTTATAGTGTTTTTTTTAATATATTAAAATAATATTTTTTATATTTTTTTAAAATTATTTTTGATATTAATACATTAAAAAAATTAATATATATATATATAAAATATTAGTATGAAGAAAAAAAAAATTAATTTCTTTTAAAAATATTTTTAAAATAAAAAAATTGGCTCCTTGAGAAATTATTTGGGAATTTAGGGTTAGAATTTAGAAAAGAGAGGAGAAAAAGCTGAAGGACGTGGCTATTGTTTTTATTTTTTTTATTTTTAATCTAATGACAAAACTTTAATATTTAATATAAGTGTTTTAGTCATTAAATAATATTTTTTATATATAAATAATAAGATAATTTTTGTTATTTTTCTTCTAGAATTATATTAAGTGTGAATATCTGTATAAAATTAAAAATTGTAATGAATAATTGTGCTTTAAACCAAATTATATGAGGATTTTTTTGCAATTATTCAAATTAAATATTATGTTTAAATTATTTTAATAACTTATTATTGATTCATTAAAGAAAATTTCTCTAAAATTATCTTTAAATTCAAACAAATAAAATAAAAAAGATAACGAAGAATTCGTTTGATATTGCAGTTTAATCATATTTTTAAATTTTTAAATTTTTTTAGCTTTCAATTATTTATTTTAGTATTTTTATATTATTTTAATATGTTAATATAAAAAATAAAAAAATAAATTTTAATATGTTTTTAAATAAAAAATATTTTTTAAAAATAATATTTAAATCAATTTTTGTCTCTTTTGTTGAGAGCAGGGGAAGCAGGTAACTCCTTGCTGTTGTATGAATATAGCAAACACCACCTAATCCTAAAATGTGTCAGGAATTAAATAATCAGCCTGTCCGTTTTTAAATGGACGCATATACCCTTGTTGGTTTCAATTAAATACCATTTGAATCATCTTCGAAATTTGTAAATTTCTTTTCTTTTTTTAAAAACAATTAAATTTTCAACGCTAGCTCCACGACATCCCACTTTGTAATCCACGTGTCTTCTCTCTGTCTATGGCTTCCCTTTCAAGAACAGAGTAGAAGAAGCTCCTCTGAGAAGAAGCAACCCCACCACCACAAGAAGAAAAGGAGGTTTTGGTGGAGACAAAAGAAGAACAATTTTCAGGGTTTTTAGCCGAAAGAGAGAATCCGTTTGCTTGGAGGTTTTTAATGAGAGATATGTATATAGGGTCTATGACAAAGTCTTTTAAGGACTCTATTAAAGTTCTTGAAGCTGATCTTCAACATGCTAATACTCTGTAAGTTGTTCCTTTTTCCTGGGTTTTCTTGTTACATTTTGTGTGTGATTTTTTCTTCGGAATTCCTTTTCTCTGTTGGTTAGTGCTTGAATGGAATGATAGAAGTATTTGACTTTTTGCATTTTTTTAAATATTTTTCTTGTTAGATTGATGAGGTTTTGTTTTTTTGTTCTTAAAATATATTTTTTTGTGGTCTTAAATTAAACTTCTTTGGTTTTTGTTCTTAAATTTTGTTTTTTTATTTGAATTTAACTACCACTACCACTACCACAACCACTACCAGTGCTTTTTTTCGTTTTTTTTTTTTTTTTCAGAATGAGTTATATGAATTGTCATTTAACATATCCAGTTGTTGTTGTTATGTAAAATTTGCTTGACAAAGTCTAATTTCAAGTTATTTTTTACACTCTCTCTCTCTGAAATGTTGCAAGTCTTCTCTGTGTATTTAGATTTTTCAAGATGGATTTTTTTTCAGCTTTTGATTCTTGCGGTTAGCGTTTGAGTTTAGATTGTTCACTTTGTGTTTGGCGTGGCTGCATTTCATGATAAAGGCAAGCATCAAGCACGATTGTTTTAATACCTGGATTATTGGTTTGTGATATGTGAAATTGTTGCAATGATTCTCGTGGTTAAAGTTGGGAACTTTTCTGTGTTAGCCTATATCTTGAAATGTCATTTCAAAGATGTCCCGGTTGAAAATATCCATATGGGTTTTGGATTTTGCATTTTGCATTTGCTTTAGCAATTTGAAGGCATTGTCTTTGTGTTGAAGGATAGAGGGGGCTAGTTTCATTATCTTGATAAGCTGAGTTTACTTGGCTTCACATGATTTATCGGATCCATCTCCTTAACAGTGTCATCACTGTGTTTGTGTTGTTTATAATGATATGATCGCCGTGGTTGGATTATTTATTGCCGCCCCCTCTTCCTACCTATCACGTTTCAATGCAGTCACGTATTTAGATATGCTTGTTAATGATATCTGGATCATAGAGATGCTGTCATTTGGAGCGTGAGTTAAGTTTTGTAAAGGACAACCCAACCAGTTCTTTTAAAGTTTTTGAAAGCTGAAGACTTTACCGGTTCCATGGAATTTTCAGAATGGATGTTTTTGCACAGAGCATTCTTTTTAATCATTTTTTTCGTTCATGACATATTTAAAATGTTTTAAAACTTTGAAGTTAAGTCCTGTAAATTCCTGATTAATGTGGACCCATATGCCAAAAATGGTCAGGGGAAACTAAGATGGATTTGGACGGGGGTTATGCTTAAGTATGCTTTGAATTTTTTCTCCTTTTATCTTTTATCATGCTCATACATTTTACCAGTTTCTGTATCTTACTGATGAGAATTATGAGCTTGCTAACTTGAGTCTATTGCTAGATTTTTTTGTCTGTTTAAATTTTTATCTTTCAATCTTCGGCGCAGGGCATCAGATTTTTCAAGGGATTATGATGGAGCCTGTCTTCAGATGAGAATGTCATATGCTCCAGCAGCTAACCTGTTTCTTTTCCTTTTTCAGTGGACAGACTGCCATCTTGCAGGTGCACTTGGACTGCTAAGGATCCTAATTTATAAGGTTGAACTTTGTTCATTTAGATTAGTCAGTGGAATTTTTTTCCCTAGTATTAATTAACTGAATCATAGAAAAGCCTGAACTTGGTTGTTTCCCCATGCCTCAGGTTTATGTGGATGGCACAACGACCATGTTCACTGATGAAAGAAAAGCAAGCATCAAGGAGTTCTATGGTAAATTTCTATCTTCCAAATATTTTCAAGTGTAATATATTTTTTAATCACTTAAGTTAGTTCCTCCATGTTATCATAATCTGCATTGCTACTATGGCCAGCTGTGATTTATCCCTCTTTATTGCAACTTCAAAGAGGGGTCACTGATACAGAAGATAAGAAGCAGAAGGCAGTATGCCTGGAAAGGTACCGAAGAAGAGATGATGAGGAAAATAGGCAGCATACTGACATTGACATTGAAAGAGAAGAAGAGTGTGGAATATGCATGGAGATGAATAGCAAGATAGTACTGCCCAACTGCAACCATGCCACGTGCTTGAAATGTTACCGTGAATGGTACTCCCCCCCCCCCCTCCCCCTGTCCCTCTCTTCCTCTTGAAGTACTGGAGTTAGCCTGCTCCTTTCTGAGGCTGGGCAAGTTTTTGTGTCAACCACATGGTATATGCTTCTATTAGGCTGTCTTCTTATCCTGTTAGATAATGCAGGTTTCAATCTCTACACTTAAATGTGAAATACAATAGCAAACTAGAATTGCTCCATTCTGTTTTATTTGTGG
>Ga0325401_1003013_pt1 | contig 15220 bp, 11 predicted proteins | sample PopdelMetagenome_FD_205666 | JGI IMG/M metagenome (GOLD analysis project Ga0325401, IMG submission 205666) | Populus deltoides microbial communities from Bellville, Georgia, United States - Xylem-PdKOR-R2 | ecosystem: Host-associated > Plants > Phyllosphere > Stem > Wood/Secondary xylem | place...
GGCCGCCACGTAGGCCTGGAACTGCGCGAGCGTGGGGCTCGGGTCGCTGCCGGTGAAGCCGCCCATCGCCATCACCGGCTGGCCGCTCGCCAGCTGGTAGGTCGCGGCGGACTGCGAGCCCGTCGTCGCGGCGGCCCAGCGGTAGGCGCCGGCGTCGGCCTGGAGCAGCTGGACCAGCGCGGTGTCCGCGCCGCGCTCGCCGCCGAAGCCGCCGCCGCCGAAGCCGCCGCCCTGGGTGCCGCCCTGGGTCTGAGCGGGCGCCTGGCCCTGGGCCGGAGCCTGCCCCTGCGGAGGCGTGGCCCCGTCGGCCCGACGGCCGTCGCCGGTGCGGCCGTCGAAGCCCCGCACCCCGCCCGGACCCTCGCTCGAGCGCACCGGGCCGGCCGTGACGATCGAGCCCGTGTGGGGCGTGGCAACGGTGTTCAGCGTGTACGCGGCGGGTCCGGTCGCGGCACCCGCGAGGGCGACGGCGAGGACGAGTCCGGCGACCGCGCGGGGCAGGCGGTGGGAGACCAGGAGCGCGAGCGCGGCCAGGACCCCGACCACGAGGACGGGCCAGCGCAGCGACTCGTACACGCCCGTCGCGCGGCCGAGCAGGACGAACGCCCAGACCGCGCTCAGCGCCACGCCGCCGGCGAGGCCGGCGCGACCGAGCCAGGTGTGCCGACGGCCCCACAGGACGGCGCCGGCGACGGTGACCCCGGCGGCGATCGCCGGGGCGAGGGCCACGACGTAGTAGTCGTGGTAGGTCCCCTCCATCAGCGAGAAGGTGAGGCCCGTGACCACCATCCAGGTCGTCCAGAGGACCAGGGCGGCCCGCCGACCGTCCGTGCGCGGCGCCCGGCCGATCGCGACGGCGGCCACGACGGCCAGCAGCAGGGCGGCGGGGAGCAGCCAGGTGATCATCCCGGCGGAGACCTGCTCGAAGAGCCGGGTGATGCCCGCCGAGCCACCGAAGCCACCCCCGCCACCACCGACAGCAGCACCCGCGCTGCCCGAGCGGCCGAGGATGCGGGCGAGGCCGTTGTAGCCGACGACGAGGTCGAGGACCGAGTCGTTCGTCGACCCGCCGACGTACGGGCGCCAGGAGGCCGGCACCAGCTCGACGACCGCGACCCACCAGCCGAGCGACACGACCATGGCGGCGAAGGCGCCGAGCAGGTGCAGCAGCCGCCTGCGCACCGTCGTCGGCGCCGCGACGAGGTAGACGAGCACGAGCGCCGGCAGCACGAGGAACGCCTGGAGCATCTTGGTGAGGAAGGCGAGCCCGATGAGCACGCCGGCCCAGGCCAGCGTCCTGCCGCTCGCCTTCTCGGTGGCCCGCAGCGTCACGTACGCCGCGAGGGTCATGAGGAAGACGAGCAGCGCGTCGGGGTTGTCGAAGCGGAACATCAGCGCGGCGGCCGGCGTCAGCGCCAGCAGCGCGCCCGCGACCAGCCCGGCCCGGTGCGCCTCGGACGTGCGCTCCGCCGAGGGGGCGCCCCAGCGCTCGAGGGTGCGCCGCACGGACGCGTACGTCACCCCGACCGTGGCGACACCGAGCAGGGCCTGCGGGGCGAGCACGCTCCACGAGCTCAGCCCGAAGACGCGGACCGACAGCGCCATCAGCCACAGCGACGCCGGCGGCTTGTCGACCGTGATCGCGTTGCCCGCGTCGAGCGAGCCGTAGAAGAAGGCCTTCCAGCTCTGCGAACCCGCCTGGACGGCCGCGGCGTAGAAGGAGTTGCCGTAGCCCGACGCCGAGAGGTCCCACAGGTAGAGCCCGGCGGTCGCCGCCAGCAGGACGACGACGGCGATCGCGCGCCCGGTCGAGGGACGGGGGAGGCGGGCGCGGCGGCGCGGGCGCGTGGTGCCCGGGTCCTGCGGGGGAGCCCCGTCGTCGGTGCGCGGGGGCGTCCCGGCGGTGGTCGGGGGCAGGGTCGAGAGCGTCATGCCCCACACCCTCGGAGCGCGCCCTGTGGGCAGTTCCGGGTCGGACCGTGGCGCACCTGTGAGCCGGAAGCACACGGCGGCGGCCGTTGTTGTCAGACCCGCGACCTAGGGTCTCCCCGGGGTGCAGGAGGAGGCAGTGGCATGAGCATGGAGGGCGTGGCCTGGTCGGCCGTGTACCGCGTCTCGACGGCGCAGCAGGAGCGCAGGCCGTTCTCCTGGGCGACGGTGCGGCGCATCTGGGGGTTCGCGCGCCCGCAACGGCGGGTCCTGGCGGTCTTCCTCGTGCTCAGCGTGGTGACGGCGTTCCTCGCCATCGCGACGCCGCTGCTGGCCGGTCAGGTCGTGGACGCCATCACGACCGACGGCTCGACCCGCGTTGTCGTGCGGCTCGCCGTCCTGATCGCCCTGATCGCGCTCGCCGAGGCCGGGGTGGGGCTGGTGGTGCGGTGGCTGTCGGCCCGCATCGGCGAGACCCTCATCCTCGACCTGCGCCGCGCGGTCTTCGACCACGTGCAGACGATGCCGGTCGCGTTCTTCACCCGCACCCGCACGGGCGCCCTGGTCAGCCGGCTCAACAACGACGTCATCGGCGCGCAGCGCGCCTTCTCCGACACGCTCTCCGGCGTCGTCACGAACATCGTCGCGGTCGTCCTCGCGCTCGTCACGATGCTGGCGATCTCCTGGCCGATCACCGTGCTGGCCCTCGTCCTGCTGCCCGTGTTCGTGCTCCCCGCCCGGCGGATGGGCGCGCGGCTCGCGCGGCTGCGCCTGGAGGCGGCCAACCTCAACTCGCTGATGAGCACCCAGATGACCGAGCGCTTCTCCGCGCCCGGCGCGACGCTGGTCAAGCTCTTCTCCTCACCCGAGCGCGAGTCGGTCGAGTTCAGCGAGCGGGCCCGTCGGGTGCGCGACATCGGCGTGCGCTCGACGATGGTGCAGATGGTCTTCGTGACCGCGCTGACCCTCGTCTCCGCGCTCGCGCTGGCCCTCGTCTACGGCCTCGGCGGCTGGTACGCGCTGCGCGGCACCCTCGAGGCCGGCTCGGTCGTGACCATGGCGCTGCTGCTGACGCGCCTGTACGCCCCGCTGACCCAGCTCGCCGGCGCGCGGGTCGAGGTCATGAGCGCCCTCGTCAGCTTCGAGCGCGTCTTCGAGATCCTCGACCTCAAGCCGCTGATCACCGAGGCCGAGCACCCCGTCGCGGTGCCGGCCGGTCCGGTGTCGGTCGAGTTCGACCACGTCCGCTTCGCCTACCCGACCGCCGACAAGGTGTCGCTGGCCTCCTTGGAGGAGGTCGCCGTCCTCGACAACCGCGGCGGCGTCGAGGTCATCCACGACGTCTCGTTCCGCGCCGAGCCCGGGCAGATGATCGCCCTGGTCGGCTCCTCCGGCGCCGGCAAGTCGACCATCGCCTCGCTGCTGTCCCGCCTGTACGACGTCGACGAGGGCGCCGTGCGTCTCGGCGGGGTGGACGTGCGGGACCTGAGCTTCGACGCGCTGCGGTCGACGCTCGGGATGGTCACCCAGGACGGGCACCTGTTCCACGAGTCGATCCGCAACAACCTGATGCTGGCCAACGTCGACGCCACCGAGGACGAGCTCTGGTCAGCCCTGACGCGCGCCCGGCTGGCCGACCTCATCGCGAGCCTGCCCGGCGGGCTGGACACCGTGGTGGGGGAGCGCGGCTACCGCCTCTCGGGCGGCGAGCGTCAGCGCCTGACCATCGCGCGCCTCCTGCTCGCCCACCCGCGCGTCGTCATCCTCGACGAGGCCACCGCCTCGTTGGACTCCACCTCGGAGGCCGCCGTCACCGCCGCGCTCGGCGAGGCGCTCGAGGGGCGTACGGCGCTCGTCATCGCCCACCGGCTCTCCACCGTCCGGGCCGCGGACTCGATCGTCGTGCTCGAGGACGGCCGGGTCGTGGAGCAGGGCCGGCACGCCGAGCTGCTCGCGCTGGGCGGGCGCTACGCCGAGCTCTACCGCACCCAGTTCGCGACGAGCGAGGCCGAGGCGGACCTCGAGCAGGAGGAACTCCAGAGCCTCCGGTGACCGCGGCGTGGGCCGGCTGACCTCAGGCGACGCCGGCGGTCGGACGGGCGGCGTCCGGGGTGGTGACGGGGGCCAGCGGCAGCGTCACCGTGAACTCGGTGCGCCCCGGCTGGCTCTGCACCCCGACGGTGCCGTGGTGGGCCTCCACCACGGCCGCGACGATCGCGAGCCCGAGCCCCGTGCTGCGCCCCGCCGCTGCTCCTGGGGTCCGGACGCGACTGACCTCCGCGCGGGTGAACCGCTCGAAGACGCGCGACCGGATGTCCTCGGGGATGCCCGGCCCGCTGTCGGTGACCGTGATGAGCGCGTCGCTCCCACGCACGGCGACCGAGGCCCGCACCTGGGTGCCCGCCGGGGTGTGCGTACGCGCGTTCGCCAGCAGGTTGGCCACGACCTGGTGCAGGCGGTAGCGGTCGCCGAGGGCGACGACCGGCTCGTCGGGCAGGTCGAGCTGCCAGACGTGGTCGGGGCCGGCGGCGCGCGCGTCGCTGAGGGCGTTGATGACGACCTCGCTGAGGTCGACGGGCTTGACGTCGACGTCCGGCCCGGAGTCGAGCCGGGCCAGCAGGAGCAGGTCCTCGACCAGGTACGACATCCGCTCGGCCTCGGCCTCGACCCGGCTCATCGCGAAGGCGGCGTTCTCCGACATCGAGTCGCGCTCGCGTCGCGTCAGCTCCGCGTACCCGCGGATCGCCGCGAGCGGGTTGCGCAGCTCGTGCGAGGCGTCGGCGACGAACTGCCGCACCTTGGTCTCGCTCGCCTGGCGGGCGGCCAGGGCGTCCTCGACGTTGTTGAGCATGTGGTTGAACGCCTGCCCGACGCGCCCGACCTCCGACGTGGGGTCGGCGTCGGCCGGCGGCACGCGGACGGCCAGCGCCACCTCGCCGCGGTCGAGCGGCAGCTGCGACACCTGCTGGGCGGTCGCCGCCACGCGGTTGAGCGGGCGGAGGCTGCGGCGTACGACGGTGCGCGACGCGACCACGGCGCCGGCGATGGCGAAGCCCGTGAGCAGGGCCTCGAGCCCGATCAGCTGGGCCAGCTGGTGGTCCACCGCCTCGAGCGGGAGGCCCCAGTACGCGCGCCCGGCCACGAACTGCCCGTTGACGCCGATGTTCACGCTCCGCCCGACGAAGCGGTAGCGGCCCAGCTCGGGGAGGAAGACGGTCTGCTTGGCGCCGGTCGGGTCGAGCGCTCCGATCGCCTCCACGGCGTCGTCGGAGACGGATCCGATGCTGCCGTTCCCGCCGATGATCTGACCGCCGATGGGTGTGCCGTTGTCGGCGACGGCTGCAGCGAGGGTTCCCGGGGGCTGACCGGGGATGATCAACTGGCCTCGCGGGCCGCGCTGGCCTCCGGGGTCGCCCTGCAGGGCCCGGAGGCTGACACCGTTGAGCTGGCTGTCGATGGAGCCGACCAGCAGGGTCCTGGCGGCGAGCGCGGTGAAGGTGCTCAGCAGGATGGCGACGAGGGCGACGAGCACCGTGACCCGGATGACGAGCTCACGTCCCAGCGTGCCGCGCCCGAACGGGTCCAGCGGTGCCTGGGCCGGTGATCCGGCGGGGGCCGGCCAGACGCTGAGACCTGCTGCGGGTGCGCCGGGCGTGGTCGACGGAGTGGGCGGGGACGGCGCAGCCGGCCGCTCGCCCGGGCCGAGGAACTCGGGTCCCGGTGCGGCCATCAGCTCGCGGGGCGCAGGACGTAGCCCGCGCCGCGCATGGTGTGGATCATCGGCGGGCGGTCGACGTCGATCTTCTTGCGCAGGTAGGAGATGTAGAGCTCGACGACGTTGGCCTGGCCGCCGAAGTCGTAGTTCCAGACGCGGTCGAGGATCTGGGCCTTCGAGAGCACGCGGCGGGGGTTGCGCATGAGGTAGCGCAGCAGCTCGAACTCGGTTGCGGTCAGCGAGATCTCCTTGCCCCCGCGGCTGACCTCGTGGCTGTCCTCGTCGAGGCTCAGGTCACCGACGACGAGCGTGGAGTCGCTCCGCGCCGAGGCGGCGCCGCTGCGACGCAGCAGGGCCCGCAGCCGCGCGATGACCTCCTCGAGGCTGAAGGGCTTGGTCACGTAGTCGTCCCCGCCGGCGGTCAGGCCGCCGATGCGGTCCTCGACCGCGTCCTTCGCCGTCAGGAAGATGACGGGGACGTCGGGGTCCTCGGTCCGGATGCGCCGCATGACCTCGAGGCCGTCGAAGTCGGGCAGCATCATGTCGAGCACGATCGCGTCGGGGCGCACCTCGCGCGCGGCCTTGACCGCCGTGCTGCCCGAGTTGGCCGTGGTGACCTGCCAGCCCTCGTAGCGCATGGCCATCGACAGCAGCTCGGTCAGGCTCGTCTCGTCGTCGACCGCGAGCACGCGGATGGGCGACCCGTCAGGACGGGTCAGGGGCGCGGTGGCGGTGTCGGTGCGGGCCATGACCTCAGGTTGACATCGGGGAGTCGCGTTGGGCTGTGCTGATTCTGTCAACTTCCTGTGACCTGTGCGCGGCTGGTGCCCCGGCTGTGCCGACGTCGTCCTCTGCCCCCGCCGAGCGGTAGGTTGCGGCGCCTTGTCCGGTCGTTTTCGCGCGGCAACCTACCGGTCGGCCTTCAGGTGGGGCACGTGTCCGGGCCGGGCGCTAGCGTCGCGACGTGCCGGGGCTGCCGCCGTTCGACCGCGTGGTGCGCGAGCACGGCGCCGTCGTGCTGCGCGTCTGCCGCGCGGTCCTGGGCGGGGACGCCGAGGCGGACGACGCCTGGCAGGAGACGTTCCTGGCCGCGCTGCGTGCCTACCCCGACCTCGATCCGGGCACGAACCTCCAGGCCTGGCTCGTCACCGTCGCGCACCGCAAGGCGCTCGACGTGGTCCGGGCCCGGGCCCGCCGCCCGCTGGTCGACCCGCGGACGCACGAGGGCGCCACCACCTCCGCCGCTGCACCCGACGACCCCGCGCGGGCGGCCGAGGACCGCGTGCTGAGGGACGCCGTGGCCGCGCTGCCGGAGCGTCAGCGCTGGGCCGTCGCCCTGCACCACCTCGGTGGCCTGACCTGGGCCGAGGTTGCTGCGCTCGTGGGCGGGACGGAGCAGGCCGCGCGCCGGGCCGGGGCCGACGGGGTGGCCGCGCTGCGGCGTACGGGCGGGTGGCGCTGAGCGCCGGTGCCCGACGTCAGGGGCGGGCGGAGAAGAACGTGTTCTCGGACGGTGCCGGCGCCGGGGTGGTCGCGGGCCCCGCGTCCACGGGCTGGGGCTCCTCCTCCTCGGCCTCGGCCGGCTTCTTGCGGGCGAAGACCCGGTCGAGGCTGACCACGCCGCCGCCGAAGACGAGGAAGAGCAGCCCGAGCATGCCCAGGGCCACCGAGTACTCGAAGCCGCCGTGGTACGAACCGTCGCTGTTCAGCAGGTTCGGGCCCTTGTACCAGCTGGTCCACACGACGGTGAGGACCTGCTGGACCAGCACCCCGAGCCCGACGAGCGGGGTGAGCGCCCCGAGCAGCAGGAACAGCCCGCCGACGATCTCGAAGGTCGTCGCCCCGTACGCGGCGTAGAGGGCGTACGGCGTCGAGAACTGCGCGAGGTACTCGGCCTGGGAGGCCATGCCGGCCTGCCAGCGGTTCACCCCGTGCAGGAGCAGGATCCCGCCGAGACCGAGGCGCGCGACCAGCAGCGCGACGTGGCGGCAGAAGGCGACGAAGCGGCTCACGGGGGCCTCCAGGCGTCCGGGGGTGGTGCGTTCACGCTAGTCAGCAGGCGTGTCGTGGGCCGTCAGCCACGCCGCGGCCACGTCGGGCGGCGCAGCGGGCGCGTACGCGCCGAGCCGGGGTGGCACCCTGGTTGAGCCCCGAGGACTCAACCCGGATTGAGGGAATGATCCTGGCGGTGGCATAGTTGAGCCAGGTGCACTCAAGGACCACCGGGGCGACCCGGGACCGAGTCCCAGCAGCACCGAAAGACCACTTCCCACCTGGAGGAACACACACCATGGCTCGTGCAGTCGGCATCGACCTCGGGACGACCAACTCCGTCGTCGCCGTGCTCGAGGGTGGAGAGCCCACCGTCATCCCCAACGCCGAGGGCGCGCGCACCACGCCCTCGGTTGTCGCCTTCGCCAAGGGCGGCGAGGTCCTGGTCGGCGAGGTCGCCAAGCGCCAGGCCGTCACCAACGTCGAGCGCACCATCCGTTCGGTCAAGCGCCACATGGGCACGGACTGGACGACCAAGATCGACGACAAGACCTACCGTCCGCAGCAGATCAGCGCCTTCGTGCTGCAGAAGCTGAAGCGCGACGCCGAGGCCTACCTCGGTGAGTCCGTCACCAACGCGGTCATCACCGTCCCGGCGTACTTCTCCGACGCCGAGCGCCAGGCCACCAAGGAGGCCGGCGAGATCGCGGGTCTGACCGTGGACCGCATCATCAACGAGCCCACCGCGGCCGCGCTCGCGTACGGCCTCGACAAGGGCGGCGCCGACCAGACCATCCTCGTCTTCGACCTCGGTGGTGGCACCTTCGACGTGTCGCTGCTGGAGATCGGCGACGGCGTCTTCGAGGTCAAGGCCACCAAGGGCGACAACCGCCTCGGCGGCGACGACTGGGACTCCCGGATCGTCGACTGGCTGGTCAAGCAGTTCAAGAACAAGAACGGCACCGACCTCAGCCAGGACAAGATCGCCAAGCAGCGCCTCCAGGAGGCCGCGGAGAAGGCGAAGATCGAGCTGTCGAGCGCGAGCGAGACCTCGATCAACCTGCCCTACATCACCCTCGGCGCCTCCGGCCCGCTGCACCTGGAGGAGAAGCTCACGCGCTCCGAGTTCCAGCGGCTGACCGCCGACCTGCTGGACCGCTGCCGGACGCCGTTCAACGCGGTGATCTCCGACGCGAACATCAGCATCGGCAAGATCGACCACGTCATCCTGGTCGGTGGCTCCACCCGCATGCCCGCCGTCGCCGAGCTCGTCAAGGAGCTGACCGGTGGCAAGGACCCGAACAAGTCGGTCAACCCCGACGAGGTCGTCGCCCTCGGCGCCAGCCTGCAGGCCGGTGTCCTCAAGGGTGAGGTCAAGGACGTCCTGCTGCTCGACGTCACCCCGCTGAGCCTCGGCATCGAGACCAAGGGCGGCGTGATGACCAAGATCATCGAGCGCAACACGACGATCCCGACCAAGCGGTCCGAGGTCTTCACCACGGCCGACGACAACCAGCCGTCGGTGATGATCCAGGTCTACCAGGGCGAGCGTGACTTCGCCCGCGACAACAAGTCGCTCGGCAACTTCGAGCTGACCGGCCTGCCGCCGGCCCCGCGCGGCGTGCCGCAGGTCGAGGTGGCCTTCGACATCGACGCCAACGGCATCGTGCACGTCCACGCCAAGGACCTCGCCACCGGCAAGGAGCAGTCCATGACGGTGACGGGCGGGTCGGCGCTGGGCAAGGACGACATCAGCCGCATGGTCGACGAGGCCGAGGCGCACGCCGAGGAGGACCGCAAGCGTCGCGAGGCCGTCGAGCTGCGCAACGAGGCGGACAACCTGGTCTTCCGCACCGAGAAGCTGATCAGCGAGAACGCCGACAAGATCGACGACTCGACCAAGCAGCCCGTCGAGGAGGCCATCGCCGAGGTCAAGACCGCGCTCGAGGGCACGGACGACGACGCGGTGAAGTCCTCGGTCGACAAGCTCAACACCGCGGCCGCGCAGCTCGGGCAGGCCATGTACGCGGCCGCCCAGGCCTCGCAGCCCCAGCAGGGTGAGCCCACCGACGGCGCCCAGGCCGGCGGGTCGCAGGACGGTGCCACCGGCGCCGCTGACGACGACGTCGTGGACGCCGAGATCGTCGACGACGACAGCAGCACCGGGACGTCGCGGTGAGCCCTGACCAGGGCGACCGCGAGGGCGCGGACCGGGGCGAGCAGGCCGGACCGACCATCCGGGACCGGCGCCGCATCGACCCGGACACCTACGAGGTGCGGGCGCCGCCGGCCGCGCCCCCCGCCCCCGGGGGCCCGGCGGCGCAGACCACGAGCACCGAAGAGCCGACAGAGAGAGACACCCGCGTGAGCGAGCTGGAGACGGCCCTGGCCGAGAGGACCGCTGACCTGCAGCGGCTCCAGGCCGAGTACGTCAACTACAAGCGCCGGGTCGACCGGGACCGTGACGTGTCCCGCAAGACCGCGGTGGAGTCGGTCCTCAAGGACCTGCTCCCCGCGCTCGACGACATCCGCTCGGCGGGCGAGCACGGCGAGCTGACCGGCGCCTTCAAGGCCGTCGGCGACGCCGTCTCGGGCGTGGCGGCCAAGCACGGTCTCGTCGCGTTCGGGGAGAAGGGCGACACCTTCGACCCGCACGTCCACGAGGCGCTGCTGCACTCGCTGTCGCCCGACGTCACCGGCCCGACCTGCGTCGAGATCCTGCAGCCCGGCTACCGGGTCGGCGAGCGGGTCATCCGGCCCGCCCGGGTCGCGGTGGCCGAGCCCGACGGCTCCGCCCCGGCGGCGCCGGCGCAGGACGCGACCACCGACGAGCCGACCGGCACGGCGGACGACCGGCCCGGCGACGCCGAGCAGGCCTGAGCAGCAGCACGATCTCTGAGCGAAGGGAGGGCGGACAGTGAGCACCAAGGACTGGATCGAGAAGGACTTCTACAAGGTCCTGGGCGTCTCCAAGGACGCCACGCCCGAGGAGATCAAGAAGGCCTACCGCAAGCTGGCCCGGGACAACCACCCGGACCAGAACCCCGGCAACCCGGCGGCGGAACAGCGCTTCAAGGACGTCTCCGAGGCGAACGACGTGCTCTCCCACGCGGAGAAGCGCAAGGAGTACGACGAGGCCCGACGGCTCTTCGGCGGCGGCGGGTTCCGCTTCCCGGGGGCCGGCGGGCAGCGCTCGGGCGGTGCCGGTCCCTCCATGGAGGACCTGTTCCGCAACGCGAGCGGTGGCGACGCCGGGCTGGGTGACCTGTTCGGCGGGCTCTTCGGGGGCCAGGGCGGCGGTCAGGCGCGCACGCAGCGCTACTCCACCAGCCGCGGCCCCCGCCGGGGCAGCGACGTGGAGGGGGAGGTGACCGTCGACTTCACCGACTCCATCAACGGGGTCACGGTGCCGATGCAGATGGTCTCCGACGCCGCCTGCGACGCCTGCCACGGCACCGGCGCCAAGGCCGGGACGGTGCCCAAGGTCTGCCCGACCTGCGAGGGCAGCGGGATGCAGACCTCCGCCTCCGGCGGCGTGTTCGCGGTCACCGAGCCGTGCCGCGACTGCCGCGGCCGCGGCATGGTGGTCGAGGACCCGTGCCCGGTCTGCCACGGCTCCGGCCGTGCGCGGTCGACCCGGACCATGCAGGTCCGGATCCCCGCGGGCGTCACCGACGGCCAGCGCATCCGGCTCAAGGGCAAGGGCGGGGCCGGCGAGAACGGCGGCGCGGCCGGCGACCTCTACGTCGTCGTCCACGTCAGCCAGCACGCGGTCTTCGGCCGCAAGGGCGACAACCTCACCCTGACCGCCCCGGTGACGTTCAACGAGGCGGCGCTGGGTGCGGAGATCGAGGTGCCCACGCTCGACGGCGCGCCCGTCACGCTGCGCGTCCCGCAGGGCACGCCCAACGGGCGGACCTTCCGGGTGCGCGGCAAGGGCGTGAGCAAGCGCGACGGCGGCAGGGGCGACCTCCTGGTCACCGTCGAGGTCGTCGTGCCGCAGACGCTGAACGACCAGGCCCGCGAGGCGCTGACCTCGTACGGCGAGGCGGTCGGCGTCGGCAACCCGCGCGCGAAGCTGTTCGCGCGGACGAGCTGACGCCCGGCCGTACGGACCGGCACGACTGCACGAACTGACCGACGACACACCGGCGCGGAGGAGGAGCGATGACGGCAGGACCGGGGGCGGAGTCCCACCACGTCCCGAGCCACATCGACCACGACGCGCCGGTGTTCGTCATCTCCGTGGCCGCACAGCTCGCGGGCATGCACCCGCAGACGCTGCGGACGTACGACCGGATGGGCCTGGTCGTGCCGCGCCGCACGGCCAAGCGCGGCCGGCGCTACTCGCGCCGCGACGTCGCCCGGCTCCGGCTCGTGCAGCGGCTGAGCCAGGACGAGGGCGTCAACCTCGAGGGCATCCGCCGCGTGCTGGCGATGCAGGACGAGATCGACGACCTGCGCGCCAAGGTCAGCGACCTGACCCAGCTGCTCCAGCTCATCCGCAGCGCCCCGCCCGGCAGCCGGGTCTTCACCGCCGACCCCGCCGGCGGCGTCCAGATGGGCGCGGACCGCCCCTGGCGCGCTCCGCGGGCCATCGGCCCGCGCTAGCCCGACGCTCTCGGACCCGTGGACCGGTCCGCGTCGGTCTGCGTCGGTGAATACTGAGGCATGGCCGACGAGGAGCGCGAGGGCGTGGCGTTCAGCCACCTCGACGACGAGCTGTTCGACGGGGCCGGCGTCACCAAGCGCGACCTCGTCGACCACCTCGACGCGGTGTCCGCGCAGCTGCTGCCCGGGCTGGCCGACCGGCCCCTGTCCGTCGTGCGGGTGCGACCCGGCTCCGAGCCCTTCATGCAGAAGAATCTGCCGAAGTACGCGCCCGGCTGGCTCCGCCGGGAGACGACCTGGTCGGAGGCGTCGAAGCGCGAGGTCGCGTACGCCGTCGTCGAGGACCGCCGCGGGCTGCTGTGGTTCGCCAACCAGCGCGCCGTCGAGCTGCACGTGCCGCTGGTGCGGCTCGCCGACCCCGAGCACGTCGAGAGCCTGGTGATGGACCTCGACCCGCCCGAGGGGTCGGGGTTCGCTGCGGTCGTCGCCGCCGCGCACCTCGTCCGCGCCACGCTCGCCGAGGCCGGCCTGACCGGCGTGGTCAAGACCAGCGGCGCCAAGGGGCTGCACGTCTTCGTGCCGCTCGACCGGGCACCGGTCTGGGACGCCGCCGCGGCCAGCCGCGCACTCGCGGCGCGCGCCGAGCGGGCCGACCCGGCGCTGGCGACGACCGCGTACGTGAAGGACGAGCGCGAGGGGAAGGTCTTCCTCGACTCCACCCGCTCCGGCGGCGCGACCGTCGTCGCCGCGTACAGCCCGCGAGCGCGACCCGGGCTGCCGGTCTCCTTCCCCGTCGCCTGGGACGACCTCGACGACGTGGCGCCGGCCGACTTCACAGTGCGCAACGCCGCCGGGCTCTTGGACGGGCGAGACCTCTGGCGCGACCTGATGCCCGAGCCGCAGCGCCTGCCGGACGACCTCGTCGCCGAGGGGCACGAGATCCCGGTCGCCCGCGTCGCGGCCATGCACGCGGGCAAGCGTCGCCGCCGGGCCGAGCGCGAGGCCGGTTCCTGACAAGGGCGGCCGAGTGCTGGCGAGGAGCTGCGAGGCGTGGGAAGATTTAGCATTCAACCAACGTTGGAGCGTGCATGAAGAAGATCGGCTTCCTGTCCTTCGGTCACTGGAACCCGTCGCCGCACTCGCAGACGCGGTCGGCCTCGGACGTCCTGCACCAGACGATCGACCTCGCCGTCGGGGCGGAGGAGATCGGCGTCGACGGGGCGTACGTGCGCGTGCACCACTTCGCGCGCCAGCTCGCCTCACCGTTCCCGCTGCTCGCCGCCATGGGCGCGCGCACCAAGACCATCGAGCTGGGGACCGGCGTGATCGACATGCGCTACGAGAACCCGCTCTACATGGCCGAGGACGCCAGCTCGGCGGACCTGATCAGCAACTCGCGGCTGCAGCTCGGCGTGAGCCGGGGGTCGCCCGAGCAGGTCATCGACGGCTACCGCTACTTCGGGCACGTGCCGCGCGAGGGCACGGACTCCGCGGACATGGCCCGCGAGCACACCCAGATCCTGCTCGAGGTGCTGAAGGGGGAGGGCTTCGCCCAGCCGAACCCGCGCCCGATGTTCGCGAACCCGCCCGGCCTGCTGCCGCTCGAGCCGCACGCCCCGGGCCTGCGCGACCGCATCTGGTGGGGCGCGGGCAGCCGCGCCACCGCCGAGTGGGCCGGCGAGCAGGGCATGAACCTGATGAGCTCGACGCTGCTGACCGAGGACACGGGCGTGCCCTTCCACCAGCTGCAGGCCGAGCAGATCCAGCGCTTCCGCGACGCGTGGAAGGCCGCCGGCCACGAGCGCACCCCGCGCGTCTCGGTCAGCCGGAGCGTCTTCCCGATCGTCAACGACATGGACCGCGCCTACTTCGGTCGCGAGACCCGCAGCCAGGACTCGGTCGGCTTCCTCGACGGCGGCAACGCGCGGTTCGGCAAGACGTACGCCGGTGAGATCGAGGACCTGGTCCAGGACCTCAAGGAGGACGAGGCGGTCGACGCGGCGGACACCCTGCTGCTGACCATCCCCAACCAGCTCGGCGTGGACTACAACCTGCACGTCCTCGAGTCGGTCGTGAAGGAGCTGGCCCCGGCCCTCGGCTGGCGCTGACCGCTCGGCAGCACGACCCCGGACAGACCCGGCCGCGACCACGCGGCCGGGTCTTCTGCGTCCTGCTCCTGTCCCGAACGACCGGGGTGTCAGCGGGCTCCGGCATCCTGACGGCATGGGAGACAGCGCCGCCATGGGGCCCGACGACGACCGGCCGTCGTTGAGCGACGAGGCGTACGCGGTGCTGCAGACCTGGAGCCGGGTCGTCGCGCGCTCGAGCGTCCACCACGTGCGGCTGCTGGTCGCCGACGTCGTCCGGAAGGGTGCCCCCGAGCTCGTGGCGTCGGTCGAGCAGCTGCTCGTCGACGAGCTGAGCGCCCGGGTCGCCCGGGCGTGGGAGGTCGGCTGGGAGCCGCGCGACCTGGTGCACGCGGCGAGCACGAGCCCGCGGACCGCCGTGCACGTCCGCACCCTGGTCGCTGTCCAGGCCGCGGCGAGCGGGGCGACGGAGCGGGCACCGCAGGCCTGGCGGGACCAGCTCGCCGACCTGGCCCCCGAGGACTCGCCCGGCACGCGGTGGCGGCCGGTGGACCCCGAGACCGGCACCAGTGCGCAGATCCGGACCTTCGTCGACCTCCTCCTGCTGCTCAAGCTGCTGGCGGGGCTCCGTCCGCTGGACCCGCTCGGGCCGACGCCCTCGCAGTGGGGACGCAGCCCGGCGTCCGCCACCACCGTGACCCCGGGGAGCGGGGCCACGGCCACCGGCCGTGACCGGCTCCTGAACCGCATCCGCGGGCTCCTGGCCAAGGCCGAGGCCACCGACCACCCCGCCGAGGCGGAGACCTTCACCGCGAAGGCCCAGGAGCTGATGACGAGGCACGCCGTCGACGAGGCGCTGCTCGGCGGCCGCCAGCACGACGAGGTC
>Ga0325401_1003016_pt1 | contig 15214 bp, 11 predicted proteins | sample PopdelMetagenome_FD_205666 | JGI IMG/M metagenome (GOLD analysis project Ga0325401, IMG submission 205666) | Populus deltoides microbial communities from Bellville, Georgia, United States - Xylem-PdKOR-R2 | ecosystem: Host-associated > Plants > Phyllosphere > Stem > Wood/Secondary xylem | place...
ATAAAAAGCAAATTAAATGGTCATTAGTTTCTGCAAAGACAACATGGACGCACCATTTTTTTTAAAAAAAGCAATGATCAAATGTTTACTATAGGGCTAATTGGCGATGCAAAGCATGTATTATATGATATAAATGTCTATTTGAAATGGGACTTGTCCGGCATGGCGAGCATGGCCCATATAAAAATTCAAAAATTTGCCTTCATTTCTCCATCATGCAAAATAAAATTTCGAAACCATTTTTTTTCTTGGTTTCATAGCCTTCTCTGTACCTCAAGAAACAATTTTTTTGCTAGTGGAAAACAATGTTGTTGTCTTGATCATAGGTTAGTGCTCATCACCAGGCACCAGCTGGAGGTTTTGCCTTTGATCTTTTAGGAAATGGAGCAAGAAATCGAATAAAGCCTGGCTTTATAGCTTTATCTTAGCTCAAAATATGTAAAGATGACTGTAAACATTACCAAAAATAGCAAAAGTAGCCACCTCAATTTCATGAAAACAAACATTATCGTATAAAGTCCTTGTCATCAATAAAGTAAGAGATCGAATCTCTAGTTATGTTTACCACGATATAATCATATTTCTCACGAGGAAATAATCGGACGACATAGTATGGGTGGCCATGGCTGTTCATAATTGCGGTACCCTACAACCCATGGCGCACGACAGCACATGGCGAAACAGCTAGAGAAAATGCGGTAAGATTAAAGAAGACAGTTCAATAGATAGAGACATTGCTAACGTGCGCCATTGAAGTTAACTGCACACCCCTCCCATTTCACATCCATCCAAACCTGCCTGTTAATAGCACGGCAAAACCACTTCCCCATAAAATCTGAACAGCTTTTCCATTATAACAAACGCCGTTAGCTGGGAATCACCTATCATATATTGACACGGCTTAACGTCTAATCAACTCCGTTAGCTCCGAGCAAATAAAAAACAACCGCCTTTTTTTTTTTGGTATTAAAATTATTACCATCTCTTATCCGGTAATAAACAAGACAACGTTTCGAATCTCCTTGTGTCCAGGCTTGGAAACAACAACGTTTTTTTTTTTAAAAAAATGTTTTTTTTAAAGATTTTAATATTTTTTCCCCAAGAAAAATAAAATATGGATTTTGTCAAATTTTAAAAGTCTTTCTTGAAAGTAGAAGTCGTGGTTGATATAGGAGTAATTTTTATAATTATAGTTTTAAAAAATAGGTTTTAAAAAAATATTTTTAGTATGATTTTTAAAAAATAAAATTTAAAAGACATGTATTTCATTGAAACTTCTGTAAAATAAATTTTTACATATAATATAAATAAAAAACACATCTTTATAAATAGAAAAAATGAATTATCTTAGCTTTTAAAAATAAAGATTTGAAGGACAATTATGTATGAGATTTCTCCTATTTATTTATTTTTGCTTTAATTTTTTTATGTATGTTTTTAGATTATTTTAATATACTGATATAAAAAATAAATTTTAAAAAATTAAAAAAATATTATTTTAATACGTTTTCAAACAAAAAATAATTTAAAAAATAATTTTTATCACAATATCAAACACTACTGTAATATAAAAAAAGTTATTTAATTAATTAAATAATTTTTTCTTGATGATTATATAAAAAATAAAAATTATTGTAATACCAAACAATCTTAAAATTCATAAAATGAAGGGTTTTAGATTTTATTTTACTTTACTTAGTAAAATAAAATGAAAGTATTTGAAAATGCATTCCCAAAGCGTGGGCATTCTTTTGATAGAGACAAGTAGTATATACTGAACGTTAAGAAAAATAATAAGAGAATACAGGTGACCGGCTAATGCCGGTAATAAGACTGGTTAACATTTGACTGCAGTTGAAATGATTGCAACTCTGTTTTGACCAGAGATGGTTAAAGTCTCTCCTCCTCCACAAACAACACACGAAAAAGAAAACGCACACAAAGAAGATAGAGAGAGAATAATAAAGAGAGAGAGAGAGAGAGAGAGAGATAGAATTGCAGAGATAGAGAGAAGTGAAGAGCGAAATTGAAGCATAAACGAGGAAGTTTGATGGAGAAATGAGAGAGTAGTAGTTTTATGGTGTTGGCGTGTGTAACTGTGAAGATTAATTGTGTTTTAGAGAGAGAAAGTGGAGAAATGGTTGATTAGAGTTGGATTATTTGTGAAATTAAGTTAATTATTCTGTTTTAAGAAGAGATCTAAAGTAATAGAAGGAAAGATTGTGATAATTTTATGGCTTCCTCAGAGATTTCAGCAAAAGCTAACAGTGGAAACATTAAAGGAGGAGGAGAGAGCTTCTCTTCTGGTTACAGTGAAGCCATGGAAGGGCAAAAAGGTCATTCCACCCATCCAAGCTCAGCTAGAGGTACAATTCACGCTTCAGTGGATGTTTGAAGTGATTTTTTTTTTTGTGGATTTCTCTTTTGGATTTTGAGTTTGTTTTGTGCTGTTGTAGATGCTGAGACTGCGTTGTATAATGAGCTATGGCATGCTTGCGCTGGTCCTCTAGTGACTGTACCTCGCGAAGGAGATCATGTGTTTTATTTCCCTCAAGGACATCTAGAGCAGGTTTGGTTTTGTTTTGTTCTAGCTATATCTTTTTTTTTGGCCTTTTTCTTGGAGATTTTTTAGCTATAATTCAGCAATCATTTTTGCGGGTTAGTTTGTTTTCTGGACTTTTGAAGGTTTTGTTGTTGGATTTTTGGTGTGATTGGGTTGTGAAATGGGTGTAGGTGGAGGCATCGACGAATCAGGTAGCAGACCAGCAGATGCCGTTGTACAATCTTCTACCGAAGATCTTGTGTCGTGTGGTTAATGTTCAATTGAAGGTATGCGAAATCTGCTTATTAGTTCGTGTTGGGTTTTTTAGGGTTTTGCGTGTCTGGCGGTTTGCTTCTGCGATTAATTTGTGTGTGAATTATCACAGGCTGAACCGGATACTGATGAGGTGTTTGCACAAGTGACTCTACTTCCTTTGCACAACGTAAGTATTCGCTGTTGATTTGTGATTATGTAGCGTTCGGGATTGGAATAGAAATTCTGATTTTTTTCCATGGATTCTTTAATGTCAGCAAGATGAGAATGCATCGGAGAAGGAGCCTCCTCCACCTCCACCACCGCGATTTCATGTACATTCATTTTGTAAAACCCTGACTGCTTCGGATACCAGTACTCATGGTGGTTTTTCAGTTCTTAGACGACATGCAGATGAATGTCTTCCACCATTGGTGGGTTTTTACAGCTTCTACCTGGGGTTTACCTGTGGACCTTCTTGTTGAATTAGGACTTCAGTTGTAAGTTTGGATGTTTAATACTTGCTGAATTACAGGATATGTCAAGGCAGCCTCCAACACAGGAATTGGTTGCCAAGGATTTGCATGGAAGTGAATGGCGATTCAGGCACATTTTTCGGGGTAATCATCTTATACTTAATGACCCTGTTATTTCCTCTAATACACCTGTGGTGGGAACATATTCAAACCTTTCCCACCTATTTGTGAATGTATCGAGACCCCTTTTAGTATAATATCTCCATTGTTGCGATGATGATGTCAACTTGCTGCCATAAAGCTTTAATGCATTTAGCTTCAACTTTCAAGGCATGGATTGTTGTTGTAGCATTTAAGCCACCAGTTGCTTGATACACACAATGATTTTAATGCCAGGTCAACCACGGAGGCACTTGCTTCAGAGTGGATGGAGTGTGTTTGTTAGCTCTAAAAGGCTTGTTGCTGGTGATGCCTTTATATTTCTAAGGTCTGTTTTCCTTGTTATACCCATTAGATTTGATGTTCTAATTTAATTTTGACTTGTCTGAGTGGAATAAAATGTGTATTTTGCATTTTATAGAGGTGAGAATGGAGAACTTCGAGTTGGTGTTAGACGAGCAATGAGACAGCAGAGTAATGTTCCATCATCGGTCATATCCAGCCACAGCATGCATCTTGGTGTTCTTGCTACCGCATGGCATGCTGTTTCAACAGGGACAATGTTCACTGTTTATTACAAGCCAAGGTGAGTGGTTTATTACTAACATGTGTCGAGAACAAATGAACTAGTAGAGTAATTTATTTATAAGTTGATATGCAAATTTGTACATGTTTTGATTTTCCTTGATTTTGATTTTTGTTCATCATGGGATTTGATTGTTGATTAGCATGGCCTGGTTCCTTGAAGTGGAATGGTCTTGTTTTTGTAACTTATTCTGGTAAACAAAAATAAGGGGAATACATCTATCATATCTAAATATTAAAATGTACAATCGAGCGATTAATTTCTTGCCTTCGGTTGGTTACCTTAATTATTCTAATTGTCTTGCAACAGGACAAGTCCTGCTGAGTTCATTGTCCCATTTGATCAATACATGGAGTCTGTCAAGAGTAATTATTCCATAGGGATGAGGTTTAAAATGAGATTTGAAGGAGAAGAAGCTCCTGAGCAAAGGTATGACTGCTGCTTGCTTTCAGGTTTTGTGCTGAAAGCTACATGTTATTTGGAAGTTTGATGTACCCTGGCAATTTCTCGTCTGTGATTTAAGCTTTGTAGGATTATTGGATGTTTGTGTCCATGGAAAACGTAACATTTTGGTGGTTCATGATTTTCTGTTGTAGATTTACTGGCACCATTGTCGGAATTGAAGATGCTGATCCCAGTAGGTGGAAGGATTCTAAATGGAGGTGCCTTAAGGTAGTATTGTAGTATATATGATGGCATGTAGCACTTTCATTTAGAGTGCTAAACAGTGTTTTATGTTCCTACCAGGTGAGATGGGATGAAACTTCTACAATACCTCGACCAGATAGAGTTTCACCATGGAAAATAGAGCCTGCTCTTGCACCTCCTGCACTAAATCCTCTTCCAATGCCCAGGCCAAAAAGGCCCCGAGCAAACATGGTGCCCTCATCTCCCGACTCCTCTGTTCTTACCAGAGAAGGTTGGTTCTGTCGTTCATTGATGATGTCTGTAGATAATTTAAGTAGTTAAAATGATATTTAAGTCTCTTGACTATTAATGTGCAGGTTCATCCAAAGTAACTGCAGACCCTTCATCAGCAAGTGGATTTTCAAGGGTCTTGCGAGGTCAAGAGTTCTCAACCTTGAGAGGCAATTTTGAAGAGGTCAACGAGTCTGATGCTGCTGAAAAGTCTGTTATGTGGCCACCCTCAGCAGACGATGAGAAGATTGATGTGTTATCATCTTCAAGAAGATTTGGATCAGAGTGGTGGATATCCTCTGCCAGACAGGAACCGACCTACACAGATTTGCTATCTGGCTTCGGGGCAAATGCTGATTCATCCCATGGGTTTGGTGCTCCGTTTGTTGACCAAACTGCTGGGGGCGCTAATCCAATGAAGAAACACTTGTCAGATCAAGGGCAGTTCAATTTGCTTGCCAGCCCATGGTCCATGATGTCCCCAGGCCTCTCTCTAAAGTTGTCAGAATCAAACTCTAGGGTTGCAATACAAGGCAGCAGCGATGTAACATATCAATCAAGGGAAAATATCAGATACAGTGCATTCAGTGAGTATCCCATGCTTCACGGTCAGAGAGTCGAGCAATCTCATGGAAACTGTATGATGCCTCCCCCGCCATCTCATTTTGATAATCATGCTCATACAAGAGAGCTAATACCGAAACCCAAACTGGTGCAAGAACATAATACCGGAAAATCTTTGGATGGAAACTGCAAGCTATTTGGTATTCCCCTGAAAATTAGTAAACCCGCCACACCAGAGCAAGCAGGTTCAACAAACATGGTGAAAGAACCGATGGTTCACACCCAACCTGCGAGTCACCAACTCACATCTGAATCAGATCAGAAGTCAGAACACTCCAGGGGTTCAAAGTTGGCCGATGAAAATGAAAACGAGAAACCATTCCAGGTTGGCCACATGCGTACGAGGGACAGTCATGGAAAAGCACAAAACAGCTCAACCAGGAGTTGTACAAAGGTTCTTGCCTATTTGCTCACCAAACATCTTTCTTTGGTTACATGAGATGTTTGGTATATGCCTGTTAGAAAAAAATTCATAAGCTAATTGCATCTTTTGTTACTTCAGGTTCACAAGCAGGGGATTGCACTTGGTAGATCTGTTGATCTTACGAGGTTCAATAACTATGATGAGTTGATAGCTGAATTGGACCGGTTGTTTGAATTTAATGGTGAATTACTGGCTCCCCAAAAGAATTGGTTGATTGTGTATACTGATGACGAGGATGATATGATGCTTGTTGGAGATGATCCCTGGCAGTAAGGACTCTTTAAATTTTGTTTGAAAAGTTTATTGTCTGTTGTCTTTTGACTCAGATATAGGCATTTGTCTGGGTTTTTTCCTGCTGTGGTCTTGTACAACTGGTGACATCGTGTGTGAAACAGGGAATTCGTCGGCATGGTTAGGAAGATTGTTATTTACACCAGAGAGGAGGTACAGAGGATTAAACCAGGCACTTTAAATTCAAGAGTCAATGAAAATCCATCGGGCGTGGAGGGTGAGGATGCTAAAGAAGCCAAACATCTGCCACTTCCTTCAGCATCTAGTCCTTTGAATTGTTAGATTTGGCTTCCTCGGGTTCAAGGTAATTTTCTAGTTGTATAAAGCAAGTTTTTACACTTCTGTCCTTGCATTCCTTAGCTGTAAATCCTGTTCAAATGCCATGAGAGCCCTTTCCCTTGCGTTTAACTATTTTTAGAATGTGGATATTAACAGAAAATTATGTGCTGTCGTTCTTATGTCAGGTTTTGGGTTCAGGCAGCTAGAGAGTGCAATGGCTATTTCAGTTGGTAAGAATGAGATGGGTGCCAGTCTACTACTATTCAAGATGTCAAGTTTGCTGGTATAAAAAATAGATGCAAGAATGATATAATCCAATTTTGGACCTTTTATGGAGCTAGTATTGTATGGTGTCCAGTTATACATAATTTATATATAGCCGCAATGTCTAGCGATACCTGTGCTTTTTTTCTGAACCAAACCATCCCGAACCTTGTACATAACCACCTTACCTTTACCCTACCTCTTAATGTAAGTAAGTTTATACATCATCTAATGGGTTTTTGGGCAAGTCTAGCTCCCTCTTCTCCTAATGTTCCATGTTTTTGGGTTCCGTGGTTCTGGCCATCCCAAAGCGTACTAGCAAATCATTTATCGTGCAAGGACTCCCAGAATTGGTTTCTAACATTGATGTCTATCACAAGTGTTTGTTATAATGTAGGCTCGAGAAGTTGGTGGAGCCTCGGAGGTCATGATTTTAGGCATACAGTGAAAAAAAGGTAAAGAGGTGGGTGGTGGGTGGTTGTGACAGAAGAGTGACCCGTTCTGCTTCTCTTGGGGAACCCAGTAAATAAAGGGGTTTCAGTCGCCTGCATGTGGGTTGCGGGCCAGGGCACCCGTTGGTGAGGGGTTTACATTGATGGGGAACGAGGGGGTGCCCACATGATAAAGATAAGGCAAAAACGAAACTGGGTTTCATTTGTTGCAGCCAATTGACGATATGGAAGTGTCATCTTATCTGATCCAAGGCATGTACTTGATGTTTTCCATCGGATTGGATCAAAGGAATTGGACGGTTGGGAATCTGAGTTTGTCACTCATCTTGCTTTGAATCACTTTTTGCTTCCTTGCCATTTTAAATTTTGGTTTAAGCAGTGGGGATTTCCTGTTCCAAGGACTGCATCTGCTGCTTACCTGGTTTTGTTCTTCCATGGTTTCATGTAGTATCTTGCTTGGTGGATGATGGGAAATTCAACGTGGTCTTAAGTAAAATCAAAGTGTTGCACACTCATTTTATGATAGGCCATGCTTGCTGGTATTATGAGATCCAAATCAGGAACGTTACCGTGAGTATGGTTCATCTTCATCAGTTAACCATGACACACTTGTTTCTTGTAAACATATTAAAAGTACCTCGTGCTATAATAGTTGTAGTTTTTTTTAATTCCACAGGGTAAAAGATTTTACTTGGAAAGTGAAGGCTCTTTTACAATATTTTCCGCGGTGAAATCCCATGGAAAGGACTTGTGTGGCCTGTGTAAAAACAAATTAGAAATCAGGGTAACTAGCTTTGGCAAGACAAATGAACTGTTACAGTGCTAAAGACATGGAGAATAAGTGTGAAAATGTTTCTAAAGGGTAAGTGGAAAGCTCTTTAAATAAACCTTGATTCTCAGAGTTGGATGATCCTTCTTGCTGCAGAGATGAAGACTAGAAAATCTTGTAAATTGAACTCAGCAAGTATATGAGGAGAGGCCAAGTATTGTAAATTGAACAAGCATGGCAAGTCTATATGTGCAAAAGTTTGAATATTCTATGTACGTTGTGGGTTTGATTATTTATTTCAATATAAAATAACATTCGAGCGTTGTTAATGCATGTCTTGGAAGAAAAAAAATTAATTGACATGATGTTATTTGTTGATATGATATATTCAAAAATAATTCAAATAACTAATAAAAATATAGTTTAATTTAAAATTTAATATAATAACATATATTAAATTCATTCAAATTAACTTTGATTAATTTTGCAAATTTTATTATTTAGATTATAAAAACCTTATAACCAAATATAAAACAACTAATTTTTTTTATTAAAATAAATTCGCAATTAACTTAATATTTTGGATGGAATTAAAACCAAAATTAGCAAAAAAAATAAGTTGAGTTAATCTGGATTAACCTGCTAAACATGAGTTATAAGTGCGAAATAACCCAATAAAAAGCAAATCAAAACAAAATTATGAAGCTCAATTTTCAATTTAAAAAAGAGCACATAAAATTGTCTGAGTCAATCGATTAAATTTATGAATCGGGTTATAAGACTGAGATAACCTCGTAAAACACGAACTAAAACAAATTATGAAGACTAATTCACAATAAATCAAATATTGAAGGATAAAATTAAAAAAAAATCAATTAAAAAAACTTAAATCAATCAGCTTAACCTTGACTCGAGTCGTAAGACTACGATAACTGCATAAAAAACAATTGAAAAATAATTACAAAACTTAATTTCCAATCAATCCAATGTTTGAAGGATTAAATTGAAGAAAAAAATAAAAAACATAAAAAATAACTTAAGTCAACTCGGGTTAATTTACCAAACTTGGATTAAAAGACCGAGATAACTCTATAGAAAGCAAATAAAAAATATTATAAAGTTTAATGTTCAATCAACTTAATGTTAAAGGATAAAATTGAAAGAGAAATATTCAAGAGTAGAAAAATATCAAGTCAACCTAACTCGCAAAACTCACAAGCCAGGTCATAAAATCATGATAATCCCATAGAAAAAAAAAATAAAAAAAATTATGAAACTCAATTTCCTATCAACTCAACATTGAAGGATGAAGTCGAGAAAAAAATAATTAAAACAAAAAAAAAACCTTGAGTCAACATAGCTAACCCACAAAACTCGTGACCCGGATCATAAAACCGGAAACTTCATGTAAAAAAATCAAAACAAAATATAATACTCAATAAATTCAATATTAAAAATAAATTAAAAAATAAGTCTGCACCAAAGTGAATGGGCTTAGTTTTCACTGTTTTTTCAAAGCCAGGCCCCTTTAGTATATATTTGATTAATTAATTAATAGGTATTTTTATTGAAATGCTGAAAGCAAGGCAGGAGATTATAGAATCTTGATTCTTTCAAAAATTCAAACTGATGGTGAGTTTTTCTGCATGATACCTATCCTACAGCAGCCTTTAGAGGCAACTAACTAATAACACTATTGGTGACATAGAAGACCACTTTGATTGATAGAAAGACAACAATTGAACAACTTTTCCCGTCACCAGGCAACTGAGCTTCATAACGTTTCTTCAAGTTCAACTGATCACTACATCGCGCCATGGAAGCCAGCTGAATCCAGTAGGACTGCTTTAATTTGATCTGGATGCATGTCCTGCCCTTCTTTGCATTGCTGAGAAATAAAATGACATGTCAGTAAGCCAAGGATGAAACACATACAACGCAACAATCGCATCCAAGTTTGTGTACATCTAAATAAGAAGGCAAACCCTCGAACAGATGCAAGAAGAAGTCATGAGGGAGAGTATATCCAATGTGCTATAAATAAAGCCATTTGCATGATATACATCCCAAGATTTTAAAAGAGATTTGCAAACAGACAAGCTCGAATCTTTGCTATATAAAAAGGTTGAAGTTGGAAAATCATATGGATCAATGCGTAAGATACCTCAGAGTTTCACTTCCAATTTAATGGAGAATAAATACCAACTAATGGGATCACCATAAACAATATGATATTTGCTTTGTTTTTAACTAACAGGTATCATTTTAGACAAGGCTTGCACCACATGATGTGGAGTTTAGCTGTATATTCTAGATTAGGAAGTAAAGGAGAAAGCGTACCTCAGCTCGGAAGATATCCATGGCAAAACCATTGAAACAGCTAATGACAGCTTGCTGGATGTCTAGCCCAAGGTTATCCAAAGCTCTCATAGTGGAGAGCAAAAGACCTGGTTTGCGGCCACAAAACATGTGGATGTTTACAGCTCGCCCTTCTCTCACTCTAACCTCGACCTGTAAGTTTAGCAAAATAGTAACTCAACAGATGAAACGCTCATGTAATATAAAATGAACCACCCATTTTAAAATATACTCTTGAGAACAGACTACATACAACCAAGTAATGAGAAATGAGACCAACATTGTGCTTGATAGGTTATTCAGAGCCCACAATATCCAAGTGTTCCCTTTTTTGGAAATTTTAAAAACTGAAACTGTATGTCATAGAAGTATAAAATAGGATAAGCTAATTCAGCGACCATGCTAAATCCAACAGAGGCAATAAGAAAAAAAAAATAAAAAAATTTACCCTTGCAGGTTGGCCATTTGGGCTTGGCAATGAGCCGGGGCAAAGTTTGTCCATGATACGGCTGGGCAGTGCTGATGGAGTTGGTGTCAAAGGATGAAAACTAGTGGTTGGCGTCAATGAAGAGCTGGGAGGAGTTGACTCCAATTCATTATGGAGGTCATTAATCCTTTGCAGAAGTTCTTTCAAGTATTCAATTGCATCCCCAAGGATTGATGCCCTATCCATCTGTCAGTGCAAGGCCAATAAAACTCCATAATATGATTTTAAAGCACGGGTGAAAAATTTGAGTTCCAAAATCCAGATGCATCTTTTAATAATTTGGCTTAAAGAGCGGAAGAGTTCTGTTTTCCTCCAGAAACGTCAGATTTTGGAGAAAGCATTTTTGAGATCAGCCAAATTAAACAGAAAGTGCAAAAACTGAAAGACTATTGTTTCAAGAATTTGTCATCTCTATTATGAATCTCAATATTCCTCAGTCCAAGATGAACTATTGAATCGTCATGCCAAAGAGTGATAAAATTTCAAAGGCAGATACCAGAGTTCAGCCAATGCAGACAGTACAAAAAATAGGTCATTTTGAATTTGTTTGCTTCTTCTGTGTTTCCTGAATCAGTAAGAAAAACTAAATGGGAAATGATGTTTCGGAGGAAAATTCAAAAATATACTCTTAAGATCCACAATACAATGAATAAGGCTATGTACTTTCTGATTGAAGGAAGCTTAGGAAGTACAAACAGTTGGGAGTAGGCTGCAAATTATGTTGGACTGTGAAGGGGAAGAGTTTGGCTTTCGGCAGAACTTTCACAAATTCAAGGTATCCTGTGATTTTCTTACATGGTTCAAAGCTTAAAAGTTGAAATAAAATCCAACCTTTATCTTTTCTCTTGTTCAATACACAATCTCAGATCTCTTAAGTAAGCTTGCAAATAATATCAGAATCAAAAGCTGTGTATTGGAAGTGGATTTCTCAAAATACTCATTGCTGAATGCAAGCTTGATAATCAACCTTGTGAATAAGTAAACCAAACACAGACTATACCATGGCAAGAAAACTATACCAAGCAGGAAACACAGACAAATTAGAAGCGTCAGGAACATGGAGCTTCTAACAGGCACAGATAGAGAGGATTGTTAAGTCTATGGAAGAAAGCAAAATATATCAGCAAAAGGAATTGAAAGTCATAAGATTTAACCGATTCATAGGAAAGAAGGAAGAAAAGAAAAGAAGAAATCTGCAATTCAACAACTTCATGATGGAGAAAAAATAAAGGATTATGGTGGAAAGTAAACAATGGTACCAGGTTCCATGTGAGAGGATTTAATGCAACTTTTTTTATCCATGCAAAAACAAAAGATGCTACTCATTCAAAAAAACAAAACAAATTACAAACACATTCTCTCTCACGCTCAAAGACATACTAAATGATTGTAAGGACAAAAAATAGCAGTGAACAATTCAAATTCACAAGAAAATGATGAGGAAGAAAATTCTTACTTTGCTGATCTTAGGAACAACAGACCTCAGCATGTACAGCCTATCATTGAGCTTCTTCCGGCGCCTCCTCTCTGCCATCAAATTCTTAGCTGGAAGCCCCCTTTTTTTCCCCTTTTGATCCACACCACCACCAGTAACACCACTATTCGCCTTTGAACTATTTCCACCATTCTTACCAGTCTCCTCCACCTTAGTATTCTCAGTAAATTCATCAGAATCATAATTCAAACCCGACCCATCAAAGCTAACATCCTCAAGAAAATCATCTCCACTACTAAATTTTCTCTTCTTGTCATTCTCTTCACTAATTTGAGTCATTTCTCTCTTCCCTTTATCTCTCTCAACTTCACCCAAGTTCTTCCTCAAAGCTGCTCTCTTTTGAAACAAGGTAGGCTGTGCGCCCATTGAAGGGTAAGTTTCAAGAGGCCTTAACAATTTAGACCTGTTAAAAAACAACTGATTCCCCGAAATCTCATCGAGCTCTCTAAAACCATTAAACCCAGGACCATTTTCAGGCAACTGAAGCATGCGGGAACTTGAAAATTGTGGATCAGAACATAAATTAGGAATACTAATCTGACTGTTTGAACTCAAATCAGTGAAATTCCCCAAATTCCCCAAAACACCACTTCCCCTGTTTAACAGAGATGAAACATTTGCTGTTGTAGTTGAATTTGTTCCTTGATTCTCAAGGAAACCAATTTCACTCAAATCAAACCCATGCTCTAAAGGGTTGTTAGAAACCACATTGAGGAGTGAAGACAAAGTGGGCTTTGGATGCATAAAGTAATGTACCTGAGAAGGATCCAAATTGTTGAAAACTGAAGAAGAAGGTGAACAAGAAGAGGAAGAATCCACTTGGTGAAGCAAAAGATTATCTGGGTCGACAAGACTTGGTGAAAAAGTGAGGTCTTTGATACTATCTTGATGGTTTTGATGAACAGTACTATTGTTGTTAGTCACGTACCACTCATCTTCCACTTCAAACATAGATTTGAAAGTAGAAAGAGAACCCATTTCTTCTTTTCCCTCCAACATAACCCCACCACAACCAGCTGCAGTGTTGGTAATGTTGTTGTGGTGATGATGGTTTGTTGTTGAATGTTGCTCTTCTTTATGATCTTCAAGCCAAATATTGTTGCTACTGAGTCTATAAAGCATGGTTTTTTCTAGTCTTTTTCAGAGAAAACTGAAGGAAAGAAAACAAAAAACAAATTGTTTAAAAAGAAAAGGAGAGAAAGAGAGGGAGTTAAAGAGAGCGAGAGAGAAAGAAGAGGACGTTGCAGAAGGAAAAGGGCATTAGCTTTTTATAAGCTAAGCTTTACTGGCATTGGAGGAGCCAGAGAGGTAAGGGATATCCATTTTAGAGAAAGGATGTGGCACGCTATCCCTTTGAACGTTACTCTAATCTCTACAACTCTACATACAGGCAGCTTTGTCTCTTTCTGTGTTTTGTCTACCCAGTTGGTTTGGGAATCACATCAGGGCCACTCGTTCTTCTAACCTTAATTTTGTGCATCTTGTTCCTGTTACAACTTACAGGTTGCCGCTGCCAGGAACGAAATAGACCCACGTCAGAGAGTTCTGTTAAGTTCCCAGAAATTTTGTTAATTATTTTAGCGGGACAAATAATAAATTATCTGAGATTTATGCACTTAGAGACAAGCTTCAAATTGCTGTTGAACAGTATTTTTATTTTTTAATATTTTTTAGCATTAAATTATTATTTTTTATTTTTTAATACAATAACCTAAAAAATAAAATATTTTAATATATTTTCAAGTAAAAAATATTTAACAAATAAAATTTTAATATATAATTGTTTTATTCGATTTAGTGTGTACATTATATTTTTTAAAAATAACTTTTAATTAAAAATACATTAAAATAATATATTTTTTTATTTTTAACATCGGTACATTAAAAATATAAAAAAACTTTAAAATACATCAATTCAAAAAAAAATAATTTTAAAAATATTTTAAAAAACATAAAATATCACAATAATAACAAACAATCACTTGTTAACTTGACAAAAAAAACATGAATTATTAAAATTGATAATTTTTATTAAAACAATATGGTTTCATCTCTTTTTATTTTTATTATTGACGTAATTAAGTTTATATTAAGTTTGTTTGTGTTTACAGAGACATTAACAACTCCGATCCAAGCAATTGGATTTTATTAAATCAAAATTTGACCTAACTTAACTAAAAACACGATCCGAATCAGAATGACTTGAAATTATTACTTATTTGTTTGTTAAATTTGCACCGGTTTTCTTGTTTTTTTTAATCCATGAAAAATGAGCATTTAATAATTTAAATACATATCTCCTTAATTCATTAATATTTTGATTACCAAGTCACCTTAAAAAATAATATAAAATTATTTTTAAAATATTATTTAATAATTTAAATTTCTGGGCTGACCTACTTTTTTTTAATACGATACCATTTGATTTTATCCAATTAAATTATAAGATTTATATAAATTCCAAGCTTAAAAAACTTACAATCAAGAAGATATATTAAAAATAATATAAAATTATTCCGAAAACCTAAACTTCTTCCTTATTTTAGTAGCTTTTTTCTAAAGTCCATAAAATTCACATGGCACAATTGAATCCAATTATTGCAAACTCTAAATTAATTAATAATGTTTTTTTATAAAAAATATATTTAAACCTAGGGAGGGCATTGTTGGAGATATATAGTAGATTATTTCAAATCCATGCCTTATAGCAGCAGCAGCCAATTGTTGCTCTGGTACCATAGAGTATATTTTAAGCCAAGCCGTGGTCCCAATTTGTATATTTCTTTTATATACAATAAATTCTTCTTACAAGCAATGAACTGTAACTGAAACTGGCTT
>Ga0325401_1003019_pt1 | contig 15210 bp, 6 predicted proteins | sample PopdelMetagenome_FD_205666 | JGI IMG/M metagenome (GOLD analysis project Ga0325401, IMG submission 205666) | Populus deltoides microbial communities from Bellville, Georgia, United States - Xylem-PdKOR-R2 | ecosystem: Host-associated > Plants > Phyllosphere > Stem > Wood/Secondary xylem | place...
ACCCCGCCCCCGGCCGGGCCCCCCCCCCCCCCCCCCCCCCCCCCGAAATTCGTTCATAAATGTCTAATTACGTGTGTTGTACACACGCAATGACTTGATAGGTTGGTGATTTAATATATATAATCTCAAACGAATTAAAGCTACTAGAGAGAGATTTATAGCTCACGCCTCCAAGGAAGGTTTTCAAGGAATGATTAGAATTAATGATTATTATCGTGTGTATGTGGACGAGCTAGAATATTCAATGAAATTAATGGAACAAACAATAAATCAAAGGACATCGCCATTGAAAACATGATTGTGGGTGTCCTTTTTAAACCTATCATCATATCTAAGTGCCAGACTTGCTTTCATATTTGATATTTGAAATGACTTTTTGCGCTCCAAACGCACGCTTAAGCCATCATAGTCAGAAGACAGAAAGCTAGCTAGCTAGGTACGATCGTGACTTCGTTTACATCACCATATGAAAGAAGAAAAAAAAAAAAAGTTTTTTTATGATAAATATTATTTCTTGTACAATGTTGAACATTATGTATGGTTTATTTGTCAAGTTGGGTAGCCTTAGATAATGTTGAATGCTCGCTGACTAATGATTATATGGACCGATCGATTTCGTGTCCCGTTTGATTTGAAAGCAAATATAAAATAAAAAATTCAGTGGAGGATCCAAGTGAAAGTTTGATTTTGATCCTACACAAACTTAGATTTTGCGTAACAGGACAATACTTTGATATCTATATGTGATAACCCACTTCCATATATATAATTAATACAAATACATTATTTGTATTTCCACCATCGATCGACCAACACAGATAAAAGGCAGAGAATGATCATTTCCTGCCAAGAAAAAATTAAAGGAATAGAAGATTTATACAAACAGAATAATGGTAAACCAAGATGAGGCCACTCGAATATAATATGATCGATTTTTTTTAAAAAAAAAAAATTACAGTTACATGGGCAATGAAGTGCCAAAATCACGTCTACTGTGGTTTTCTTTAATTTTATATATCTAGTGTTTAATTTGGTAAAAGTAGGAAAGTATAGGTCAAATAATATCTTAATTTCTTCGGTAAATTAATGACGATGCTGTTAAATAAAATGAGTATCTCGACTAATCCCTACGGGTCCTGAAGTTAACGATCAGGTAAGTTTCCGGTGGCTATCAATATTAGCAACCGCAGAGCTCGAACCTAAAACTATAGGGGAGCAAACCCCTTAATTCTAAACTGTTACCACTAGATCACCTATTAGATAATTAAATAAAATAAGTATTACTATTAACTTGGATGCTGATAAGTGATAATTCTTTTGGTTTTCCTTGTTATATGTATGGTACGTACAAGCTAGCTCTATTATTTCTATCATTCCATCTTACGGGAGTATTTGTGATTTGTTTTATATCATTTATTCTTTCTGTTTATATATATTTTTTATTTTTTTTCAATTAATTCTTTTCCTTTTCATTGAAGGAAAAAAAGAAAAGAAAAAAAAACCAATTTGCCTGGGTAGATTTTTTTAGTTCTTATCTTTTATTAAAAAGTAGATTTAATCTCAATCAAATTACTCAAACTGTTAGGATCAATGCCAAGTTAATAAAAAATGAGTAGTCTTAACCCTAGCTAGGTTACCTAAGTAGTCCCCGCCCGATACGTAGACTAGATCTTAGCTCAATCGTGACATTTTTTAATCAAACCCGACTTGTGAATCATAGGATATTATTATAGATAGGGATGAATCCTAAGGTGGCCAAGACCCGTGGCTAAAATATTTTACTCCCTCTTCCTTATTAATATAGGATATTTGGTCCCTTTTCTTAAAAAATCTTAATTTAATTCCGGATTGTAGAATTTATAAGAGAAGAGTATTAATCTTATTACTCTTGTTTCTTATGTTTTTCAAGTGTAATATGTGTAGAGTATTTAAAGTCAAGTGATGCCTTGAGATGTGCTTGTTGGTTACAGATTTAAATTTGAAAAGATTTAAACGTAGCTAACTTAAACTCTTAGATTAATAAGTCTCCTGATTTCTTTGCTCCTGATTCTTTGCCTTATTATTCTGGATGTGGATGATTGTTTATTATTCTGGATGTGGATGATTGTTGACTATGTCCTTGACACACCACCTCAATCTCAAGGGTAGCTCACGAACATTGAGATTGGAATGAAGCTTTGTAAACCGAATAGCTGCTATTGGTTTAGCAAGTCAATCTGCAATCTGATCTTTAGTGGACAAGAATTTGACCTTGAGCTTCCCAAAGTGGACAAAATCACACTTAAAATGAAAGTCAATCTCAATATGCTTTGTCCGAGTATGAAAGTTAGGATTTGTAGAAAGATATGTTACACCAATATTATTACACCAAATAATAGGAGGTGATGTAGTCTAAAGACCAAGTTAAGAGGCAAGTTGTTGAAGCCACTGTAATTCTACGACTGCATTAGCAAGTGCCTTATATTCAACCTCTGTGCTGCTGCGGGCAACAGTGAACCGTTGCTTACAACTCCATGAAATAAGCCTAGATCCAAGATAGATGCAGTAGGAACCAACTGATCTACGATCATCAGGGTCTTCTGCCCAGTCATTATCTGCAAATGTTTGAAAGGATAAGGACGATGAATGTGGCAAGAAGAGACCATAGGATACAATGTTTTTTAGGTAACACAGTATGTGTTTTACTGCTTGCCAATGAGAGTCTTTAGGGTTATGCATAAATTTGCTTACACGATGGATAATAAAGGCTATATTGAACGAGTGAAAGAGAGGTAATAAAGACTACCCACAATGCTTCAGTAGAGATTAGGATCTGCACAAGTGGGGCTATCGTGTTTGGACAGTGAATAGAAATTGCCATTAAAGTTTTACATGGTTTAGCCTTGTCCATTCCAAACTGGACTAAGACATTAATGACATAATGTTGTTGTGAGAGATAAAGACATGTGGTGTCATGTAAAGCTTCCACTCCAAGAAACAATTTTAATTGTCTAAGATTGTTGATAGCAAAATCAACTTGAAGATATTGAATGATAGCAATGATAGCTGTAGAGGAGGATCCCGTGATGATGATATCATCAACATAGATATAAACAAGAAAAGATGGATAGGTTCCTTGTGGTAGATGAACAAAGAAATATCTTATCTGCTACTAGTAAAACCATAAGTGAGTAACTTATTGGTTAGGCGAGAGAACCATACACGAGGAGCTTGACGAAGGCCATATAAGGAGCGATGAAAATGACAGACATGAGTAGGCAATTGAGGGTGATGATAGCTAAAGGGCTGCAATATAAAAACATCTTCTTGTAAATTTCTATGAAGAAATGTATTGTACACATCAATTTGGTACATTGGCCAGCCAGAGGAAACAATAATGGTGAGTAACATGTGAATTGTTGCTAGCTTAACAACTAGACTGAAAGTTTTTAGAAAATCAAAACCGTGTTGTTGAAGAAAACTCTTAGCGACTAGTCGTGCTTTATAATGTGCAATAGTGCTATCAACTTGTCTTTTGATATGATAGATCCACTTACCAGCAATAACATTAAGGTGAGGTTGAGGTGGATCAAGAGTTCAAGTTCCATTACGTATAAATGCATTAAACTAATCATCCATAACAGTTTGCCTCTCACTATGTTTAGAAGCTTTAGTGTAACAGGTGGGCTTATATTAAAGAAAGGCAGTTGTAGCAAGCAGGACATGTGGAAGAGGATATTTAATTGAGCCATCAAGAAGTTTTCTTTGGTTGTTGAATATTATTCTTGTTAACAATCCAAATCAAAGAAAGAGAAATGCAAACAAAAGAGGAGACTAAGGTTTGATATATCATTTTATTCTGAAGTTTATGTTTTAACCTAAATACAAAAAGATTATATTAGGCTAAACTAAATATAATATTATACTCTTATATATATATATATATTTCTTAACATCTCCCCTCAAACTCATGATGTAGCAACTACAAGTATCGAGAGTTTGCCAACTAGAAAACGAAAATGGAAAATGAAATGCAAGTTGGTAAGTAAATTTGCAATCTGCAAAGAAGAAGAAACAAAAAGCAAAGTAATGGTATTATACTTGAGATGATGACGAGTTAGATGAAAATCGATCTCAATGTATTTAGTTCGTTCATGAAAAAACAAGTTATGAGCAATTTGAATAGAACTCTAGTTGTCATAATACATTGGAGTAGGATGAGAAAGGGAGACTCTCATATCTTCAAGTAACCAATGCAACCAAAAAATCTCTTTGGTAGTAAATGTCATAGTACGATATTCTATTTCGGTTGAAAATTGAGAAATAATAAATTGTTTCTTGCATTTTCAAGAAATAAGAGAATCATCCAAAAATATTAAAAAAAAGACCCAGTAACAGACTTGTGATATGTGTGATCACTGTTATAATTAGCATCAGAGTATGCACGCAGCTCCAAGAAAAAGATGGATGAAAGTAAAAGACTCTGAAAGATTGTACCCTAAAGATATTGCAAAATACAAAAAACAACTGCCAATGAATTATAGTAAGAGAAGCAATAAACTGACTAACAACATGAACAACATATGTAATATCTAGACGAGTAATAGTGAGATCTCCCAATAATAGTACGGTATAAAGTAGGATCTAATAAAGGTACACCATCAGAAGAAGAATATCTTATGCTAACCTTAATGAGAGTATTTATTGTCTTATTATCAGTAAGTCTAGCTCGTTCAAGGTTATCTGCAAAATATTTCGATTGAGAAAAAAAGTAACATTTAGGTAAGTAAGCTACCTCAATACCTAGGAAATATCGAAGATAGCCTAAATTCTTCATTTCAAATTATCTAGCTAACTCTATCTTCGAAACTAAAATACCATCAATGTCGTCACTAGTAATAATCATGTTATCAACATTTAAAAACAAAATGATACGACCTGCATTAGTGCACTTAATAAAAAAACATAATCATGACTACTAGAAACAAATTTAAGAGGAGAGATCACAACAAAAAATTTCTCAAACCAAGCATGAGGTGTTTGTTCGAGATCATATAATGCTTTCTTGAGCTTATAAACATACTTGGAGTCATGTGAAACACCAGAAAGGGGAGCCATATAGACTTTTTCTTGAAGATGTCCATTCAAGAAGGCATTTTTAACAGCAAATTAAGAGATATGTCATTGACGAACTGAAGCTACGACAATAAGAGTACGAATAATAATCATTTTTGTAATAGAAAAAATATCTCCTCATAATCCATACCATACTTTTGAGAGTATCCTTTTGCAACCAACCTAGCTTTTTATCGTTCAATAGACCCATCAGAATTAGTCTTGATCTTATACACCCAATGACAACCAACAACACTCTTATCAGGAGGTAGAGGAACCAAATCTCAAGTATCTATCTTATGCAAAATAGAAAGTTCCTTATCCATAGCTTGCTGCCAAAGAGGATCAAGAATTGTCTCTTTATAGAAAGAGGGTTCAGAGAGACAATGAATAAAAGCTAAAAAAGAAGTAAATGATGATGAATAACAAAAATAAGCAAAGTTTGGTAACTTTGTGGACTTACAAATGTGTATGGATTGATGTAGAAGTGGATCCATAATCTCAAACAAAGTTTGAGGGACTATAGAGGAGAATGGAGCTTTAGATATGCTGGAGAGTAAAGAGTCAGTACTTGTAGAATGATTAGTGTGAATTAGTCGAACATGAGGAAGGGTATTTGAGGTACTAGAAACTTGAGATGATAAACTATTAGAATCCTTAGAAAAAATATCTATACGAATAAGATCAGATCTAATCAAGCTATGAGTAGGGGATGGAATAGAAAAGAAAGATATATGCTTAAGAAAGAGAACATGACAAGACACATAAAATTTTTGAGTTATTGGATCAAAACAACGGTATTCTTTTTTACCTTCACCATAACAAAAAAAGACACAAATAGTAGATCGAGAGGACAACTTACTACGTTCTACATGAGGATGAAGAACGAAACAAGTACAACTAAAAACTATAAATGAGGAATAGTTAGGGGCATACTCATACAACTTTTTAAAATGAGAAAATCTGAAATGTGAGAAGATGAAATTGTATTAATCAAACTTACAACAGTAAGAACAACTTCTCCCTAAAACTCATTAGGAATAGAAGCATACAATAAAAAAAAAACAAGCAGTTTTGACAATGTGCCTATATTTCTTTTAGCAATTCCATTTTGCTCAGATATATTTGTACATGAAGATTGGTGAATGGTTTTATCTAAGGCAAGCAACTCATAAAATTTATTAGAGGTATAGTCCTCATCCAAATCACACCTAAAACATTTGATAACATGAGAATGTTAAGTTTTGATAAGAGCTTGAAAGGCTATATACATCTCAAAGAATTTATAACGATATTTCATTAAATAAACCCAACAATAATGAGTATAATCATCAATAAAAAAAACATAATATTGAGACCCTCATTTTCTGGCAACAGGAAAAGGTCTCCATAATTAAAGTAAATTAAGTCAAATAAGGAAGAAGAAACAGAAATACTTTGATTAAAAGGTAAAGCGAAAAATTTTATCAGTTTACATCCACTACAATAAGAAATATCACAAGTTTATAAATTTTCTAAAGCTCTTGTGGATGCCAAAAATCTCAAATAAGAAGACAAAACATGATCTAGACAAGAATGTCATAAATAAAAACTAGAATAGGAAAGACTCAAATGAAAAGAAAACAAATCAACACTAGCAGCAGCAGCAACAACAACAACAACTGAAACTTTTAACTCATCCAAAAGATATAGTTCATTCTCCCTACGACTTATCCCAATCAGCTTATGAGATTGCAAATCTTGTACACAACAAAATATAAAAGGAAAAAGTAACTAAATAATCACCAAAATCACATAACTAACCAACAAAAGCAAGATTCAATCTGAGTTTTGGAATAAGATAAACATTAGGGAGAGACAAATAAGGTGTAACAACATAACCAAAACATGTTAAGGGCATATAAGTGTCATCAGCAGTCATAACATGAATAAAGAGCAAATGGGATATAAAAGTAAAAAATGAAGAATCTAGAGACATGATGTGAAGCACCAAAATCCAAGACCCGGTCAGAATGTAACATACTTAAGGAACTATGAGGCAATTGACCTACGAAAGAAAACACGAACAATGTTTATGATTGTAATGAAAGAAACTTTTGAAATTGCTCGGTCAAAATACTAGGATCGGTGATAGAGCCTAGTGAAACTATTGCTCCAGTATAATGATGTGGTGGTTTATAACCCTAAGGTGGTCTATGAGAATTAGATTGTGACTGGCTGTCAGGCTTTCAAGCTTGATTCTACTGTCTCAACTTGAGATACTAAGCCTTCCAATAACATTTATGCTTATAGAAACTACACTCGTAGAAGAAAACCCTTGTATAAGGCTTATTTTACTGATTAAAAAATGGCTTAGAGGGTATTGCTAGTATAGAAGGATTCAAAGTAGAAAGAATTTCATTTTCAAAATAAGACTGAAGAAATATTTTTTTAGCCAATAACTCACTAACAACAGAGTCAACCGAAGACAATGAAGAATGATGCAAAATTAAACCTCTAAGTCCTTCAAAATCACTACGAAGTGTCGTTAAAAATGTATCAAACGTTGTTGCTTTCTACCATCAATATAGGCTATGCATGCCTTTTATTCTGTCAATTCTATCGATTCTGTAAGAGCCAATTGATCCAAAAAATTTGTCATAGTAGAATAAAACTCTTGAATACTCATATTCTTCTGATGAAGAGCTCGTATGTTATTCTCTAATTGATACTGCTTTGCAAAACTTGATTGCATGAATAACCTTTGCAGATGATCCCAAAGCTCCTTTGTTGTTTCATACTTCGCCAACTGCATATCTATAGAATGCTCAACAAAATTGTTAATCCAAGTAATAATCTTTGTATTGTTTGCTTCTCATGCATCTATCAAAGCAACATACCCCTCATCAATATTCTTAGGTATCACATAAGTTCCACTAACATATTCCCACATCTTTTTATCCTTAAGAAAATTTCTCATTACATAACTCCAATACGAATAGTTCTTTCCATCCAACCTCACACTCATAGACTGATGTGAATAATCTCTTTCAGTAGCCATAATCAACAAACAAAGAAAAACCAGAACACAAAAAAAGCAAAGAACAAAATACCACATTGAAAAAATTGATCAAATATCACAAAAACTAAACAAATATCTTCTCGAAGTTAAACGATTACTCCAAAGAAAATTGCAGAAACAGAACGCAAATACCAAATTGCAGAAATTGAAAGGAAAAACAAATACAAAATTTGCATAAACAAAACACGAATACCAAATTACAAAGACTAAAGGGAAGATGAAATACCAGATAGCTGCAGAAACTAAACAAATATCACTCAAAAAAATGATATTAAGCCTAATTCTTATAACAAAGTTGGATCCGCAAAAGCTATATTTGAGATTAAGCTTCGTTCTATAAAATAATGCTCTGATATCATGTTAAACAATCCAAATCAAACAAAGAAAAATACGAACATAAGAGATGAGAAGGCTAGGGTTCCATAGATCATTTTATTTTGAAGCTCATGTTTTAACCTAAATACGAAAAGATTATATATAGATTAAGCTAAAAGTATTATTCTACTCTTCATTAATAAAACAAAATAAATATATTTCTTAACAATAACGAGTGACCAAGTTGCGAGTATTTTGTGAAACCGAAGGCTCATGTTGAGTAGATAGATGGTGCAGTGGAGCAATCAACAACAAGAGAAGATTCAACTGGCAAAGCTGGTGGTCTATTGTCTGATCCTATAAAATTGAGACTTGGAGGCAAGGAACTTTGTGAGTTAGCATTGGTGAAAGTAGGAGATACATTAATAGTTTCCTCATTTAAACAAATGGTTAGAATTTGAAGAGAAATGGTAGATGAAATAGGTGTAAGTGAAAAAGATAGCTGGGCAGATTTATACGAGAAATTGGTTTCATAAAAAATAACATGACATGACACATAAATTTTCCTTGTTGAAGCATCTAAACACTTGTATCCATGATGATTTATATCCAATAAAGATGCAGGATTTAGATCTAAAATTCAATTTATAGTTATTAAAATGGCGTAGGTTGCGCTAGCAGGCACAACCAAATGCCTGAAGAAAATGATAGTCAAGTTTCCTTTTATAAACAACCTCAAAATGAGATTTGTTTTGTAAAGTTGGTGGTGGTAGACGATTAATTAAATAGACAGCAGTAAGAAAGACATTGTCCTTGCAGTTACAGTAGTGACTAAAGAGTCATAATTATGGCCACGACTAGCAAGCATGTAAGTAATGACATCATTATAAGATAAGGGTTAGCCTATAATTGCCAATTCATCAGTAATAGTCTTGACACTAAAGAAGTAATCAGTAGCTGTTTGTGAACCATTGTGTATATTGGAAAGTTGAGATCAAAGATGCAAAACACAAGCTTTGGATTGGGAGGTAAAGGTCTGTTCAATAACATGCCAGACATCATGGGAAGTTTGTTAAGAGGCGATCTGGGCTTTGGGTTCAGTTAGACTGGACAATATGGCACTTAAAAGGAGAGCATCTTGACAAACCCATTGATTGTAGGTAGGATTGAAAGGTGAAGAAACTGAGTTAGTGGTTGAGGTTGGGGCAGAAAGAGTAACAACAGTTTTGGGGAAAGTTCTATCAAAATAACAAAATAAGTCAAGACCAAGCAGATAAGGGACAATCTAAGTTTTCCATGTAGTGTAATTGTCTTTAGTTAATTTGTGTATGTTTATAGTAATAAAAGTGGGAAGAATAGTAGAATTTGAAGAGTTGGAAGATGCCATGTCAGATGTTGGTTTATTGGTTTGGCTCTGATATCATGCAGAATGTAATGTAGTTCATGTAAAATATGTGTTTTTCAAATCGGTTAATATTAAATTTTTTAAAATGTAAAAAAATATTAAGAATATAAAAAATATTTTACTAGTGTTATTAAATTTCATCAAGTGAGTTTATTTTTAAAAATCCACTCAACTCTTTACCAGATCCAAGTACTATGGGTCTGACAACCATGTCTGACCTAAGTTTACTTGAATAATAACAATAACAATAACAATAACAATAATTATATTAATAATAATAATAATAACAACAACAAATATGTCAGATCCAAAGTGCTTAAGTCTGGCAAATCATAACAAACCCAATGTGCTTGGGTCTGTCAACCATGCGTGACCCAAGTTTACCTAGGTTTGTCAACATGTCAGACCCACGTTTACTTCAATAATCATAATACTAATAATAGTAATAGTAATAGTATAGTAATAGTTGATAGTAATTGTGATTGTGATATCAATAATAATAATAATACAACAACAACAACAACGACAATAACAATAATAACAACCATGCTAGAACCAAGCACCTTGGATCTTGCAAACCACATCAAACCCAAGATTTTTGGATCTGGCAACCATGCCTGACCCAAGGTTAGTTGGGTGTGGCAATATGTCAGACCCACGTTACTTGGGTCTGGCAACATGCCTGACCCAAATTTACTTGAATAATAATAATAATAATAATAATAATAATAATAATAATAATATGAATAAGAATAATCATACAAATAATAATAACAACAACAACAACAACAACAACCATGTGGGACTCAAGATGTTTAGGTCTGGCAACATGTTAGATTTAAGTTTACTTAAATAATAATAATAATAACAACAACAACAACAACAACAACAATAATAGTTGATAGTAATTGTGATTCTGATATCAACAACAACAACAACAACAACAACAACAACAACAATAATAATCATGCTAAATCTAAGTTTATTTGAATAACAACAACAACAACAATAATAATCATGTCAAATCCAAGTTTATTTGAATAACAACAACAACAACAACAATAACAATAAGCATGTCAGACCCACGTTACTTAGGTCAGACAAACATGCCTGAGTCAAGTAGCAGTAGTATAGTAATAATTGATACTGATTTGTGATTGTGATAATAATAATAATAACAATAAAAAAAAATTTAATCATAATCATACTAACAACAACAACAACAATAATAATCATGCTAGACGCAAACGCCTTAGGTGTTGTAGGCATGCCAGACCTAAGGTACTTGGTTATGGCAAACATGCCTGATTTGACAAATAACAGATAAAAAAACAATTAAGCACTTTAGTTGTGGGGAGAGAGAAAAGTAAGAAAAAACACAAACAATCGATCACCAGCGGCAATCCAACTATCATCTATGTACACGCACCACACCATATGGAAGAGGGCATGGCTGCATATCTAGTGAGATGGTAGATTGCTAGATTTGGCCACCGAAAAGTATCACACGTGCCTCCTTAATACCGCTGGCGCCACCCATTCGCTGGGGAAGAAAATGAAAGCCAAATAAACGTCTCGTAAAAGGATAAGATGAGAAATTAAAAGTAAAACTACTATTACAATCCACAGTAAAATATCTCTTGATCTATAATGATTTCTCACACCATTTAGTTTTTGTTATAACAAGAGAAGAGAATTATCTTGTTGCTCTTGTTTTTTATGTCTTTCAAGTGTAACATGTATAAAGTATTTAAAGACAAGAGATGCCTTGAGATGTGCTTGTTGGTTACATATTTAAATTTGAAAAGATCTAAACATAGCTAACTTAGACTCCTAGATTGATAAGTCTCCTGATTTCTTTGCTCCTGATTCTTTGCCTTATTATTCTGGATGTGGATGATTGTTAGGCAACTCGGGTTAATATGCTAACCTCGTGACCCTAGACACAGGATTGTAATAGCCACATAGAAAGAAAGTGAAACAAGAAACACAAAAATCAATTTCAAATAAATCAAATGTTAAAGGAAAAAAATAAAAAATAAATCAATTTAAAAAAATTGACCAAAGCAACTGGTGTTAACCATAAAAAACCATGACCCTGTTATGGTCTTGATATTAACCTCATATAAAGCAAACCTAGAAAATAACATAAAATAATTCTTAATCAACAAAATTTTAAGGGATAAAATTAAAAAAATTAATAAAAAAAACCAAAACAAAAAAATAGTAATAAAAAGAATGGGGACAAGATCTAATCTAAAAATAATTTAAAATCAAATGTTGATGAATCAAATTGAAAATAAAATTTAATAAGAAAAAAATAAATAGCAGTTAAAATAATGATGATTGAATTTGATATATAGATTAAATGGAACCAAATAATGATGAGAAAAATTAAAGAAAAAATCAATCAAAAAATTTAAAATACAAAACAAATAGAAATCAAAAGAATGAGAATCAAATTGGATTAAAAAAAAAAGACACCATTATATTTTGAAAAGGAGAAGAGAGAGAAAAGAAGTAGGAAAAGAAAAAAGTATACTAAAGCTCAATCACTGCTCCTCTATGTACATGCGTGGAACTAAAAGGATGCTCATGGTGAAATGCTTCTAACGATGTCCTAAAAGATGGTGTTTTCAGCATGGGATGGTGACACAAGCACCACTTTGAAAGCCGTGGATGACGTCCATTCATTGGCGTGTTTTGTGTATACATCAATAACTTTTTTTTAAAAAAATAATATTCATGATTGTTAAAAGACTAAATCACCACAAGACAACATGTTAATCACTAATTTTTTTTTAAATGCAGAAAAACCCCTAGATGCAAGCTTGACAAATTTTGCTTATAAGGGCAATATAATCTTAACACTATACTGTAAAAATATAAAAAGATCGAATGGCTCTTCATCAGCCTTTTAACAATTTTGTTTATAAGGATAAGTCTTTGCATTGTGTATTTAAAAAATAAAAAGATGGAACGGTCCCTATCAGTGTTATTATGACTAATTGCTCATATGAAAAAGACCAAATTACTCTTAATACTAAGCCTTTTTTTTTGGAAAGGAAAATTGGTAACTAAACTTTTCTTGTTCACATTGCATTATGTCTAAGTATAGAATTCACAACCCCAATAATATTTTTTATTTGTAATGTTTCTTACATCCATAATAAGTTAAATATAAAGAGTTTTTTTTTCACTTAGCATAAACTAGCCTAATTCTTGCGTGCTAAAGTAGAAAAATTTTTTAAACTAACTTTTTTTATTTAACTACATGATAATAAGAATTTATATTTTACATAATTTCAACAAACTTGTTGAGTATTTATTTTGTCAACAATAAATATTCATTAGAACTCAAATAATATAAATTTTGAGAAAAAATATATTTCTCTTATTGAAATTCCTTTTTTATTAATGTTTTTGCTATTTTGATGGAACAATGATTTTTTATTAATAAAAATTATAGAAATTAAAATAAATATTTGTCAAAATTCAAATGATTTAAATTAAGTAACTAGAAAAAAAACTTTTTTAGCCAAAGCTTCATTTTTCTTATTTGTCAATTTCTTTTTAATTTTAGAGAACATAATTCTTTTCATGAAAAAGGATGTTTATCTAGGTAATATAAAAAAATTGTTTGTGTTATGGATGTACTATTTAATATCATGAATGTAGGAAACAAAAAGTTGTTGCTTATGCTTAATAAAATAAATTACAAAAATAAATGGAATGATAAAGCTGGAAGTTAAAATTCCTAATAAAAAAAGATAAATGCAAGAACAAAATGAATAGTGAGTTGGATAGGGTAGACGTTGTACTGGTCATTACTGAAAAATATTGGTGATCGCATTAACAATTGTATACTCGCACTAACAATTGTATATAGTGGCATGTGTTGAAAAAATTATTTAATAAACTTGAAAAAAAATTAAATATTAATAAATTATTTTATAACTTATTTTTCATAACATAGCCAAATATTAAAAATTATTTTTCAATTTATTTTTTATAACACTATATAACATAAAAAAATAATATATTTTTCAGAAATTTATTTTATATGAAAATTACTTTTCAAAAATAAATTACTTTCTAGTAAAGAAACAGTTCCTAAAAATCTAAAATACTAAGTTTATTAGCAAAAGTAGCTAGTTGATCAACCCTTTGCTCTACCACCTGGCTTGGTACGTCCGTGTGTATATACATACATACATACATACATACATAGACACACACACGTATAAAAGGCTTAAATTATGCTCATGAAACGCAATTGTTACTTGTTAGCATGTCATATCAACACATATACAAGTGATTTTTTTAGGTATCGAAACCACTAAAAGGGAAATTCTTTTTGCCCGCTGCTTTAATTTGTTGAAAACAACTTCTCCATCCCATATTGTTTGTTAATGTAGGTGCTACCTCTTTTATGAAGATCGGAACATAACATTAACCTAAATTTGAGAAGCAAATAGTAATTAAACAAACAAAAGAAGATCAAGGGGAATCCTCTTTTATTAATTATGAGTCACTACACCCCCCCTCCTTTGGGCAGACTACATCCACAAAAACTTCTAATAAATATTTAATTCCACGATGTTTTTATGATAGATAACAAATATGAAACTAAGAGATAGCGAATATGAAACTAAGAGATTTGTTCTTTATATAGTTGCTAATATGATAGTCACTAGAGATTTACATGGTCGTTAACTTCAGATAAGTGAGATTAGTTGAGGTACATATAAATTGACCGAATATCTATATTAATAAAATAATAATAATAATAATTTTTAATCAATTGCGGTCCCCAAACAATTCTGTATTTTTAATTTGGAGCAGGAGTTCAGGTCAGCATGACCCCTTTAACGAGTTTGACCTGCCCTTGAATTTGGCGTCGTTGGACAACTATTATTATTGATCAGATCAAAGAACAGTGTATATTTTAATTTGCTGCATTGAAGGCCGAAAGATTAAGATCAATTAAATAGTAAAATGAAATATTTATTTCTCATTTATCGTATTTATGAAAATATTACTATTTTTTTTTAAATTCTATGAAATAGCAATATACATTCCACCACCAAGGCTCTCACAGTAGGAGGACGCGTGTCTAAGGACTGAATTTATGGAAAGCCTGTGAAACCAATTGTCAGTGTATCTTTTTCAAAGGCAGCACAGTGATCATAGTATAAATACCCGCGCACATCTCACGCTTAAGCAGGCTAATTAACTGATCCAAGTCATGTCATAATCACTCTTTCACAAATTCATTAAAATCTTTTTAGAGTGCCTCTTATCACACTTCATTTTCACACCCTCTGTGTGTGTG
>Ga0325401_1003021_pt1 | contig 15199 bp, 5 predicted proteins | sample PopdelMetagenome_FD_205666 | JGI IMG/M metagenome (GOLD analysis project Ga0325401, IMG submission 205666) | Populus deltoides microbial communities from Bellville, Georgia, United States - Xylem-PdKOR-R2 | ecosystem: Host-associated > Plants > Phyllosphere > Stem > Wood/Secondary xylem | place...
CTTATAAAGAGACCTTCCCTGTTATGTCATATAATGAATAAGGTTTGTTTGGTCCAACTTAAGTTATTTTTTAACTTATTTTTAATCCAAGATAAGTGATGAATATATTTGAATAGAAATGGTTTGACTTAAATAAATTTAAGTTTTGATTTGCTTTCGTCTTTTGATTTATAAAAATTAATTTATACTATCTTTCCTCTTCAATTCTTTTTCTTAATTTCTTTCATCAAACATATTTCTAAAACCAAGCTTTTTACTAGTTGTTTGGGTTGTTTTTGGGTCGACCAAGTTAACTGAATCATGTATGGTCAATTCTCATATAGGTTAATTTTAAATTCAGGCTGAGCAAAGAGTCGGATCATGAGATTTTAAAATTGACCTGTTGGATCGGGTTCCTTGTTATCTGTGACTTTTGTTTATGTTAAAAAACATTGATCCGATTTCTAGCATAATATAGACAAGTAAACAAGTGTTCTATAAGACAATGGTACTTTTTTTACTTTTTGGCCAGCTTTGTTAGCCCTTTATCTATGATTTTTTGAATTTTTTTCCCTCTCTTTTTAATCTTTATGTTGATTTGTTTGATTTATTTATTTATTTATTTTTATCAAACCTGAATAATGAAAGTATTTGATCTAATTAGTCTTAACTCTAAATGTTAATTGTTTTTTACTTGCCTTTTTATACATATAGAAATCAAGAACCTAGTAGTAGGAAAAAAAACATATGACCAAGAAACTTGAGAAAAGATCCTTCCTTTGCCTTTCTTAGGCTTTCTTGGTGCTTTTAATCTATGAAATTTGATATGAGAGAATCAAAGATTGTATTTTACTCATTTCTAATTCTAGTGCTTGTTAGTATTCTCTTCCTAGTAGTAAAACTAGATGCAATGTTAATGTCTCTTGGAACTATTAAACAAGACTGGTTGGATGAAAATTATCTTTAAAGATAATCAAGATTAGTCACTTGTGCTATTCAAAAAATTTATAAGTGAAGATTAGACAAGTAATAAAATTATGTTTAGTTTATGATCATGCAAACGTTAAATAAAAAACATGATACTCATGCAATCATTACAAAAATCTAGCATGTATACTATGCAAGTATATAAACTTGTAAAAGAAAAAAGAAAAACAAAACTAGCATGTAAACTAAACAAATATTGAAATCATAGCATGCTCTTTATGAAATTTTCTTTATGAAATAGTCATTATACTATGACCTCCGTTGTAAATCTCTAAGCATAATCTCCATAAAATAGTTTTTGTACAATGATCTACATAGAGTACTTACCATGGCATGTTCTTCATGAGATTCTCTGTCATGGGCAAAAACTTCTCTTCTTTACTTGGGTGCTAAAGCTTCTCTTCTCCACCTAGGTGTAATACAATATCTATTAAAAAATTCATTTTAGGTACAAGGACAACCTCGCCTAAGCTTAAAGCATTTTCCACCCTCGTGTACAAGGCACAACATTACCTGAGAGCAAAGATTTTTTGCATCCTAAATACAGAACCACTTATCTATGATAATCTCCCTATATAATCTCCATGAAAAACTTCACATGAGAACTTTATGGTAATCTTTATAAAAACATTCATCCATAAAATCTCCACATGACAACTTCATGATAAATCTCCACTAAAAGTCTCCGTAGAAAACATCCATGTGAGTTGCAAAGATGATCTCTATAAAATATCCATCAATTAGTATTTACTCTATATGAATTTACAATTAGGACGAAAGAACACCTTTACTTAGGTATAATGTGTTCTTCATTCTCTATTTAAGATAAGACAACACCTATCTCGAAAACAATGATCTTTAAAATTGACATCGAGGGACAACCTAGCCCAAACATAATAAGAAAGACACCTCTATATAGACTAATGTAACATGTATTTCTAACACAATAACTAAACAGTCCATAAAAAATTACCTTATCTAATTATACAGGCCATTCGTATTGCCCAAATATAAAGATAACATTGCTCTATAACTAATTTAGAAAGCACTAACTTGTTAAACAATATGTCCATATAGTTCAAACTTGGTGACTAGCATCTCCAAGGCCATGGTCTACTCAAATCACACGTATAAAAAAGTCATATTATCTCAAATCAAGTGAACCTCATTTTAAAACCAAAGGTGCATCCCCCTAGTTATTAATAATTTCTAAATCACTTTTTAACATGTTTTTCTAACCAAATTAGCTACTTTGAATTAAACAATTAATGAGAGATGTGTCCCCAAATTGATGATGCCCAAACTTGACATACCTTACCTCACCTCTCAACCTCACCTATGTAATAATCAATGGGATGCCAAACCTCACCTATGTAATAAATGTTTAGACTAACCTCATTTCTTCACGAGATGTCAGGATGACCTCGCCGCGTAACCTATCCGGACCAACCTTACCTCTTGGCAGACTCACTATACACTCCCCTTCCTTATAGACCAACTATGTATCCTTCCTTGTAAGGGTTACACCCTCTAATACAACCATTTGCGCATTTGCGTGCTTTTTTTTTAATCATAATTTAGCATATTGAGCTTTTTTTTTTGTCAAATGGGACTTGATTAGGCTCAATAAGCAATTAACAACATGACAAAGTATTTTACCTTGAATATAATGCTACCATTCATTAGATCCATAAATCCAAGAGTCACAGTATTTCCTCCTTTTGGCCCATATTACCAGGCAATTTGACAATAATTTATAATGCCACCATTCCTTGTCCCTTGATCATATAACACCAATCAATATTTCCTGGTGGACGATAACTATATATCGTTTATATGTTTGTTTATAGTCTGTTATTGGAAATTGGACCCAAACAGGAAAGAAATGTAGAACGCAAAAAAATAAATCGAATGATAAGGTGTTGTCCTCCTTGTATGATAAGAGGAAGACACATTAAAAAAATTAAGTAAAACTAGGTAAAAGGAACTGGGTTATTTTAGGCTAAACTACTTCAAGTTACTAACAGCGGGTAAAATAGCAATTAAGCCTCTCTTTAGCAAACTCTACTCCGAGACTTCGCCACAATACCCATGTCAGGCAACTTGAACCTTGTGTTGTCCAAAGCCCATTGCTACTTCATTTAGTGTGTAGTTTGGACCTATGACAATATATAAAAAAAATTAATTAATTTCACTTTAAATAATAATTGGATCTTCCTTTAGCAAAGTTGCTTCGAGTCCACCAAGCTAGTTTTCCTAATACATTTCAAGGACAAAAGTATGTTCATCCTCGTGCAATTTGAACTTGCAATGCCCCTGCTGCACAGAATGAATCCGGCTCAAAACTACCGGAGTGTGCATCTCCCTCCAAATGCTGAACTTGAAAGGTGGAAATCGATCCACTTTGAAGAAAATATCAAAGTAAAATGAAATAGGTATACACTTCAATAGCCTTTTCTTACATTAACTGTGTTAAACAACCAGTCTACCCTATTAATAAAGCACAGAAGCTACCAAACATATCAAGCTAAAGTAAATAAGTAATTAATAAAATCTAAGTGGATTTGAACCACCAACCTCTCAAAACCCCATGGAGGGATAACGAGCGCTCTTCCATTTTGAGCTTATAGATCTTCCGGACATCAAAGAAGAATGGACTCGAATAAGGGACAATAAGAATCATTCTCTATTTTTTTTATAAAAAAAAAAATTATTGTACCTAAAAGTCTATCATCACCCCTGATTTTTATTTTTATTTTTATTTTTTTGAAGTCAGAACAGATCCTTATAGATTGATAAAAAGACTGGACAGGCAAGTAATAAAACAAATTGCCTGAATTAAACCACACTCAATCGACCTCACGAGTCTTAAATTTAACCTTTTCATTAAGAGGCATCATCAAGATTGACTCTAAATCAAACAAAGCGTTTAAAAAAACGAAGTAATGGTTCTGCATTGCTGCACAATTTACAATAACACGCACATTCGTGCATGCTGTTGCGTGAATAAATAGTCTCATAGACTAGGATGCCAAATTTTTAAAGAGGCACTAGTTTAGTTTACTAGTCATGCTAGAGATTTTTTCTTATTTAAATCTAGCTGAACAAGTCAATATTGAAATCTAGCTAACTACATTTAGTGTATTTTAAATGTGTGAATTTTTTTTCTTTTGATGAACTGATATTAAAAAAACAAAAAAAATTAAAAAAATTATTTTAAAATATTTTCATTAGCACTTTTAAAAAGACACTAAACCATTGCCATAACTTAACAAGTTGAAAAACAAATCAAATTACTAGGTGGTGGCCAAGGTAACCTTTGATAAAGAAAGCTTTTATAAAGCATGATGTGTTCATGTAAACTATTATATACATTTAACAGATATATATAGCACATTTAAAATAATACAAGAGAAAAAAATTGAAAAAAACCATCACAATTCCCATGTATTTCAAAAAACCACAATTAGAAATTATAATGTTTAGAAAAATAAAAAAATAACTGCAAATCCGGAAAAAAAAAGATATAAAAAAAAGAACGATATTGAGACATACCTCAGGATCAAGAAAATAACTTGAAGAGACAAAAATCCCGAATGATCCACACACATTGCCTGAAGCCAAATAAACATCCACCATTTTTAAACAAGTTTGAATTTCACCGACCATCGTCTATAACTTCACTTGATGTTCAAAGAGCTCTTTTTAACCTTTCTCATGTTCAAAGCAGCTATCATTAAAGCTTCGATGCATCCACAATCTCTCCCCTGTTTGAAATTTATTGTAGCCTATTTCACAAATTACTTAAAATATCATAGTTTTCACCGACAAATTTAAAAAAACCGCAGGCGCGATTTTCCCCTGGCCATGCTATTTTTCAAAATCTTTTTCTGCCCACTCTGTTTCTTCAAGACTTCGTAATACCATTTCTTCAAGAAATCATGGTGGACGAGGGTCCACGTGGTCTTTGTTTTGTTCCGTTATATGAACCATTTCAAGAACATCAATGAGCTTTGAATTTGGTTAGAAATGGTTCGAGTCATGAAACCAGACAATATTTGAGAGACCAAATTAAGGGCCATATTTAAACAGTAAGAACTTCAAATTGTTCAGTGATAAATTACTTAAAATATCGAAATACCATAGACACATGAGAAAACAAGAAACCTTCTGCTACCATGAATTAACAATATGAAATTCATCTCCCCCGGCACACAGTAAGGAATTAAACATAACGTAACGAATTACGCAGAATGATGAAACAAGTCAAAACTAATGTAACTGGGTGATAAAATCATATTGAGTTATTTATTTTTCTTTCAGGTGGAAGAGGAGCGAACCATTGAATAATAACTTGATCACCTAAATCGTTGGCGAAGCATGGACAGCTCAATTGAGAATGTCGTGAAGACCTGCTGAGCTGGCACAGCTGAGAGAGTTGAAGGCCATGGTTATGGAAGTCAGGCGGCTCCAAACCACCATCCGAAGGCTAAATCACTTAAAACCCAAAGAACCGAACAACAGAGCCAATTGCACAGTACAAAACACCAGCATCATCCATGAGCACAGGTTTTACATGGATATCAAGAGCACAATATTCTCGAATACACAATTGCAACTACAATTATGGTAGTAAAAAGGACCTGATTAAGAAAGGAATTGGGATTTCAGAGTGTCATCAGAGCTAGAAATTGAGAAACTAGATCTAGTAACAAAACTCATGCCCAGGTTAGCTCTGTAATGGCAAATCTGACTGCTTCAGTGGATATAAATATAATATGATTTGCATTTCAACGCATTTGAAAATGAAAAGAACCTGCACTGTCGGGAAAGAATGATGAATAGTTATAGTGGGACGTTAGAATGAACAGACGCTTGGTGCAAGCAAAAACTCCTGATCGGAGACTAGAGTTACCACGATAAAAGATCAAAATCAATTTCCAGGATGTGTTGTGTGTGTGGCATTTTTTTTCAAGAACTGCTAATTTCCAAAGCTGAAACTAGTTTTAGATGCGCAATCTCTTAGTGATCCCATATTATCTACATTAACATTGGATTGGAACAAATACCGGTACGCAACGAATAACCCAAGTCACAATCATGATCTCTTGCAAATGACTGATTCTAAGTTATGTAAGTATGACTGATTGATTGATACTAAAAAATAAGGAAATTCGCATTGGAGATATAAGTGAGAGAATACCTTTCGAGTCAGCCTCACAAATTGCAATATTGTGCACTTGATGAACTGGTAGCTAAGCTGAAGCTGGAGTTCCTCGTGAAAGGGCCGCGTGATCTCAGGCTAGGATCGTAAGGCAAAGAGAAGTAAGAGAAAGCAGAACACAGACAGATGAGGAGAGAACCCGGGCAATTCCCCGTGCGATCTCCCCTCAAAAACACGAAAATAATAGTTTTATTAAGATGATGGGTGACCTGCCATGCAAGCGCACCTGTCATGGCAAAGGTCGGATGACAGAGATAATAAACAAGACCTCTCAACCTCCTGGCCTTCTAGTCCCGATATATATATCTTATACATCATCCTCATAAATAAACCACACAACTCCTTCCATCACTCCTTAATCAATCAACAAAATCACAGACCACGGTCACATCATCAAGCAACAGAGATTCTGTAATTGATCTATCGCCCCCGCCTTCAAATGAAATCTCGAATCATCTGCTGCTCATACACCAACTGGATATATCCTTTGAGAACTAGAGCTTTCGAAACAGAGCCACGCCGTATCTACAAAACAAAATCAAAATAATAGCTTGATCAATAATCCGGAAACAGAATTTAAATCATCTTTAGCCAAGGAACACGTAATAGAAATACTGATACATACCTCAGGAGCGATCTCCGATCAAATAAGATAACGGACCGTGAAATCACGGTGTTGAACTTCGAATATGAAGTCTGATATCAGGATAAAGATCGCAGAGCGATCTAGGTGAAGCTGGAATCCAAAAGATCGAAGGGGAATCCATGAAGGGTAGATCTGGGAATACTAGAGCTGAACTGATAAGGCAGAAAAAGCTGCGTGGCGGGTGTGCGACTATATAGAGGCTCTGGGAGAATAGACGGACAGGATTAGTAGGTTAGATGAATGATTAAGGGCTGCGATTTAGTTCACGTGGTTGAGTTCTTACCTTGTTTGAAAATTAGGTGTCGATGAAGAAATGGACGGCACATTTGAGCTGGCGAGATACGGGGTTTGTTTATTTTCGGAAAATTGTTTAGTTTATATTTTCTAAAAAAAATATCATTCTATAAGTTTCATTTTACTTGAGTTCTGTTTGTTTTTTTCCTCAAAAATTATAATTTATTATAATTTACATCCTCCCGATTCATAATATTTTACATCTTTATATATACACATAAAAAAATTATTTATATAATTGTCATTATATTTTATAAGATAATCTTGCCAACAATGTTAGATTTGAACCCAAAATCAGCGGCGGCCCATTCTATTTTCACGTTGTTGCTGGAACCTACAGAACGTGTTTTGCAGTGTAATTACGGGTGTTTTTCAAATAACTTTTCGTGTTAAAATACATGTTAATAATGTTTTTTTATTTTTTAAAAATTATTTTTGATATCAGCACATTAAAATAATCCAAAACATACAAACTATATTAAATTTTAACAAAAAAAAATTTAAATTTTTTGGGAACACAGCTGCAGCCGCGTTCCCAAACAGTACCAAAGATGACTTGAAAAATGATGGGTTTTCGGTTTGTTTTAGGGATGATTTTGGCTGGGTCCGTTGATGGTATAATTAATATTACCAATAAAATTATAAACCATGAGTTGAATATTTAATAATTTTTCTAGTAATTAACTCTAAAGTTATTCTAGCACCCTCCAAATTTCATTTCGTTAATGATTTGAATTTGTAATGGTAAAGTTTTATAAATTTTTTTAATTTTATGAACTTTCCAAGGGATTTAGCTTGTATCGGTATAAAATAGTAGCAAAATCATGTATTTTTTTTCGAACAACTTTCTAGGAGACTTGATTCAATTTAAATGAAATAAAATAAATATTCTATAATTAAAAAGGATTGTTAAAGTGATTGGTTTTGATATTTTATGAAAAAATAACTGCAATTCTTTCTCTTGGTGAAAGAATTTGTCCTTTATTCAATTTTCTATTAAAAAACTCAAAGAAAAGAGAAAAATTGTTCATTTGTTTACCAAGACACCCTACAATTGCAATGCCTTGTTCTATAGAACGAATTTCGCCCAAAAGGGAGGGCCTTTCAGCCCTTGATTTGATCTAAAACTATTACACTTCATTTATTATCAAATTGAATTTTAAAAAAAATAAGTAAACAATATCCCTATCAAGTAAATAAATTAAATGACTACGTGTCTTTAAGTAAATTCTAGACAGAAAGATAAAACAAACAAAAAAACAGCAGAAAAGAAGGAACCACATGAACTAATTAAGACCTGGGTGGATTTGAACCACCAACCTCTCAAAACACCATCATAATGGGACTTTGAGCGCTCTTACCATTTTGAGCTTACAGATCTTTTCAACATTGAAGAGTGGCCTTCCAAAAACACAGCTATTTCCGTTCCTTCTATTTTCCTTTCGTCATTTTTTAATTTTTCCAAAAAATTATATATTAAAATAAAATATTAATTTAATAACTTTTTATATACATAACAATATTTATATATATACATATACACATCAATTTAATAATGATTTAATAAGGTCAGCATATTAATTATTGTTAGAAGTAGAAAAACATTAAAATAATATTTTTTTTCTTTTTAAAAATTTATTTTCAACACACGAAAACAACATAAAAAATCATTTACATTAAAAAATCTCAAAAGCGCTTTTGACGTAAAAACTCGATGGAATAATGTAGAGATAGTTTTTTCCAAGATTGCAGTAGTAAAGAGATCTTCGATTTCAAGATGAAACATGACCACAATTATTAATGGCATTTTTATATGGCGCTTGAATAAAAAGAAACATCAGGTAAAAGATGACAATCACCCACCCCCTTGCTTTTGACAAAATGTTTAAAGAAATGATCTATATGGCCATTGAAATACTAACCGTTAACCATGTTTAAATGTTTGAAGTTACAAGCACATCAAACACCTAGAACACAACTCGTCATCAACCCACCTGGGATGGACCATAAAATGACTGGAACCAACATCTTGTGCATATACAAGACAAAAGTGAATTTACACAAATGATTTCTCCAACTCCTGTAAGAAAATCGTGGTTTAAGAAACGCAATTCTTGACTGCCAAATTCAAGACTATCAGGATCGATTGCAAACCTGACAAACAAGGAAAGAAAGAAGATAACGATAAAGCTTTGGACATAATACATAATTACAGGAAATGCTTCAAAAAGAACGACCGCTTTCTTCTTCAAATCGATCAAAGGAAAAGATAATTCCACACGTTTTCAACAAAACAGCGACGTCTAGAGAGCAACAACATAAAAGTAAGGCAAGAAAACACCGTCGGATAAAACATCTGGAACTAATGTCAAAGCTTGAGAAAACTAGGCATTTCCAGCTTCCAAAAACTAGCATTATGACGACTAGAACGAGGTCTGTATCTAATATATTAATGTCCAACTGCAAATTGCATTAAGACAACCTCAAACTAAAATAATCAAAAAGTAGCAACGCAAATCTTGAACCATTGAGAAAAACTTGATCACCTCAATAGCTGATTTAGCATGATGCAGCTTCATAAAGAATGTTGTGAAGGGTCCTGCGCTCTCTTTTTCCCTAAAAGCCATGGTCATTGAAGTCGAGCAGCCCAACAATCATCCAATGGGGTCTACAGATCCCATCTTCAACACCACAATCTTCAGGCTACATCACTTGAGATCCAATGAACCAAACAACAGGAGCCAGTTGCAAATAACAATAGAGAGTAGAAACACTTGAAAACAGCTCCAAGGTAAGGATATCACAGGGCACAATATTCTAATTTACATACTTGAAAACCAGATCTTAATTGTAAATAGCGAAAGCAAAGCTGTTTATACAATAGTTTTGCACAGGATAACAGGAAAAGGAAACCGATGAACTAGATCCAAATAACAAACCTCATGCCCATGGTTGGTTTGTAAGAATCGCAGATATGCTTAGGTTGCGTTTGCAGTGGTCGCGTTGTTAATGAAATAAACTTGATTGTTACCACGCAATAACGGGTGTTGTAATGAGCAAGTGCTTTCGTGTATTACAGACTAAAAAATGAACCCTGATAAATCAAACCAAAGATTCAATACCTCTTAGTTTTGCTGCTATATAGTAACTGCCAATCTTGCGTTTAAACCAGTTTTGGTTGCATTATCTTGATAGCCCACTGTATCAGAGATTTATATTTAACGGGACCAAATATCCGATAAGAAATGAAAAACAGGTTGCAATGATAATAATAAAAAAACAATATGATTCTTTTTTTTTATGTTTGTTCTAAGTCTTGGAAATATGACTGGCTGTTTCTAAAAATAAGAAATTCGTATTGGAGTTATAAAAGAGAGAATACCTTAGAGTCAGCTTCACAAATTGCAACATTGTGCAGAAGATGTGAATTGATTGCTAAGCTGGAGTTGGAGTGCCTCGTGAAAGGGCAGCGCGATCTCAGGCAAGGATCGTAAGTCAACGAGAAGTAAGAGAGAGCAGGACACGGACAGCAGAGGGGAGAACCCGGGCAATTCCCCGTGCGATCTCCCCTCAAAAACACGAAAATAATAGTTTTATTAAGATGATGGGTGACCTGCCATGCAAGCGCACCTGTCATGGCAAAGGTCGGATGACAGATAATAAACAAGACCTCTCAGCCTCCTGGCCTTTTGGTCCCGATATATGTATCTTATACATCATCCTCATAAACAAAACACACAGCCCCACCCCTTATCTCCTTCCATCACTCCTCAATCAATCAACAAATCACTGCTCAGGTTACATGATCAAGCAACGGAGATTCTGTAACTGCTTATCGCTCCACCTTCAAATGATATCTCGAGTCATCTTCTGCTCACACACCGACGGGATATATCCCCTGAAAATTAGAGCTATAGAAACAGATCTCCGCTGCTTAATCAATAATTCGGAATCACAGTTTAAATCAGTTTTAGCAAAGGAAAACATAAGAAAAACACTGATACGTACATCGATCTCCGATCAAACCAGATAGCAGACCGTTGAATCATAGAGTTGAAGCATCGGATGAGCTTCGAATATCCAATCTGGTATCAATATATAGATCGCAAACCGATCTAGGCGAAGCTAGAATCAAAAAGATCGAATGAGGTACCATGGAGAGTGGATCTACGAATATAAGGGCTTAGCTGCTAAGGCAGATAAAGACTGAAGGGCGGGTGTGTGACTATATAGAGGATCTGGGAGAATAGACGGACAGGATTGGTAGTTTAGTTGAATGATTGAGGGCTGAGATTTAGTTTACGTGGTTGAGTGGTTGCCTTGTTTGAAAAGTAGGTGGCGATGAAGGTATGGACGAGCTGGCAAGATATTGACTTCATCATTTTCGTAATAATCACGCTGGTTAAATCTCTTTATTTCTTGTAAAGTAGGTTTTTTTAGAAAATAAATTTCAGAAAAAATAAATTTTGATAAAATAAATTTTAGAAAAGTATTTTTTAATATTTGATAGTGTAATGAAAAATAAATTAAAAAACACTTTCTAGTATTTGGTTATGTCATTAAAAATGAGCTGAAAAATAACTTATTAATATTTTATTTTTATTCAACTTTATTAAAATAATGAGGAATAAATCTTACAAATTAAAAAGTTGAATGAGAATGAAATTGAAAAAAAATATAATTTCATAAATTATCTCAAATAAAATAAATAATAATCAAAATAATAGAGATCAAATAAAAAATAAAAAAAATTGAAAGATGAAAAAATTAAAATAATAATAATTAACATTTAATAAATTATTTCAAATAAAATAGGTAATAATTAAAAGAACGAGGACCAAATTTGATAGATAAAAAATTTCAAATAAAAAATGATAAGGGAAAAGCAAAATAAAAATGAGGACTAAAGTTAATATAAAAATTAAATTTTAAGGGATGAAATTGTAAAACAAATATTCAAAGCAAAAAAGAAATATATATATATATATATATATATATATATATATATATATATATATAGCAATTAAAAGTTTGAGGATTAAATTTGATATAATCGGTAAATAATATGACATTTGAACAGGTTGTTTAAGTCAAAGCCGCTTTTTAGAAGTAAGAAGGTAACCGGTTTCAAACAAGAGTCGAAGCAAGGGGATTGAAATTCGAACTCGAAATATCATAAGAGTTTAAATTTTTCACAACTTCTGAAAAGTGTTTGCCTTCCAAAATAAAAGGAAAACACTTTCCTGAAAACCAAGCCAAAATTTTCTTTGACCGGAAAGTGTTTTCCGTTAACCAGAAAGTGTTTTCTGTTGACCAACTTTTCTAATAGTAAACAAACACAAGAAAATTTGAAAATCGGTTTCCCGGAAACCACTTTCCGGGAAACAAACGCCCCCTAAGATAGATTAGTCAAGAATGTTACGAGACCTTTTTCATGTTTTTTTTAATTTTTAATTTTTTTTGTTAAAAAATATTTATATATATTTTTTTAAAAAATAATGTTTTGAGCTCGAAAATAATTTTTAAAAAATAAAAAATATTATTTTGATGTATTTTTAAACACCGTAACCATTATCACAGTCTCAAACAGTCGGTTGTGAGCGGCATAAACACCGTTTATTTATAATTTTAAAAAAATTAAAATTATTTTTTTAATATCTTTCTGATTATTTTAATATTCAACATCAAAAATATATTTTAAAAAATAAAAAAATATATTTATAAATAACAAAATATTTTAAAAAATAATTCCACAAGAAGAACATTTAGAAAATTAGATTGATTGGTGTACGCATGTGATGTTGTGACTTTCTTTGTATTTTTACTTCACATTTCTGGTTTTTGTGATCGTCGCTCATAACAAGATTGGATTACAAGTGTATAGCTAAATGTTTTTCAACATAAACAAATTAAAAATCTTTATAAAATTTGATGATGTTTTTATTCTTATTTTTTGTTACGTTACGATAAATCACGCTTTATATTCAAACAAAAATTTAAAATAAAATTATCTTCATATATAATTCATGAGATACCCACATTCAACACTCTCTTTGTCTCTCACAAAATTCACGAGATCTCTCTCCTAAACCCTAAAAATATGAAAACAAAATTCACTCTCTGCTATTTGATCTTTGTCTGCCAGCACGCCCTCCTCTTCCACGTCTACCTGCAACTTTTGGCTTCCCTCGCTGGTTGAGAAGACAAAACCCTTCTATCTGCAACCATGTCAATTGCATAATTTTTTTTTTTTATTATTAATATAGATATTCGGGTCAGCTTCCGCGTACCTTAACTGATATTACGGATCCTAAAATTAACAATCGTGTAAGCTTCCAGTGACCATCATATTAATAATCATAGAACTCGAACCCGAAATCACAGGAAAAACAAACTTTTTAATTTCTAATTCTTATTAATGAATCACCTGCTATATAATTTTTCAATGGCATAATTATTTGCTAGGCTGCATGTAGCTGTTTAAATCTTATGATATGAACACATTTATAAGATTATTTTCTGCCGCATCACGTGGGTTATCATAGAATATTTTAATTTCTCTATTGATAGTTACCATTGTTTGTTTAAGCATGGTGACATATAAACCAGCATCGGTTGCAGGAATATGCTAAAGCAGTATGTATTAAAGTCTCAAGTTTGGGGAATATTACTCCGGTTGTTTTTTAAATTTTTTTTATTTAAAAATATATTAAAATAATATTTTTATTTTTAAAAAATTATTTTAACATTTATATATCAAAATAATCTAAAAAACATATAAAAAAATTAAAATTTTACAACTCGTTCCAACACTCTCTTGTGAAAATATTCACCACAAGGAAGCAGATCCAGAAAGACAAGGGCTCATCACGGCCCATTGGGCTATGTATGAATCATTTTTTTGTGAATGCTCATATTGGCAGATCCCACAGTATAGTCCACCCACCGTATTATTTCAAATATCATAAGAAACTTGTAAACATGAGGTTAGAACCAATCCATGTATTTGATTGGGACCCATTTTTTTTAATCTTTTCTTAATATTTTTTTCTTATAAAATAACATCACCGAGTACATGAACGTCAATGTGCTTACCCTAAGATCTGGAGATATCGATTTGTTTTGTTGGGGATGATAATTGGAGATCTAGGGGGTGTTTAGCAATGCAGTGATCACATTAAAAAACTTGAATTTTAAAATAAATTATGATTCGACTAAAATATACCCTAACCGTTGAAAAAAAATAATTAGCAATACCTAGGCACGACAAATGAAATTCATGATGGGATTGTAACCGTTAAATCACAGTTAAAATAAAATAATTAAAAATTAATTCATGTTGAGATCGCATTGAAATATAGAATAGTTTGTTTGCTAAAAAAATATTTTTTAAAAAACATTAATTTATACAAAGTGAATTGTTTTATGATATTTGGTAGTGTTAAAAAACCATCTCAACTCAATAGATCAAACTGTTAGGTGAGATCCAAATATATAATTTATATTATTATCTAACACACCCTCTCAAGTGAAAGTTTTTTGGACTTGAAACTTGCACATACCTATATTACCTTGTATAAAATATCAAGCATGGATAAACATCTTTCCCATCTTTCCCATTTGTTTGATAAAAATCAGAGCCTTGATGACCAAGCGGTTACGAGTTCGAATCTCATCTTCCCTATTTATTTGATAAAAATCAAGCACGAGGTAATATGTACCTACACAAATTTCAAGCCTAAAAGGGCTTTTACTTAAGGCGATGTGTTATAAAATAATATAAATTATATATTAGGAACTCACCTAATAGCTTAATCGATTGGGTTAAGATGGTTCTTTGACAAGTAGTATCATAAAAAATAAGTTCGAAAATATTTTATAGTATTTGATTATGTCATGGAAAATAAACTGGAAAATAAAATTTTAATATTTTTTTTCAAGTTTATTAAAATAATAAGAAACAAATCTTACAAAATAAAAGGTTGAAAGATAATAGAATTGAAAAAAAATATAATTTTATAAATTATCTCAAATAAAATAAATAACAATCAAATAATAGAGATCAAATT
>Ga0325401_1003022_pt1 | contig 15197 bp, 7 predicted proteins | sample PopdelMetagenome_FD_205666 | JGI IMG/M metagenome (GOLD analysis project Ga0325401, IMG submission 205666) | Populus deltoides microbial communities from Bellville, Georgia, United States - Xylem-PdKOR-R2 | ecosystem: Host-associated > Plants > Phyllosphere > Stem > Wood/Secondary xylem | place...
GTCCGGCGGAGCGACTAGCCCGGTTGGAAGCACATCGGGACGTAGTGGAATTCCGGGACGACTTAGCCTTGGAACGAGTGGCCTTGTACAACCTGCTGGGCCAGCCCGCGCGCGCCTACGAGCTGCTGATGGCCCGGCAGTTTCACCCCTGGGAAGGCGGTGAGGGCCGGGTTTCAGGGCAGTACGTGGCTAGCTTGTTGGCTTTGGCGAAGGTTGACCTGCAACAAGAGCAGTACGCCGCGGCGCTTGGCCGGCTCCTCGCAGCCGAGCACTACCCGATTAATTTGGGCGAAGGCAAGCTGCCCGGCATGCAGGAAAATGACCGGTACTACTTCCTCGGCTGCGCGTATTACGGGCTAGGCAAGCCAGAGTTAGCGCAACAAGCTTGGCAGCAAGCCGCTAGCGGCAACGCGGAGCCTGCTACGGCCATCTTCTACAACGACCAGCAGCCTGACCAGATCTTCTACCAAGGCCTAGCCTGCCAAAAGCTAGGTCAGCCGGAACGAGCTCAGGAGCTGTTCACCAAGCTGCTCGACTTCGGTCAGCAGCACCAGCACGACGAGGTGAAGCTGGACTACTTCGCCGTTTCCCTGCCCGATCTACTCATCTTCGACGACGACCTAAACAAGCGCAACACCCTGCTCTGCCAGTACCTCATGGGGCTCGGGCACCTAGGTCTAGGGCAACTAACCGAAGCAGAAGAGGCGCTGCGTGCCGTACTTGCGCAGGAGGCTACGCACCTAGGTGCCACCGTTCACCTGCGTATGCTTGCCAAGGAGCGTATAGCCTAGCACTTCTTTTATGCACATATTCAGTCGATTAGCTCCTTATGCTTTTCAAAAGCTAAAGCCCCTCATCCTGACCGGCCTGGCGGTATTTATTGGCTCTTACTCGGGGGTGGCGCAATCGGGGCCGTTGGTGGTCGATGCCACCGGCGCTAGCTCAACGCCCGAAACCGGCTACTTGCGTTTAGGCTCGGTTACGTCACCGGATGGGCACACGTTGGGTGCCAACAGCCAGTATCTGACCCGCGACGGCCAACCGTGGCTGCCGGTGATGGGGGAGTTTCACTTCAGCCGTTTCCCACGGGCCCGTTGGGAAGAACAGCTGTTGAAAATGAAAGCAGCCGGCGTGCAGATTGTGGCCACGTACGTGTTCTGGATTTTCCACGAAGAGGAGCAGGGCAAGTTCGACTTCCGCGGCGACCGGGATTTGCGCGCCTTTGTGCAGCTCTGCGCCAAGCATAATTTGTACGTAATAGCCCGCCTTGGCCCTTGGAACCACGCTGAGCTGCGCAACGGTGGCTTCCCCGACTGGCTCGTGCAGCAGATTCCGGCCGCTGCCCTACGCAGCAACGACCCCGCCTACCTCGCCGCCGTGCGCCCCTACTGGCACCAAGTGCGTGAGCAAACCCGGGGGCTGCTCTGGAAAGAAGGTGGGCCGATCATCGGCATTCAGCTCGAAAACGAGTACAACCGCGGCAAGACCGGCCAAGGGGCCGTCCACATCGCCGAATTAAAGAAAATGGCGTTGGCGGAAGGCTTCGACGTGCCCTTTTACACCGTCACGGGCTGGCAGGGTGCGCGCTACCCCGAGCAGGAAGTCATTCCCGTGTTTGGGGGCTACCCCGACGAGCCGTGGGGTCGGAACCCTACCAAAATGCCGCCCGTCGAGGTGTATAACTTTCGCTTCCGCAGCCGCGAAGGCGGCAACCTAGGTATTCAGGGCGGCGAAACGGCGGCCCGCAATTCGCCCGCGCAGCTCGCACATTACCCCTTTTTGGGCGCCGAGTTTGGCGGCGGCATCCCGGTAATGTACCGGCGGCGCCCCCTGCTCACGCCCGACGACGTGGCCGCCATGCTGCCCGTGCAGCTCGGCTCCGGCGTGAATTTGTACGGCTACTATATGTTCCATGGCGGCCGCAACCCGCACGGCAAGCTTTCCTTTTTGCAGGAATCAAGCCGCACAAACAGCTACAACGACCTTCCCCGCTTCGGCTATGATTTTCAAGCCCCGCTCGGCGAAACGGGCGCGGAAAGTCCGCTGTTCGGCCGCCTGAAGCTGGTGCATTATTTCCTCAACGACTTCGGCCCGACGCTAGCCCCCATGACGCCGCACGCGCCTACGGTGCAGCCCTCCAGCGCCAGCGACCTAGGTCCGGCCCGTTGGGCGGTGCGCAGCCACGGCCGCAGCGGGTTTGTGTTCTTCAACAACTACGTGCGCACGTATCCCACGCCAGAACGGCCAGGGGTGCAGTTCACCGTACAGCTGCCGGGCGAAACGCTGACCTTCCCCCAAGCACCCATCACGGTGCCCGCCGGCAGCTACTTCATCTGGCCGTTTAACTTCGACCTCGGCGGCGCACAGCTGAAATACGCCACGGCGCAGCTGTTCGCCAAGCTGACCGTCAAGCAGGAGCCGTACTACGTGTTTTTTGCCCAACCTGGCATCCCGGTCGAGCTAGCTTTTGACGCGGCTACGGTGCAAGCCGTGACCACCTCGGCCGGGCCAGTTGCGGCCCGTGACGGCCAGTTTCGGGTAGCCGGCGTAGTGCCGGGCCCCAACGTCGCCCTGACGGTGCAGCCGCGCACGGGGCCGCCGGTGCGCGTGCTGGTGCTGAGCGAAGCGCAGGCCGCCCAAACCTGGAAAGCCACCCTAGCGGGCGCCGAGCGGCTGGTGTACACCCCCAACGAAGTCTTCTTCGACCAAAACCAGATTCACCTGCAAAGCGAAGGGCAACCGATCTTCCAGCTTGGCATCTTCCCGGCTTTAGCTAAGCAACCGCATGGTAGCCTAAAACTGCGGCAAGGCCCGAACAATGGCTTATTTCAGACCTATTCCGCTACGGCGCCCACGCAAACCATCACCCTTACCGCGCAGCCAATCAAGCCGGCCGGGATGGTACCGCCCATTCGCTTGGGCGGTCCGGCGAAGGGCGCCGTGGAGCCTAGCGACAGTACTTACGAGCAGTCGGCGCGGTGGCGGCTTTCCCTGTCCAATGCAAAGCTCAAGGGGCTGGATGATATCATTTTGCGCTTCACGTACGCCGGCGACGCCATTCGCCTCAGCGCGGGCAATCAGCTGATCGACGACGATTTTTACAACGGGGCCCCGTGGCGAGTGAGCTACCGCAACCTAGCTCCCGAGATGCAAGTCAAGCCCTTGGAGTTAAGCATTTTGCCCCTGCGTAAGGATGCACCTATCTACTTGGAAGAGGGACGCTGGCCGGCGTTTCCAGCCAACGGACAAGTAAGCGAACTGCGGCAGATCGAGGCTATTCCGCGCTACCAACTGGTAGTAAAAACTGACTAATCATCCCACTCTATTCTGCACCTAATCATGCGTTTGCGGCTTCTTACCCGTCTTTTCCTGTTGCTGCTACTGTGCGGATTTCAGCTGCCCGCGGTGGGAGCGGAAGTGCTGCCGCTCGCCGGAGAATGGCGCTTTCGCACCGACCCGCAGGATGCCGGCGTAGACGCCCGTTGGTTTGCTACCGCTCTGCCCGAAACGGTGCGCCTGCCCGGCTCCATGGCCGAGAACGGCAAAGGCGACCCTGTATCGTTGCAAACCAAATGGACGGCCACCATCTACGACAGCTCGTGGTTTTTCAACCCGCGCATGGCCAAGTACCGGCAGCCGGACAACTACAAAGTGCCGTTTTGGCTGACGCCCGCGGCTTATTACGTGGGCGCGGCCTGGTACCAGAAAACCGTAACCATTCCGCCCACTTGGCGCGGCCAGCGGGTGGTGCTGTTGCTGGAACGCGCCCACTACGAGACGCGGGTGTGGGTTGATGATAAGGAAATAGGGCAGCAAACCTCCTTCGTGGCCCCGCACGAGTACGACCTCACGCCACTACTGGCCCCCGGCGCCCACACCCTAACGGTGCGCGTCGACAACCGCATCAAGGAGCTGAACGTCGGGCCGGACTCGCACAGCATCGCCGACCATATTCAGGGCAACTGGAACGGGCTGATTGGCCGCCTGGAGCTGCAAGCTAGGCCGCCCGTTTTCCTGCAAAGCGTGCGGGTATACCCCGACGTGGCGCACCGCACCGCCCGCGTGCAACTGGTCGTAAGCAATACTTCCGGCAAAACCATGAAAGGCACAGCGCGGGTAGCGGCGCAGGCGTTCAACACCGCTACGGCGCACCAGGTGGCACCTAGCCAGCTAGCGTTTACGGCGAAGCCCGGCACCTCGCAACTTGACTTAACCCTCGCTATGGGGGACGCCGTGCAGCTCTGGGACGAATTTCACCCGGCGCTCTACCAGCTCACGGCCACGCTGCAACCCAAGAAGGGCCCAGCTGATGAGCAGCAGGCATCGTTTGGCATGCGTGAAATCAAGGTGGTGGGGCGGCGAATTATGGTGAACGGCCGGCCGGTGTTTTTGCGCGGCGACCTGCACAACGGCGAGTTTCCGCTGACCGGCTACCCCGCCATGGACGTACCCGCCTGGACGCGCGTGCTGCAGGTGCTCAAAAACCACGGCTTCAACCACATCCGTTTTCACTCCTGGTGCCCGCCGGAGGCCGCTTTTGCCGCCGCCGACCTGCTCGGGTTTTACTTGCAGCCCGAAGGACCTAGCTGGCCCAACCACGGCACCTCGCTCGGCGACGGTCGGCCCATCGATAAATTCATCTACGACGAGACCGAGCGCATGGCCGCTGCCTACGGCAACCATGCGTCGTACTGCATGCTGGCCGCCGGCAACGAGCCCGCCGGCCGCAACCAAGCCAAATACCTAGGCGAGTTTGTGAAATACTGGCAGGCGCGCGACACCCGCCGCATTTACACCGGCGCTTCGGTGGCCATGAGCTGGCCGCTCGTGCCCGAAAACGAGTACATGATCAAGTCGGGGACGCGGGGGCTGCCTTGGGATAAAGCGCAGCCTAACAGCTCCTTCGATTACCGCGCCGCCATCGAGAAGTTTCCCATGCCCTACGTCACCCACGAAATGGGACAGTGGTGCGTGTTTCCCGACTTCAAGGAAATCAGCCAGTACACCGGCGTGTACAAGGCGCGCAATTTGGAGATGTTTCAGCAGGATTTAACGGACCGCGGCATGGGAGAGCAGGCCGAGGCGTTTCTGCAAGCCTCCGGCAAGTTGCAGGCTTTGTGCTACAAAAACGAAATTGAAGCCACGCTGCGCACGCCCGAGCTAGCCGGATTTCAGCTGCTAGGTTTGCAAGATTTTCCGGGTCAAGGAACTGCCTTGGTCGGGGTGCTCAACCCGTTTTTTCGGGAGAAAGGCTACCTCACGGCCGCGCAGTTCCGCCGGTTCTGCCAGCCCACGGTGCCGCTGGCCCGGCTTCCTAAGTTCGTGTTTACTAACGACGAAACTTTCGAAGCCACTGCCGAACTCTACCACTACGGTCCGCAAAGCCTGCCCGCCACGAGCCTGACGTGGACGATCAAAAACGGTGCTGCGGTAGTAGCCCAGGGCAGCTTCGCGCCCGTCGCCATTCCCACGGGCACCAACACGCCGCTCGGAGCGGTACGCCTGCCTTTGGCCGCCGTCACGAAACCCACTAAGCTCACTCTCGAAGTTGCCTTGCCCGGCACCGAAGTAGCTAATGATTGGAGCTTTTGGGTGTACCCGGTCCGCTTGCCCACGCTGCCCACCGGCGACGTATACTACTGCACCAGCCTCGATGCCAAGGCGCAGCAGGTGCTAGCACGGGGCGGGCGGGTGCTATTGAACGCCGCGGGCCGCGTCGTGAAGGGCAAGGAAATCAGCATGGCCTTCAAGCCGGTGTTTTGGAACACCTCGTGGTTTAAGATGAAGCCGCCGCACGTAACTGGCTTTGTGGTAAACGCCGCGCACCCGGCCCTGGCCGACTTCCCCACCGACACGCACAGCGACCTGCAATGGTGGGAAATCGTTAACCAAGCGCAGGTGATGCACTTAGAAGATTTTCCGGCAGGCTTTCGGCCCATCGTACAGCCCATCGACACGTGGTTTTTGAACCGCCGGCTCGCCTTAGTGCTGGAAGCGCGAGTAGGGAAGGGGCGCTTGCTGGTTTCGAGCGCCAACCTTTCGCCCAACGAAGACGCCCAGCGCCCGGCGGCGCGGCAGTTATTTTACAGCTTGCTCCACTACGCCCAATCAGCGCAGTTTCAGCCCACCGCCGCCGTCGACCTAGCCGTGGTGCGCGACTTGTTTGAAACCCCCTCGCGGGAGCAGTTCAGTACCTTCACCAAGAACAGCCCCGACGAGCTGAAGCCCCAGCCCAAGTAACTACTTAGGCTCATTCGAGTGGCCGCGCACGGGCATTCATTGCAACGGAAGAGCTGGACGATACTACTATATTCGCTGCTGTACACTCACTCCTTGCTTAGATGAAAGAAGGGTTCCAGGGGCAACGGTCCTACAGCCTCCCATTGCCCTTGATGCAGCAAGTGCTACAGCATCCACTCTGCCAGGGCCTCTACATCACCGACATCGGCTTTTATCCCCATGCGCGCTTTCACCGGCGTAAGCGGCGGGCCGGCTCGGCGCAATACATCTTGCTGTACTGCGTGCACGGGGAAGGGTGGTACCAGATCGGCAGTGGGGCTCGCCAGGAGCTAAAAGCCAATCAGTGGGTGATTCTGCCGGCGGAAACACCGCACAAGTACGGCTCCGATGAAGCAACACCCTGGACTATTTACTGGCTGCATTTTGCCGGCCAACAAGCCGCGGCCTTATACACGTATCTTACCAAAGGTGCCCGTGACGAACCCAGAAGTCTGCTGTTCACGGAGGAGCGGCTGCGCCTGTTTGAAGCGCTTTTCTCGCAACTTACTCTTCTCCCGACTCCGGACGGCATCGTGCAGGCGGCGCTAAGCCTGCCGCATTTTTTGGCTACGCTTTCCCAGAGCGAGGTTAGCCCGGTGCTGCAATCCTCCACTACCAACGTGGTGGCCGCCTCCATCGACTACATGCGCGAACACCTGGAGCGCACCGTGACGGTGCAGGAACTGGCCCAGCAAGCTAGGTTGTCGCCCTCGCACTTCTCGGCACTTTTTCGGACCCAAACGGGCCGGCCACCCATCGTCTTTTTCAACTCGCTGAAAGTACAGAAAGCTTGCCAGCAGCTCATCAATACGGCGTTGCCCATCAAGGTGATAGCGCAGCAGCTAGGGGCGGAAGATGCCTATTACTTCTCCCGACTCTTCACCAAAGTAATGGGGGTTTCGCCCCGGCAATTCCGCAAACTCAACGCGACGTGAGGTGACCTTATTTTCTTGAATAGTCCTAGCGCAGACACTAATGACGGGCTAGGATAGCCTTGGTAAAGCTTTGGGATACAGCGTGACTATGTCCGAAAATCATATGCTCAGTTTCTGGCGCGCAGGGCTAGCGTCGTCTTTACTACCACCTAGGTAGCAAGAAGCCGCAGCTTCCTAGGTTTACCGAAAAGCGTTACGGATACTATACCGATAGTTAGGAAGGCAAAGAATAGTAGCTACTTTTCGGGGCAACGTTATCAGGTCGGAAAACCAGGATATGATGTTTTATGAAGCGTAAGTTTTGGCTGCTTTCTATCTGTCTATTGCCTCCCCAAGCCGCGGCCCGACAGCAGCGCTACTGAAATCCTGAAGTTGCATTTGATTATCCGGCACTAGAATGCCCTGCTTTACGCGAAGCTTTACCGCTTTATAATTAATGAAAAACAGCTTACTCCTTGGCGCCCTGTCCTTGCTAGCCTCCTTGCCCTTGCGGGCCCAAAATCCCATTATCCGCGACGTGTTTACCGCCGACCCGGCGCCACTGGTGTACAAGGACAAGCTCTACCTATACGTAGGGCACGACGAGGCCAAGGAGGGCCAGATGTTCAACATGAACGATTGGCTATGCTACTCCACCACCGACATGAAAAACTGGACCGCGCACGGCCCCATCATGAATGTGCGCGACTTCAAGTGGGCTATGAAGGATGCCTGGGCCTCGCAGGTAGTGGCGCGCAACGGCAAGTTTTACTTCTACGCGGCGGTGCAGGAGGGTGCCCCGGCTAATGCCAAAGCCATCGGGGTGGCCGTGTCGGATAGCCCCACCGGGCCCTTCGTCGATGCCCGCGGCTCGGCGCTCATCTCCGACAAAACCACGCCCGGCCCCTACGGCTGGGACGACATCGACCCCACCGTGTTCGTGGATGACGACGGTACGGCGTGGTTGGCCTGGGGCAACCCCAACTGCTACCTAGCTAAGCTCAAGCCCAACATGACGGAGCTCGACGGCCCCATCCAGCGCATCGAGGTGCCCAACTATACCGAAGGTCCGTGGCTGCACAAGCGGGGCAAGCTGTACTACCTCACCTACGCCGCCTTCGCGCACCAGGGTATGTCGGAGAAAATGTGCTACGCCACGGCCCCTAAGGTCACTGGCCCTTGGACCTACCGGGGCATTCTCACCGACCAGGCCAAGAACAGCTACACGATTCACCCGGGCATTGTCGAGTTCAAAAAGCAGTGGTATTTCTTCTACCACAACGCGACGCTGACCCTGCCCACCGGCGAAAGTGGAGCCCTAGGTCGCCGTAGCGTGTGCGTAGAATACCTGTATTACAACCCCGACGGCACGATTCAGCCCATCACCCAAACCGTGGCCGGCGTGAGCGTGCCGCCCAAACCTAGCACCAGTCGCCCTGCGCCTGCCAGCGCACCCGCCACTACGGCCCCCGGCGTTACCGTTACCCAAAACATCCTGCCGCGCCCTATGCAATGGCCTGGCGCGCCCCTGCTGACCACCATGGCCAACCCGGCCAACACGGCCCTCGACAACATCAGCTTCAACCACGGCAAGGGCACCAGCCTGGGCCAAACCTTCCGGGTGCCGGCCGACGGCAAGCTCACGCGCATCGACCTGTTTGGGGGCGACGGCCTCGGCACCGATTCCAAACAGCCGGTCACGCTGGCCCTCTACGATCTAGGTACGCAGGAAAATCCGGCTTATACTCCCAGCACCAACCTCCTAGGTAGTGGTAAGGGGCTGACTATTGCTTACAAACCGCAGCCTGCCGGGCTGTTGCAGTTCGACTTTGCAGGGGCCAACCAAGTGCCCTTGCAGGCTGGTCATACCTACGCCTTTGAGCTACAAGGCTTGGAAAAGTCGGCGCCGCTTTTCTGGCGCGCGAGCCGGCAGGAGGCCTATCCGGCCGGTGGCGCTTACTTCAACCGGCTGCCGCTACGTCTGAACGACAAGCCAGGCTACGACTTTGGCTTGGCAGTTTACACCACGGCCAACCCGAAATAACAGGAGCCACCGTGCGGCTAATTACTTAGGAGCATTTCCTTCTCTACTCTTCATCTGGCTGCCCGTGGGGCAGCGCACTTCCTACCCACCACTATGAAATTGTTGTTTCCCCTGCTGGCGAGCGTTGCCCTGCTGAGCGCTGGCCCAGCATTAGCCCAAAAAACCATCATGGAAGCCCCCAAAGGTTTCGACCAGTCTGCCACGGGTATTGCCACCGGTAAGCTAGATAGCATTAGCTATACCTCCAAGACCGTGGGCACGGTGCGTAAGGCGCTGGTGTACACCCCACCGGGTTACTCCAAAAAGAAGAAGTACCCGGTGCTGTACTTGCTGCACGGCATCGGCGGCGACGAAAAGGAATGGCTCAAGGGCGGGCGCCCACAGGTGATTCTGGACAACTTATACGCGGCCGGCAAGCTCAAGCCCATGCTGGTGGTGATGCCCAACGGCCGGGCCATGAAAGACGATCGGCCCATCGGCAATATCTACGGGCCCGATAAGGTGGCCGCCTTTGCCAACTTCGAGAAGGACCTGCTGACTGACCTTATTCCTTATATCGAAAAGAACTACCCGGCTCTCAAAAATCGCGAGGATCGGGCTATTGCCGGGCTGTCAATGGGCGGCGGCCAGTCGCTGGATTTTGGGTTGGGCAACCTCGATAAATTTGCCTGGGTAGGCGGCTTTTCGTCGGCTCCTAATACCAAGATGCCCGAGCAGTTGGTGCCCGACCCCGCCAAAGCCAAAAAGCTCCTGAAGCTGCTCTGGATTTCGTGCGGCGACGCCGACGGCCTGTTGCCCATCAGCCAGCGTACGCACGACTACCTCTACGAGCACAACGTGCCACACGTATACTACCTCGAAGCGGGTGGGCACGACTTCAAGGTCTGGAAAAACGGGCTGTACATGTTCTCGCAGCAGCTGTTTAAGCCCGTGGATGTGGCGGCGCTGCCTACCTACACGGTGCTAGGTGCGCAGGCCAAAACCAATGTGCGCAACGCCAAATACCCGCAAATTTTGCCCGATAACCGCGCCGTATTTCGTCTCAAAGCTCCCGGCGTGCAAAAAGCGCAGCTGGACCTAGGTCGCAAATACGACATGGTAAAAGACAGCAGCGGCACCTGGACCGTGACCACCGACACGCTCAGCCGGGGCCTACACTATTACTCGCTGCTGCTCGACGGTCTACCCATCGCCGACCCCGCCAGCGACACCTTCTACGGCATGGGGCGCATGGCCAGCGGCATCGAGATTCCGGGCCGCGGCACCAGCTTCTACGCCCAGCGCGAGGTGCCTCACGGCGAAATACGCGAGCGGAAGTTCTTCTCTAAAGTCACCAATTCGTGGCGCCGGTTTTTCGTGTACACGCCAGCCGGCTACGATGCCAACACCTCTGCCAAATACCCGGTGCTGTACTTGCTGCACGGCGGCGGCGAAGACGAAACCGGCTGGGCCAAGCAAGGCAAAACCGACGTAATCCTGGACAACCTGATTGCCGACAAGAAGGCCAAACCCATGCTCATCGTGATGATGGACGGCAACATGGGTGGCCCCGGTGGCCTAGCCGGCTTCGGCGAGCAGACACTGAAGCGGTTTGAAGACGAGCTAAAGCAAACCGTGATGCCCGTGGTGGAAAGCAACTACCGCGTAGCGCCCGGCGCTCAGAATCGGGCGCTGGCGGGCTTGTCGCTCGGGGGCCTGCAAACGCTCTACGCCGGCATCAAGAACACCGATATGTTCCAGTACCTAGGGGTGTTCAGCTCGGGCTTTTTTGCGAATAACGCGGCCTTGTCCGACCCGCAGTATGCCTTCATGAAGGCCAATGCTAGCACTATCAACACCAACCTGAAGCAGTTGTGGCTGTCGATGGGTGGGCCAGAAGATATTGCTTACGCCAATAACAAGGTGATGCGCGCTAAAATGGATGAGCTCGGCATTAAGTACGCGTACAGCGAGTACCCCGGCGGCCACACCTGGCCCGTCTGGCGCCACGATTTGTATCTGTTTGCACAGAAGCTGTTTTAGGCAGCTAGGAGGGAGGATTGTCGGCAGCAAAAGCAATTAAAAATGACCGTCCTGCTGCGCTTGCCGAAGCATCTCTATCGCATCGTTGAACGGCTTGGATGAAGCGGTAGAGATGCTTCGGCAAGCGCAGCAGGACGGCCTTCTCAGACTTTAAATACATTCTAACGCTCCGCTCTTTCAAGGGTCAGCGCCCATTCCACCCACTTATGAGCAAACTTCACTGGTCAGTTAAAGCCTCTTTGCTGCTGCTTTGCTTGGCCACCACCCTAGGGGCCGCGGCGGCCAAGCCGAAGCCTACCCCCCAGCGGCTGTGGTACGATAAGCCAGCCGCTAACTGGAACGAAGCCTTACCCCTCGGCAACGGCCGCTTGGGGGCCATGGTGTTTGGCGCGCCGCAGCGCGAGCGGCTCCAGCTAAACGAGGAAACCATCTGGGCCGGCGGCCCCAACAATAACGTGAAGGACGACGCGCTGCCCGTGGTGCGGCAGCTTCGCGAGCAACTGCTGGCCGGGCAGCTAGTAGAAGCGCAGGCCCTGGCGCAAGCCAAGATGCAGCCCGCCGGCAACAGCGGCATGCCCTACCAAATGGCGTCGAACGTGTACCTCGACTTTCCAGGCCACGACAACGCCACCCACTACCAGCGCGACCTAGACATCAGTCGGGCCGTGGCCTCGGTTAGCTACGAGGTGGGCGGCGTCATGTACCGCCGCGAGATGTTCAGCTCCGTACCCGACCAAGTGGTGGTAGTACGCCTCACGGCCAGCAAGCCGGGCCAAATCAGCTGCCAACTGAGCGAGGAAAGCCTGATGCAGTACACCCGGCACGCCGAAAAAGACCAGCTGGTGCTGGATGGCCGCGGCAGTGAGCACGAAGGCCAGGAAGGCAAAATTCGCTTTCAGACGCGCGTGCAGGCCGTGGCCGAAGGCGGCACCGTGCAAACCACCGACGCGGGCATCCGCCTGGAGCGCGCCAACAGCGCCACGCTTTACATTTCCATCGGCACCAACTTCAATAACTACCACGACGTGAGCGGCGACGCAGCCGCGCGGGCTACCGCCTACCTCGCCGCCGCCACACGCAAGCCCTACAAGCAGGCGCTGGCTGACCACGTAGCGGCCTACCAGCGCTACTTCAACCGCGTGACGCTGAACCTAGGTGTCACGCCCGCCGCGCAGCTCCCTACCCCCGAGCGCATCGCGGGCTTTGCCCAAGGCCACGACCCCGCTCTGGCAGCCTTGTATTTCCAGTACGGCCGCTACCTGCTCATCAGCTCGTCGCAGCCGGGCGGGCAGCCAGCCAACCTACAAGGCATCTGGAACGACCAGCTCAAGGGCCCTTGGGACAGCAAGTACACGGTGAATATCAACACCGAAATGAACTACTGGCCGGCCGAAGTCACCAACTTGACCGAGCTGCACGAGCCGCTGTTCGGCATGATAAAAGACCTGAGCGTGACCGGCCAGCAGAGCGCCCGGCAGATGTACGGTGCCCGCGGCTGGGCCCTGCACCACAACACCGATATCTGGCGCATTACGGGGCAAGTTGACCCGCCGCAGTACGGCCTCTGGCCCATGGGCGGCGCCTGGCTAAGCCAGCACCTCTGGGACCATTACCAGTTCACCGGCGACCAGCAGTTTCTGCGCACCTACTACCCCGTGCTCAAGGGCGCGGCCACCTACTTCGTCGATGCCTTGCAGGAAGAACCTACCCACCACTGGCTGGTGGTAGCGCCCTCGGTATCGCCCGAAAATACCTACCCCCTTCAGGGCAAGCAGATTGCCCTAGTGGCCGGCACCACCATGGATAACCAGCTGGTATTCGACCTCTTCTCGAAAACCATCCGGGCCGCCGAGCTGCTCCAGCTTGATAAACCCTTTGCCGATAGCCTGCGCGCTATGCGCGAGCGACTGCCACCCATGCAAATTGGCCAATACGGGCAGTTGCAGGAGTGGCTGCAAGACGTGGATAACCCTAAGGACCAGCACCGCCACATTTCGCACCTCTACGGACTCTACCCCAGCGGACAGCTGTCGCCCTACCGCACGCCCGCGCTGTTTGAGGCCGCCCGCGTGACGCTCACCCAACGCGGCGACGTGTCCACCGGCTGGTCAATGGGCTGGAAGGTAAACTTCTGGGCCCGCATGCAGGACGGCAACCACGCCTATAAGCTGCTCACCGAGCAGCTACGCCTGCGGTCTAGCCAGCCCGGTGGCGTGAGCGAAGGCGGCGGTACCTATCCCAATATGCTCGACGCGCACCCCCCGTTTCAGATTGACGGCAACTTCGGCTGCACCGCCGGCCTAGCCGAGTTATTCGTGCAGAGCTACGACGGCACTCTCGACCTGCTGCCCGCCCTCCCCGACGCCTGGTCCACGGGCGAGGTCACCGGCCTCGTAGCTCGCGGCGGCTACGTAGTGGACCTAGCCTGGGACAAGGGCAAAATAACCCGCGTGCGCATCACCTCGCGCCTCGGCGGCAACTGCCGCGTGCGGGTGCACAGCGCGGTAGCAGCTGCCAGCGGCTTAAAGCTGCAAGAAGCGCAGGGTGAAAACCCCAACCCATTTTACCAAACGCTGCCCGTCAAGTCTCCATTGGTATCCACTAAAACCACGGCTAAGCAGCCCACCCTGGCGCCGTCGTTTGTGTATGATTTTCCCACTGAAGCTGGCCGAACTTATTCTTTGAAAGGCCGCTAGTCCTGCGGTGCTTTTCTGCCTAGCCTGCTTTAGCTACCATCTAGCTCTATGAAAAATATGTTGCTCGTCGCCTTGCTGGCTCTTGGGGCTTACCTACCTGCACAGGCGCAAAACCCGATTATCAAAGACGTGTTCACGGCTGACCCGGCGCCGCTGGTGTACCGCGACACGCTGTTTCTCTACACCGGCCACGACACGGCTTCGGTGCAGGAAACCAACTACAAAATGCCCGACTGGCGCATCTACTCCACCACCGACATGGTGCACTGGAAAGATTACGGCACGCGGCTATCAGTCAAGAGCTTCGCCTGGGCTACCGGCGATGCTTATGCCGCGCAGTGCGTGTACCACAAGGGTAAGTTCTACTGGTTTGTGGCCACGTTTCAGCGCAACGCCGACCCCAACAACAAGGTCGGCAACCGCGGCGCCGCCATTGGTGTGGCCGTGTCGGACCGGCCTACAGGGCCGTTCAAGGATGCCATTGGCAAACCGCTCATTTCAAACGATATGACTCGGGATCAGAAACACGGCTGGGACGACATCGACCCTACCGTGTTCATCGACGACGATCAGCAGATTTACCTGTACTGGGGCAACGGCAGCTGCCGGTGGGTTAAGCTCAAGGACAACATGACCGAGCTAGCTAGCTCCATCACCGTCTTCAAGCCAAAAAATTACATTGAAGGACCGTGGGTGTACAAGCGTAAAAAGCTCTATTACCTGGTGTATGCCAGCGCCGGTACCAAACCCGAAATGATAGAATACTGCACCGCCCCCACCGCTACTGGGCCCTGGACCTACCAGGGCATCATTCAGGGTAATGTGCCCAACAGTGGTACCACGCACCCCGGCATCGTTGACTACAAGGGCAAGAGCTACTTTTTCTACCACAATGGCTCGCTGCCCAACGGGGGTAATTTCCGGCGCTCCATCTGTGTGGACGACCTGCACTACAACCCCGACGGCACCATTCAACCCATCGTGCAGACGACGAAGGGCGTGGCGCCGGCGAAGTAACGCCAGTTGCGCACGCCCTGCCTTGGTACCTAGGTATGTTGAACGCCAAACTAACTCAGTGGGGCTTGAGCGTACACAACGCGCCAGGCATGAGCCTAAAACACTTCTGCTCGTGCTGCCAGAATAACTTATAATTTCTTAATAAACAAAAGCTTGCGAGAACTCAGATGGCCATAAAATAAGCACGTTCGATAGGTACTTCTTTTCCTGGCTTTCTTCTGAATT